>Ga0334898_1002326_pt1 | contig 17774 bp, 17 predicted proteins | sample GraSluR3_MG_10_FD_207228 | JGI IMG/M metagenome (GOLD analysis project Ga0334898, IMG submission 207228) | Sludge microbial communities from methane-producing bioreactor in Wageningen University, Netherlands - Granular Sludge_3_08-R3 | ecosystem: Engineered > Bioreactor > Anaerobic >... | reverse complement strand
CCAAGAAAATTGTGTTATGATTCAAGTTTAGAACAAATAGACTGATTTAATCAATTAATATTTTAGGAGGAACAATATGTTTAAAGCTAGTTTAGTACTCTTAATATTCTTAGGATTGGCAAATTTCTCTAGTGCACAATCTCAATTCGAAAAAGATACTTATCAAACATCAGAGGGCGAACTGGAGATTACATTTATCGGACATGGGACTCTTATGCTTGTATTTCAAAATAAAATTATCCATATTGATCCCTGGACTAATCTGGCCGACTATAAACAGCTTCCGAAAGCAGATATTATTTTATTAACACATCAGCATCAGGACCATTTAGATACAAAAGCAATTAATCTTACTAAAAAAGAAGGCACTACAATTGTGCAAACGAAAGAATGCTTAAAAACTGTAAAAGAAGGGCTGGTAATGGAAAATAGAGATATGGAGGTCGTAAAAGGTATAAAGATAGAGGCTGTGCCTGCCTACAACATACAGCATAAACGCGACAACGGAGAACCTTTTCATCCGAAAGGGATGGGAAATGGTTATATCTTAACTTTTGGTGAGTTAAGAGTTTATATTGCAGGAGATACAGAAAATATTCCGGAAATGAAAGAAATTAAAGATATTGATATTGCCTTTTTACCAATGAACCTCCCTTATACTATGACACCCGAAATGGTTGCCGAGGTTGCAAGAATAATAAAGCCCAAATTACTTTATCCCTACCATTTTGGCAATACTGATACCAATAAGCTTATTGACTTATTAAAAAATGACAAATATATTGATGTTCGAATAAGAAAAATGTCCTGATAGCGTTCACTTAGAATTATATTACAATTTGTAATAATTAATTATTACATAAGATTAATAATTAAAATAAATTGGCTTGCATATTGTATGCAGTTTCATATGATAATATTTATTCCAAATATATTTTAGCCATGGTTTTGCTATCTGTAATCACCTGCATAGTAAATTCCACAGTACTACAATTTCTCTTTTAAAAGAAGTATAAATAAAATGCAATTATCAGTTAGACACTTTTTGCTTATAAGGATCTATAGACCCGCTAATGTTCAAACCTCTAAATTTTAATATGAATTATTAAATAAATTGACAAAAAAAACTGATTATTATAAAATATTTTATATATAGAAATGTTATTTCACATAGAGAACTTTATATACTTTGGATTGTGACTAATTCTGACTAAAAGGAGGTGAGACTATACCTAATTGTAAATAGGCTAAATGGAATTAGTCTATTGCTTTAAGTTTTTGGAAGAATAATAAAAATTAAGGAGTGAGTATAACATGAAAAAACAATTTACTTTATTTCTATTTATTGCTTTAGCTTTGTTATTTTTTGGAGTAGGCCAACAAATTTTTGCTCAGGAAATTGTATTAAAAGCCGTAACAGCCTGGCCTCAAAACATTGCAGACAATGATGGATTGTTTGTTTTACAGGAAAAGGTTAATGAAAGAGGAGCAGGTAAAGTCAGAATAGAGTACTTAGGTGGACCTGAAGTTATTCCAATGATGGAATTAATCAATGCAGTAAAAAGTGGAGTGGTAGATATTGGTTGGATGTCTGCTGGTTATACAGTATCCAATGTACCTGCTGCAAATGCTATTAAAATTTCAAGATATACCCCCCAGGAAGCCAGAGAAAACGGAGTTGCAGATTTATGGAATGAAATATATGAAACTAAGGCAAATGCCCATTTTTTAGGAAAAGGTATGCCCGGTGTTGAATTTCATTTATACACAATATTTGAATTAGATTCTGCTGATGATTTTAAGGGAAAACCAATCAGAGTAACACCATCTTATCAGGATTTCGTGAAAGCATTAGGTGCTTCAACTATAACCACAGACCCGGCAGATCTTTATAGTGCCCTGGAAAGAGGAATAGTAGAAGGTTATGGATGGGCAGAATTTGGAATCAGCGATTGGGGCTGGGACGAGCAAACTAAGTATATAATTGATCCAGGTTTTTACCAGGTCGACACTTTAGGTTTAATCAATTTAGACAAATGGAATAGTCTGCCCGATGATGTTAAGGAAATAATCTCTACTGCTGCTATTGAAGTAGAAGCAGAAATGACTGACCATTTTGATAAAATATTTAAAGAAGACAGAGAAATGCTGACAGGAAAAGGAATAGAAGTTATTGAACTTCCAGAAGAAGAAGCTGAAAAATACCGTGATATAGCTTATAAAGCAGTAATGGATCAGGTTTTAAAAACTTCTCCTGAATATGGTCAAAGAATAAAAGAACTATTATTTGACGAATTTTAAGAACAATTGAAACCTTATAAAAATTAGATGGTAACTCTTCCTTCTCTATAAAAATAGAGAAGGAAGAGTTACTGCAATGATAAGAGGAGTAATGATAATGTCAAGTTCGATTTTTAAACAGCTGGACAGTTTTTTTATGAAGATAATAAAATTACTGTTTTTTGTAGCTGGAATAATAATAGTTGCAATCATGCTTCTAATAACAGTGGCAACAATTTCAAGATATGCTTTTGGCCGGTCAATGGCATGGGCAACAGAAATAGCAGCTTATAGCTTACTATTTATAACTTTTTTAGGAGGACCTTTTTTAGCGAGATATGGCGGACATGTGAATGTAGATATTTTCCCTAACCTGTTAAAAGGTAAATCCTCAAATTTATTAAATTTATTAAATTCTTTTTTATCATTTGTAGTTTGCTCATTAATAAGCTGGTATGCGATTAATGCAACTATTGATGCCTATGTAAATAAATTAATGATAGTAAGCTTTATCGATACTCCCAGATATATACTTATCGCTACTGTGGCTTTAGGATTTGTACTAATGGCTATTAGTTATTTAAAAATAATATTTGATTATATATATAAATTAACAAAATAAAGGATGTGAAAAAATGTTAGACATGGTATGGTGGTTAATTTTAGTAATATTTTTCTCAAGTTTATTAATTGTTTTTTTAACTGGTACTCCTATTGCCTTTTCTTTTCTGTTATTGGATATCATTGCAATGTTTTTAATAATGGGACCAAGTTTTGCAGGTTCATTTGTAGGAAGCATATTGGATTCTTTAACCAGATTTACTTTAGTAGCGGTACCTTTATTTGTATTAATGGGAGAAGTGCTTTTCCAATCAGGACTTGCTATGAAAGCCCTTGATGTTTTAGAAAAATGGTTAGGCAAACTACCTGGTAGATTAAGCTTATTAAGTATAGTTTCGGGTGCCTTATTTGCAAGCCTGAGTGGGTCTGTTATGGCAAATACTGCCATGTTAGGTTCGCTGCTAACTCCCGAGATGAGAAAGAAAAAATATCACAAATCAATGATTGTAGGACCAATTGTAGCCTCAGGTAGTTTAGCTATGATGATACCCCCTAGTTCGCTTACTGTTATTTTTGGCAGCTTAGCCAGTGTTTCTGTTGGTGATTTGCTAATCGCGGGTATTTTGCCCGGACTTTTAATGGCAGCCTTATATATTTCTTATGTTATTATTGCTTGTAAATTAAATCCTAATTTGGCACCAATGGATGAAGTTGGTGAATTTAATTTAAAAGATACCATAAAAGAAACTATACGAGATGTACTGCCGCTGGCAATTATTGTGTTTTTAACTGTAGGAGTAATCTTTTTTGGAGTAGCTACTCCAACTGAAGCAGCATCCCTGGGTGCATTTGGTTCAGTTATTTTGGCATATTTATTAGGAAACTTTAACTTAGAAGTTATTAAAAAATCAGTTAGTGGTGCGGTAAAAGTGACAGCAATGGTCTTAATTATTGTCGCTGCCTCCAATGCTTTTAGCCAGGTATTAGCATTTACCGGATCAACCAGACACCTTACAAATGCAGTAATAAACATGCCATTTGAGCCATTTTGGATACTTGTAGGTATGTTAGCAGTAATTTTCTTATTAGGAATGTTTATAGAGCAAGTTGCTATTATGATGATAACAATTCCTGTATTCATGCCAATCATAAAAGTCCTTGGTTTTGACCCTGTTTGGTTTGGAATATTGATGCTGATGATGCTTCAAATTGCCTTACTTACACCCCCAGTTGGTCTATTACTCTATACCATAAAAGGTGTTACGCCTGATGATATTACTATGCAGGATATTTGGTATGCCGCTACTCCATATGTATTTTGCGGTTTATTCGCAATAGGAATAGTATTGTTTTTCCCGAAGATTGCGACTATCTTAATTATTTAATACAGAATAAAAAAATTATATAAAATTTACACAAAGGGAGTTGAGAAAGTGAATAAATTGAAGTTTTTCGGATTAGGAGGGCAAGGGATTGTTACAGCAGCAACAATATTATCAGCTGCCGTTTCATTATATGATGGCAAGTATGCTATAACTGTACCTGCTTATGGGCACGAAAGAAGGGGAGCCCCGGTAAACACCAGTATTATTACAGACGAAAAAGAAGTGTTATTAAATTCATTTGTTTATGAACCGGATATAGTAGTTGTTTTTGATGACAAAATTATTGATAAGAATGTAAATATTGCCAGTGGTATTCATGAGAATAGCATTCTTGTACTTAATTCTGATGATCCAAAAGTTATAAACAGGTACAAAGAATATAATTTTAAAGAAATATATTTTGTGGATGGAACGCAAATAGCTTTGAAGAATATTGGAATCGGAATTCCAAATGGATCTATGCTTGGTGCCTTAGCTGCAACAGGTATAGTAAAAATTGAATCAATAGAAAAATCAATAAAAGATAATTTTAAAGGAAAAGCAGGTGATAATAATGCAAAGGCAGCAAGAGAAGCCTACGGAAAAACCAAAAAAGTTTAGAGTATTTGGCCCGGTAGCTACCAGATTCACTAGTTCAGATACCGGTAGCTGGAGATTAGAAAGACCTAAAGTGCGGTTTGAAGATTGTATAAAATGTGGAACTTGTGCAATGTTTTGCCCTGTTAATATTATTGAAATTTTAAAGGATCAAAAAGAATGCGTAATAATAGATTTCAATTATTGTAAAGGTTGTGGCATATGTTCAAATGTATGCCCCAAAAAATGTATTGATATGGTTCCGGAAAGGGGGCATGAATAATGACATATAAAATGTTGGATGGTAATAGTGCTGCTGTAGAAGCTATGAAGTTAGCAAAAGTACAGGTAATTTCTGCTTATCCAATAACTCCACAAAGTTCAATTTCAGAGAAGTTATCTGATCTTGTTGAGAGTGGAGAGTTAAAGGCAGAATATATCAGGGTAGAATCAGAGCATACAGCACTTTCTGTGGCTACGACAGCTCAATTGACCGGTGCAAGATCTGCAACAGCTACTGCGTCAAATGGACTGGCTTTAATGCATGAAATTCTGAGTATGACTTCAGGTAACAGAGTCCCAATTGTTATGCCAGTAGTTAACAGAGGGATTGCTGCTCCATGGACTCTCTGGTGTGAGCATGGAGATTCTATTGCTCAAAGAGATACTGGATGGATGCAATTTTATTCCCAAAATGTTCAGGAAGTTCTTGATCTCACGCTTACTACATACAAGATTGCTGAACATGGAGATGTTTTAACACCTGCAATGGTATGTATTGATGGATTCTTTCTATCTCATTCATTGCAAAAAGTTAAAGTTCCTACTCAAGAAGAAGTGGATAAATTTTTAGGAAAATATGTATTAAAAAATACATACCTTGATCCAAGCGATCCCATGTTTATTTGTAATTTAACCCCACCTGAAGACTTTACAGAAATGAGATATCAACAAAAAGTAGGCATGGATAACGCAATTAAAGTTATCGAAGAAGTTCAGAAGGAATTTTTGAGTAAATTTGGAAGAAAACTACATATTATTGAGGGGTATAAAACTGATGATGCAGATGTGGTTTTGTTGGCTATGGGTTCTATGACTGGTACTGCCAAATATGTTGTTAATAAGATGCGTTCGCAAGGGAAAAAAGTTGGTATTGCTAAATTAACAGTATTTAGACCTTTCCCATTTGAACATATCAAGAATCTTCTGGGTGATAAAAAAGTCATTGGCGTTTTTGATAGAAGTGCAGGACTTGGTGGACAGGGAGGACCAGTTTGGAGTGAAGTATCTGTAGCTCTGAAAGAATTTGACATAGATATCAGAAGTTATATAGGAGGATTAGGAGGCCGGGATGTTCCTGCTGATACAATAGAAAAAATATTTGATGAACTTCTAAGCATACAAAACAGAGAAAAGGATACTCATACCCAATGGATAGATTTAAAGAAAAATGCTATGGAAATTAGAGAGGTAATCAAACATGTATAATATTCAGCATGATACAAAAGATTTAGTTTCCCATGGAGTACCAGCATGTGCGGGATGTGGATTGGAATTAGTAATGAGAAAGACAATGGATGTGCTGGGTGAAAAGACTATAGTAGTTATTCCACCTGGTTGTTCAGCTTTGTTTTCCGGATTTGGAGATGAAACTGCTTTAAAAATTCCAGGATTCCAGGGTAATTTAGAAAATAGTGCTGCATTAGCAGCAGGAATTAGAGCCGGACTAAATGTCAAGGGAGACAAGGAAACAACAGTTTTAGCATTTGCAGGTGACGGTGGAACGGTAGATATAGGTTTACAGGCATTATCAGGGGTTATGGAAAGAAAAGATAGGGTATTGTATATCTGCTATGACAATGAAGCATATATGAATACAGGTATTCAAGGTAGTAGTTCTACTCCTCTATTTGCCAGTACAACAACTACGCCTACGGGGAAAAAAACTAATAGAAAAGATTTACTCCAAATAGCTATTGCTCATGAGATACCTTATTGTGCATCAGCTTCTATTCACAATCCCAGGGATTTTCAGAAAAAAGTTAAAAAAGCCAAAGAAACCAATGGTCCATCATTAATACATATTCAGGCTCCATGCCCAACCGGTTGGCGTTATGAACCTTCAAAAACAATTGAAATAGCAAAATTGTCCGTAGAAACCGGATTATGGGTACTTTATGAGTATGAAGAAGGTAAAATTACTATTAATTACAAACCTAAACAATTAAAACCCATCGAAGAATACTTAAAATTACAGGGAAGATTTAAAAGAATGACCCCTGAAGAGATTGGTCAATTACAGGAAGAAACTACCAATCGTTACGAAAGATACATTAAAAAATTAGAAGGAATGAGTTTATAAGAGAAGAGTCAAGTGAGAAAAGGAGGAATCGGCATTGGGTTATAAAATTTTAATACTTAACTTTGGTTCTACTTCAACAAAGATCGCAATTTATGATGATTTGCAGGAAAGGAATAATATTAGTATAAATCACCCTACCGAAGAATTAAGAAAATTTAATTCTATATGGGAACAGGAAGAGTATCGCAGGCAAAAGATTGAAGAAACACTTGCTAAGCATGATTATAAATTAAACACTTTTTCGGCAATTTCCTGCCGTGGCGGTAATATTAAACCGGTTCAGGGTGGAGTATATGTTTTAAATGATGAAATGATTGCAGATATGCGAAGCGGTAAATATGGTGTTCATCCTACCAATGTGGGTAATGCAATTGCTTACAAGATAGGTAAAGATAATGGGATTCCAGTAATCATTGCCGACCCCCCGGTCACTGATGAATTCACTGATCTCGCAAGATTTTCAGGGATAAAAGAGATTACAAGACTAAGCAGTTTTCATGCCCTTAACCAAAAAAGAACCGCCAGGAAATTATCTGAAGATCTTGGTGTGAGTTATCAGGAAATCAACCTGATAGTTGTCCATTTAGGAGGAGGGATTTCTGTAGGAGCTCACAAAAAAGGTAAAGTAATAGATGTAAACAATGCTTTGGATGGAGATGGACCTTTTTCTCCTGAAAGAGCAGGTTCCCTTCCGGTAGGAGATTTAATAAAAATGTGCTATTCCGGTAAATATACCCTGGATGAAATGCTGAAAAAGATTTGTGGAGGCGGTGGCTTGATGTCCTATTTGGGGACCAGTGATGGCAGAGAAGTAGAAAATAGAATAGACAATGGTGATGAATATGCCTTAAAAGTGGTAGAGGCCATGGCTTATCAGGTTTCTAAAGAAATAGGGGCAATGGCAACAGTTTTAGAAGGCAATATAACAGCAATTGTGCTTACAGGCGGCTTTGCCAGGTTCGATAAATTGGTTGATTTAATTAAAAAGCATACCTCGTTTTTGGCAAAGGTATATTTATATCCGGGTGAAAATGAAATAATTTCTCTTGCCGAGAATGCTTACAGATACTTAACCGGCAAGGTGAAGGCAAATAAATATTAAGGGTAGGAGTGATTAATTTTGATTACAAATCTTGAAGATCTATTAAAAAAAGTTAAAACTAATAAAAAGAAAAAAATAGCAGTTGTTGCAGCAGGTGACAGGGAAATACTGGAATTAGTAAATAATGCAATAGATATGCAATTGGGTAGTTTTATACTCATAGGAGATCAAGAGATAATAGAGAAAAACATTGAAAAGAATCTGAATATAGAAATAATAAACGAACCTGATGAAAGAAAAGCCTCTTTAAAAGGAGTAGAGCTGATTAAGACGTATGAGGCCGAAGCGATTATGAAAGGCCTTTTACATACATCTACATTTTTAAGAGCAATCCTAAATAAAGAGCATGGCTTGAACAAGGGTAGATTGATAAGCCAGATATCTGTTTATGATAAGGAATATGGTGAAGGACTTCAATTGTTAACAGATTGTGCTATGGCTATCAATCCTAATCTGGGTGAAAAGAAGCAAATAATAGAAAATGCCATTGAATTAGCCATAAAATTAGGTTATGACAGACCAAAAGTTGCCATATTATCTGCATTAGAGATTGTCAATGAAAACATTTCAGATACCATGGATGCTGCTATCCTGAGTAAAATGGGAGATCGTGGACAGATAAAAAATGCTATAATTGACGGACCATTTGCTTTGGATAATGCTATATCTCCAGAGGCTGCAGGATATAAGGGAATACAGGGTGAGGTTGCCGGAAAAGCAGATATTCTGATAGTCCCTAATCTCCAGGTAGGAAATGTTCTTACGAAGGCCTTAACATATTTTGCCAGAAAGGATGTAGCTGCAGCAGTAATGGGTGCAGATAAACCTATTATTATGACTTCCAGGACTGACAGCCTTAAAAATAAATTACTATCTATTGCATTAGCAAGTTATCTTTCTTAAGGAAATAGTAATAGAACTATTAGAATTATTTATTTATCTTATCAAATTATACAGAGATTTTGGGTAAAATATTTTAATATATATTTTACCCAAATAATAATTCTAATCTGTTAGAAGTGATTAACATTATTTTTGGAGAATATTAATAAATTATCTTTAACCATTTTAGGTAGCTAAATATTAAATAAGATTATTAAAATAATAAAATAGCCAGCATCTTCTCTTGAAAAAAAATATATGTAGTTATATAATTAAATTATCATAACGATTTCCTGTTTAACATAAAGAAATTATTTTTATATTTACTCAATTATTATTAATCTAAAACAATTCTCCAGAAAATTACACAAATGACGTTTTTGTTAAAATATAGACAAAAATATTATTGATTATTCAAAAAATATTTATCTAATTATTTATGTTATATTTATTAACTTTTCTTTTACAAAAAAATTCTTTCTAAAAAACTATCAAAATTATATTTTTGTTTATTAAAAATAGATTGGAAATCTTTTATTTGCTAATATAGCAAAGCGAGGGGTGCTTTTAATGAAAATTACAATAATTGGAGCAGGCGCGATGGGTTGCAGATTTGGTGTTGCATTTAAGGAAGCAAGCCAGGAAGTCTGTCTGTATGATATTTGGGAAGAACATATTAATAAGATTAAAGAAAATGGTTTAAAAGTCTATAGTGAGGAAGGTACAAAAATTTATAATTTCAATGCCACATCAAATATTGATGAGATTGGAGAAACAGATTGTTTCTTTATTTTTACAAAATCAATCCATACTGAGTCAGCAATGGAAAGTATAAAAGCACTAATAAGGGAAAACACAACAGTAGCAAGCTTGCAAAATGGGTTAGGAAATATAGAAATAATAAACAAATATGTTGATAAAAACAAAATTTTAGCTGGTGTCACAAATTATGCCACTGATTTATTAGGACCTGGGGAAATTGAAGCCAAAGGCTCAGGGATAACCAAAATTATGAACATTGAAGGATACAACAGTGAAACTTTAAATAGTATAGTTAATTATTTAAATAATTCAGGCATAAATACCGAAATAACCGAAGATGTTATCAAAGAAATATGGCAGAAAGTTGCCTTTAATGCTGCCCTTAATACAATGACTGCTTTAACCAGATTACGTGTAGCAGATTTAGGAAATACAGAAGAGTCAAAAGAATTAATAGAATTTATTGTTTCAGAGATAAATCTGTTGGCTTCAAAAAAGGGTATACCATTTGACAAAGAAGAAGTTCTAAGTACTATAAACTGCATGCTTGCACCGGAAATGTCCGGCGAACACATTACTTCTATGCTTCAAGATTTCTTAAAAAATAACAAAACTGAAATTGACACAATTACAGGTAAAATCGTTGAGCAAGCTGAAAAAGAAGGAATATCTTTACCATACAACAAGACAATTTATAGTTTAATAAAAATCATCGAGAAAAACTACCAAAAGCAAATTAATTCACTCAAATAATAATAACAATATCTTACTAATTCAACAATTAAAAAGAAGAGAGGTATGATATGAAGTTAGCGATTATTGGTGGCGGAGGATTGCTCGGTTCAACTACTGCATTTTATTTAGGGTCTCTCAATATTCTATCTCAAATAAAGTTAATTGATATCAATGAGAATATTTTAATGAGTCATGTTATGGATTTAGAACAGGCTTTCACCAGTGTATCTACAACGCAGATTGTAAAAGCAGATTATAATGAAATTGATGATTGTGATATTATCTTAATTACGGCCAGCCTACCCGAAAGACGTGTTGCCTCACGAAATGAATTCCTTCAAGGAAACCTTGGAATAATACAAAATATCTTAAGGGAAATTGGTAACTTACAAAGAGATAAAATCATTATTAATGCTACTAATCCAGTTGATGTGTTGAATTATTACATTTATAAGAAACATAATTGTAATAGAAATAGAATAATTGGTTTTAGCCTAAATGATACTGTTAGATTTAAATGGGCTATAGCTAAACTAACAGGATTGAATGCTAAAAAAATAAAAGCATACTGTTTGGGTGAACATGGTGATAATAAGGTACCAATATTTAGCAAGATCTATTATAAAGACGAAAAAGTGCTTTTAGGGGAAGAACAGAAAGATACAATTCAGAGAAAAATTAATAATTGGTTTAAAGAATATCAAGCGCTTAATAGCGGCAGAACAAGTGGATGGACTTCTGCCATAGGGTTAACAAGTATTATAAAAGCCATAATTGAGGATAATCAAGTTGTTATTCCTTGCTCTGCTATATTAGAAGGTGAATATGATGCAGAAGGAGTGAGTGCAGGAGTACCACTGAAACTGGGAAATAAAGGTATTGAAGGTGTAGTAGATATAGATATTTCTAAAGATGAAAGAAAGTTATTTAACGAGGCTACCATAAAAATTAAAAATATAATTAGTACTATTATTTAAATGTTTTAGAATAATAAAATTTAAATGAAATTTAATTTTTTTGGTAAGCATAAAGAACATCAATCAGCAACAGGAGGTGGTTTAAAGAGCAGAAAAGACAGAGGAGTTTGTGAAAATTAATAATTTAACTTTAGGAGGATAATTTTATTTTGAAGAAAAGAAGTTTATTTAGAAACAGTACTATTTTAATCTTTTTAGTTATGTTTATTGCTTGTCTCTTATTTGCTAATAGTTTAGCAGTTACTGCCCAGGAGTATAATTTAACTTTAGCAAGCTTTGCTCCAGCTGCTCATCTGGAGAATGTACATTTATTAGAACCATGGGCTCAAAGAGTTGAAGAGGCTACAAATGGTAGAGTAAAAGTTACACTATATGCCGGAGAAACACTTTTAAAGGCTGTTGAAACTTATGAAGGAGTAGTTGCTGGAATTGCGGATCTTGGTTTCAGTGATTACGGCTATAATATGAACAGTTTTCCAATGCTGATGACCCTGTTTTTAGGAGGTTTGGATTATGCAAACGGTAAGGTAGCTACCTATGTTGCCAGAGATTTTATTGAAAAATTCCAACCTGCTGAGATACAAGATACTGAATTAATGCTGGTATGGTGTACAGACTCAGGAGCAATAATGTCTAAAACTCCCGTTAGAACACTTGATGATTTCCGTGGTCTTCAATTAAAGGTATCCGGAAAAGGTGTTGACATTATTGAAGCATTAGGTGGTACCCCTGTTGCGATGCCGATGTCAGAAGCTGTTGAAGGACTGCAAAAAGGAGTAATTGATGGTATTGCCTCTGCTCCTGAAATTTTAAAAGGATGGAATATGACCGAGGTTGTTGATTATGTCACTCCTGCATCAATCGTTTATAATGCTATTCACTATCTGGCAATGAATAAGGATACATGGAATTCATTCCCGGAAGACATACAGGAAGCGATAAGCAAAGTTAATGAAGAATTTTTTGAAGAAGTTGCCAGTGAACATTTTGATAAATTCAACCAGGAAGGCTTAGAATATGGCATTGAACATGGTGATGAAGTAATTGAATTATCAGAAGAAGAATTACAAAGATGGATTGACCTGTTGATTCCTCATCAGCAAGAATATGCGCAAGAGTTAAATGAAAAAGGTCTTCCCGGGGACGAAGCACTGCAAACAACATTGGATCTTATTGAAAAATACAACGAAGAGTTCAAATAAAAAAAGGTAGTTAACTTGTTGTTTAGCTCAACGTGATATTAATAGTTTTGTACCATGTTGAGCTAAACAAACCTTTTTATCTTAACCTATATTTGCCAAATACTTTTTTTATTTTATGTAGTATATTAAAAAAACGTAAAATATTAATTCCAAAAAAATGATTGAATAAGATTGTAAATAGAATATAGTGATGAAATAAAAGAAAGAAGGTCCAAAAAGTGATTGATGGTTATACTAAAACAGTTAAAAAAATATCGGAGTATGCTGACCAAATTGCGAGAATATGTGTTGTATTGGTAATGCTACTGATGGTGGCTAATGTTACTATGAGAACTGTTTTTAAAGATGCAATTACTGGTACTTATGAAATTGTCGGGATTCTCTTTTTAATAATGATTAGCAGTTCCATATCTTATTGTGCACTAAAAGATGGCCATGTATTTGTTAGTTATTTTATTAAAAAATTTCCTGTAAAAATACAAAAAGTAATTGACAATATTACAAATATTAGTTCTATCATCTTTTTTAGCTTTATTTCCTGGAAAACATTTGAATATGGCAATTATATCAAGACGAAAGGTGAGGCTACAAATGTAACAAAAATACCCACATATCCCTTAATTTACATTATTGCTGTTGGAATAATAGTTCTTGTGCTGGTTTTAATTATAAAATTAATTTTATTAAATAACAAAAGAGGCGATAACAGATGAATCCTTTAATTGTTGGCATTATCTTTATTTTTTTATTTCTTATCTTATTATTTTTAAGAGTTCCTATTGCGTATGCAATGTTGGCAGTAGGCTTTTTTGGTGTGGCTGTTTTAACAAGATTTTCAACTGCTTTTAACTTAGTAACAATGAACTTTTACTCAGAGTTTTCAAAGTATACAATGATTGTTGTGCCGATGTATGTCTGGATGGGATTTTTAGCGTATGAATCCGGTATTGGAAGTAGACTGTATAATTTTGCTGATAAATTGTTAGGACATTTGCCCGGAGGATTAGCTATGGCTACACAAGCTGCAAGTGCCCTATTCGGAGCAATTTGTGGTTCAACAACCGCAACTGCTGCTACTATGGGAGCTATTGCGATTCCTGAAATGAATAAATACAAATACGATGTTAGTCTTTCTACTGCCAGTGTTGCTGCTGGAGGTGTTCTGGGAATACTAATACCCCCAAGTGTAGTTTTTATCGTATATGGCATCGCCACTGAACAATCAATCAGTAAATTGTTTAAAGCAGGTATAATTCCAGGAATTTTGCTAACACTATTATATATATTGGCAATATATATTTTAACACTTCGAAATCCGGATATTGCTCCTAAAGGTGAAAAATCAACTTTTCAGGAAAAAATTAAAGCATTACGGGGAGGGCTCTGGGAAGTTATATTGATATTCAGTTTTTCTCTTGGGGGGATGTTTGCCGGTTGGTTCACTCCATCTGAAGCAGGCTCCATAGGTGCAGGAGGAGTTCTGTTAATAACCATTTTAGAAAAAAGTCTCAGTTGGGAAGGTTTTAAAAAATCTTTAGTAAAAACAACTGAAACAGTAGCAATGATAATGCTATTATTGGTAGGAGCAACTGTTTTTGGGAGATTTTTAGCCCTTAGTACTATTCCATTTAAATTAGCAGAATGGGCTGGCAATTTACCTTTACCTCCTTTTGCCATAATGTTGGTAATAATATTTATCTATCTGGTATTAGGGATGTTTATTGATGCATTAGCTATGATTTTACTCACAATACCAATTTTTTATCCAGTTGTAGTGAATGTTTTAGGTTATGATCCTATTTGGTTTGGAGTAATAATTGTGTTAGTTGGTGGAATGGGGAACATTACACCACCGGTTGGAATGAATGTATATATTATCAAAGGAGTTACCAAGGACGTTGAATTAGAACAAATTTTTAATGGGGTCTGGCCGTTTGTCTTTGCAATAATTTCGTGCATACTAATATTAATTGCATTTCCCTCTCTTGTAACTTTTTTCGTATAGTTAAAACAATAATATATAGTAATATAATATAGTAATATAATGAGATGGTCATATATCTATTTTTGCCGATTAGAATTATGATTTTTTTAAATAGATTTCATTTATATTAAATTGTAAAAATATATTTATTTTTTGTTTGGAGAATAGTATGAAAAAAATAAAAGCAACAGTGTTATGTGAAAATAGTGTATTTTTCAAAGTCGGAGCTCTTGCTGAACATGGATGGGCAGTTTATATAGAGACAGCTTATGGTAATTACCTATTTGATACCGGACAAGGGAAAGCTATTATCAATAATGCTAATTATTTTCAAAAAGATTTATTTACGCTAAAGGGAATAATTATCAGTCATCATCATAATGATCATACAGGAGGAATTTCAAAAGTACTAAATTACACAGGGAGAATAAGAATATACTCACACCCTGGTCTTTTTAAAAAAAGTTATGTTAAGGAAAAAGAAGGTAGTTATAGATATATAGGTATACCATTTTGTCATGAATTATTAGAAAGCCAAGGAGCTAAATTAAGTTTTAATACTGAACCAAAAGAAATTTTTCCAGGTTTAATATTGAGCGGAGAAATTCCCAGAGAGACTTCATTTGAAAAAGGCGACAAAGATTTATTCATAATAGATAAAAATGGGGATTATATAAAAGACCAAATGTTAGACGACCAAACATTGATTGCTAATACTGATAGAGGATTAGTCATTATTTTAGGTTGCTCGCATGCTGGAATTGTCAATATTATTAATCATGCTATTAGAATTACAGGTATAGAACGTATTCATAGTATTATCGGTGGTACCCATCTTGATCTTGCCAGTGAAGAGACAAGGAAAAAGACAATCGAATCTCTAAAAAATTATGATATTGAAAAAATTGGAGTTTCCCATTGCACTGGCTTGGAAACATCCTTAAAATTATATAAGGAATTCGGGAATAACTTCTTTTTTTGTAATGTAGGTTCACAAATAGAGGTTTAGAAAAAAAGGATTAGTAATCAATGGAAAAAGAAAAGGATAAGTATTTATTAAGCTCTGTAAACAATGCTTTGAGAGTATTAGACTTGTTAAACGAAAAACCTGATTTAGGGATTGCGGAAATCAGCAAGGAAATAGGCATTGGAAGAGCAGCTGTCTTTAGAATACTTTATACACTCAAAAAAAATGAATATGTTGAAAAAAATAATCATTCTAAATATAAATTATCAATTAAATTTGCAAAATATGGGAACGAAGTCATAAGCAAGATTGATATTGTTTCAATAACCAAACCATATTTGCGACAGTTAACGCAAAAATATAATGAAACAACCCATATGGCTGTTCTAAGCCAGGATTTTAAAAATACAATATTTTTGTATAAAGAAGTTAGCAATTCTACTATTCAAATGGCAGGCAATATTGGTGTAAAGCTTCCTGCATACAATACTGCTACTGGGAAAATGCTTCTTTCTGGTCTTTCAGAAGAACAATTAGAATATTGCATAAAAAATATTCAATTGAGTAGATATACTAAAAATACTATTACTGATAAAAAAGAATTCTTAAAAGAATTAGAAAAAATTAGAGAAAAAGGCTATTCTTCTGATTTAGAAGAAAGTGAGGTTGGCCTTACTTGTTTCGCAGCACCAATAAAAAATTCTTTTGGGAAAACGGTTGCTGCAATAAGTTTTTCTGGTCCCTCCTTCCGGATGGTCAAAAATAAAAATAAATTAATAGAGGCAATTAAGGGTACCGCCTTTGAAATATCAAAAAAGAATGGTTATGATATTTGAAAAATAAATTTTAAAGAATCTATAATTAATAATATAGTAGAAGAAGGAGTTGCTGTTGCTAAAAAGTAAAAACATAGTAGGTTTATTCTTCGGTCTATTGGTCGCATTAATAATTTGGAATATCAATATTGACGGTCTATCTACACAGGGACAAAAATGCCTTGCTCTGAGTCTAATGACAGTCATCTTTTGGGCTACAAATGTAGCCCACCCCGGTTATACTTCTGGACTTTATCTTGCATTACTGGTTATCTTTAGAATTGCTCCTACCCAGGATATTTTTTCCCTCTGGAGCTCTTCAATTGTATATCTTGTTATGGGTGCCTATTTGATTGCTGGCTCTGCAAAATCTTCAGGTTTAGGTGAAAGGATTGCGTATAATTTTATCATAAGATTTATAAATTCCTATAATAGTATCATTTACTCCATTTTTATATTAACATTTATTCTCAGTCTGTTGATACCCCATCCCTGGCCAAGAGCCTTTTTAATTATGTCTGTTTTTATAGTTGTTATAAAAAGTGCCAATCTTTCATGCGAAGATGCTAAGAAAATTGGCTTTACAGTGTTTGCGGCTTCTGTACCTGTTTCTATGATTTTTTTGACTGGAGATAGCTCTATCAATATTATGGCTATTGAACTTTCTGGTGTAAAATTAAATTGGTTTGGCTGGTTATACTATATGGGAATACCGGCAGTATTGGCAAGTGTTTTAACTATGTTATTAATTCTAAAACTATTTAAACCAGAAAAAAAGGTTGAAATTGACAAAAAACAGATTAGGGCAAAACTAATTGAATTAGGGCCTTTGTGCAGGAAAGAAAGAAAAACTATGTTATGGATTATTCTGGCTATTGTTCTTTGGATGACTGATTCAATCCATGGTATCGAAATTGGTTGGGCTACCCTGATTGTTGCCATGTTAATGAGTTTTCCGGTAATAGGTGTTTTGGATACCAGGGACTGGCAACAGGTTCCCATAGAGATGTTAATATTTTTTACCGCAGCAATCGCGATAGGTAGAGTTGGGGGAATCACCGGTATGAATACCTGGATTGCTTCAGTTATCCTACCTGAATTTGTCCCGACTAACCTATTCTTATTTGCTTTGTTTATTGCGGCAGTTTCAATCTTTTTGCATATGTTATTAGGAAGCGTAATTG
>Ga0334898_1002325_pt1 | contig 17784 bp, 15 predicted proteins | sample GraSluR3_MG_10_FD_207228 | JGI IMG/M metagenome (GOLD analysis project Ga0334898, IMG submission 207228) | Sludge microbial communities from methane-producing bioreactor in Wageningen University, Netherlands - Granular Sludge_3_08-R3 | ecosystem: Engineered > Bioreactor > Anaerobic >... | reverse complement strand
GTGCGGGTCCCGTTGGATGGGAAGTGCCTTGAATCGCCCCTGCCGGCCGTGGCCGCTTCCGCGGTCGTGCGGATGATACCGCCGCATGTCCGATGTAAGCAGCGAGTGCATCCCGCGCCCAAATCGCCGTAGCCGTGCGGCCACAAGGCGATGGGAAGATGACTGGGCATCGCGCAATACGCCACCACCCGCATCGTCACCCGTTGGCGCGCCTCTTCCGCCCGTGCTGCGAACGCCGCGTACTCGTCCTCCTTCGGAAGGACTTCCGCCCGCGCATTGCCGCGGCTGATCGGATGGGAGCGAATGCCGCCCGATGATTCCTTAGCCCGACTCAGCCCCGTTCACCCCGCGAGTCGATCTTTCGCAGGACGAACCGTTCGACGGGTCGTTTCAGGCGGGTGAACCAGGGCTCGTCTTCGGGATGGATGGGGTTGACCAGCACGGTGGCGAGCCCGGCCAGGCGCCCGGCCACCACGTCGGCGAAAAGCTGGTCGCCGACCATGGCGGTCCGCCGCGCGTCGAAGCCCATGCGCCGCAGCGCGGCCCGGCACCCAAACGGAAAGGGCTTGCACGCCTTGGCCACGAACGGCAGCCCCAGCGACGCGGCCAGCCGGCCGATCCGGCGCCCCCGCCCGTTCGACACCAGACACACCCCGATGCCCGCCTCGCGCAAGTCGGCAAGCCACGCGGCCACCTCGTCGCCGACCGTCTCGACCCGATAGCGTTTCAGCGTGCAGTCGACGTCGACCAGCAGGGCGTCGACGCCGATGCGCCGAAGCCGCTCGACGGTCAGGTCGACCACGCGATCGACGCGGATCTGGGGGGAGAGCAGACGGCGGAGCATCATTCAGGCTGGGAAATCGCGTACAGCCGCCGGAACCACGCGACGAACGTCCGGGCGGCCTGGCTGTCGTGTCGGAAGTACCTGGCGCGGATTGCCGTGCCGAAAGGCCGTCCCGGCTCCTTCTGCCAGGCAAGCCACGTGTGAAGCACGGCCCTGGTGCGATCGGGCTGGGAGAACGGCGCGCCGAGTCGTTTCGCCTCGTCGGCTGCCGACGCGGCCTGCTCGATCAGCAAATCGTCTTCGTCGACCAGGTCGCGCAGGAAGGTCTCCAGCGTGCCGTCGTGTTGGTTGTCGGGCATCAGCCACACGCCGACCCTCGACCGGTACGTCGACGACTCGCCGACGAATCCCTCTGCGGGCGCGTTGTCGGGAGCGGTGACGTCGGCTGCTCGCAAGCGATCCCGAACGGCCTGCCAGCGATGGGCCAGCGGCGAATCGGCATCGAGCACAAAGCCTACGGCTCGACCGGTGCTCAATGCCACGCCGAGTGGAATTCCTTGAAGAAGGCTCTTGTCGCCTCCGCTTTGCCTGATCTTGGGAAACTCGGCCGGCCACGGTTTGCTGTCGTAGTCGATGCCGTGGCGACGGAGAAGATGGACGACGGCGTGTTTATCGTCGACGCCCTCGACGCGCAGGCTCGATCGTTCCATCGACCCCGGCATCAACGAACCTCCATGCCCTGGCTGACGGCCAGCATGATCTCGTCGGCGTCCAGGGCCACGGATTGCCGCAAGTCGGCCTCGATCTTCTGCACCGAGACTTCCTGCCGCAGATCGGCATGGTTTTCGCAGAGCCACGCCAGTCCGTGCACGCAGTCGGAGCTGTGGGTCGTCGCGAAAACCTGGACGTTGGAGCGTCGCGCCGCCTCGACGAGCAGACGCCACATGTCGCCCATGACCGAGTAGTGCAGACCCGTGTCGACCTCGTCCACGAGCAGCAGGCCGTCCTCGCTGCGGATCAACGACAACGAGAGCGCGAGCAGTCGGCGCATGCCGTCGCCGTGGCTGCCCAGTGGCTCTCGGCGCCGGCCCGTCTCGAAGGCCGCAAGCACCCCTCCGCGCGCACCGAAGCGCAGAGCACTGTCGCCACTCAGGAAGAAGATCCCCTTCAGCCCTGGGGCCAGGATTCGCATGGCCTCGATGACTTCCGATTCCCTCCCTTCCGTAATCACCTTGTTCCACATTTCGCTCATCGAGCGGGGTTCGAGCGAATCGGGAGTGATGAATTGCACCGGCGGGGTTTCGCGACTTTCCCAACGGCGCACGGGACGATAGCGCGGGAGGAGGTCTGGAAATAGCGCGCCCTCGTCGGTTACCGGTAATCGCAGCGTATGCCCGCCGGAATGCGTGCTTGTCTCCAGCGATATCCCAAGCGTCGGCCGAGCCAGTGCCTCCTCAGAAGCCAGATCCTCGGGCTCGGGAAACATCGACCTCTGCCGCGATGTCTCGCCGGGTCGCTCCGATTCGTCAAGAATGACCACCCGAACGGCGACTCTTCCCAGGCCGTCACCACTGCTTACGAAGAACTGCGCATCGGGCCCAAACTCGTGACCGTGGAAGAAGTGGGCAATGACGGGAAACGTCCGCTGTCGGTACCCCTCCCGCTCCGGAACGACCATGACCTCGCCGCGCTGCCACGCGGTGTTGGCAAGGACGGCCGGGTCGGCGCCGGAGGCCAGCAAATGCACCGCTTCCAGAATCGAAGTCTTGCCGCAGTTGTTTTTTCCCACCAGTAGGTTAACCCGCGACAACCCCTTCAGGCGGTACCTCTTGAAACCTCGATATCCTTCGAGCTCGATGGTCGACAGCATGCTAGCGCTCCTTTAACTCCTTAACGGTAGCAGGCTTGCGCCGCCCGGTCAATCGAGCTTCCAGTACCGCACGATGCACCACAGGGCTCGGAAGGCGTCGCGCAGGCCGATCTTCTTGCCTTCGCCGTAGGTGCGGCCGAAGTAGGTGATGCCGATCTCGTAGATCCGGTACTTGCGCCGCGCCACCTTGGCGGTTAGCTCGACCTCGATGCCGAAGCGCTTTTCCTTCAGCGTCGGGCCGATGTCGTCGACCACCTCGCGGCGGAAGACCTTGTAGCAGGTCTCCATGTCGGTGAGGTTCAAGTCGGTGAACATGTTCGAGACCGTGGTGAGAAAGCGATTGGCCACCGAGTGCCAGAAGTAGAGAACCCGGTGCGGCCCGACCGCCAGGAACCGCGACCCGTACACCACGTCGGCCACGCCTTCGGCGATCGGCTGGATAAGCTGGGGATAATGGACCGGATCGTACTCGAGGTCGGCGTCCTGGATGAGCACCACGTCGCCGGTGGCATGGGCGAAGCCCGTCTTCAGGGCGGCCCCCTTGCCCCGGTTGCGCTCGTGGTACACGATCCGCAGGTCGGGCTCGCCATCCAGGGCGGCCAGCCGCTGCCGGGTCCCGTCGGTGCTGCCGTCGTCGACCACGACGATCTCCTTCGAGATCGAGATCGACCGCACCCGGCGGATGATTGCCTCGACGGTGGACTCTTCGTTGTACACGGGAATGACGACCGAAACCCTTATTTCAGGGGGAACGATTGCGATTCCCAACTGACGCGCCGCCTCGGGGCCCAGCCAGCTTGCCAGTCGCTCGCGGGGACCCTGCGCCGACCGGCCGGCATCGGGTGCACAGAGGGGGCAACCCTTGGCTTCATCCTTCTGGGGGGCATGCGAGTCTGGCTCGGGCGGGTGGGGGCTCGGCATCGTCGGACTGGATTCGTGCAGGGAAAGGGCGGCGCAAGACCATCCTTGCGGCGGCAAACCTCCATTCAACCTATCGTACCTCGCCCGCTGGGGATAGGCACGGCATGGGCTACACTCGGCTTGTCGCGCCCGCCCCGGTTCCGATACACTCGGGTCGGGTTTTTTCGGGCCCCTCGGGCGGACCGGCGCGGGCAGTACCATAACGCGGCCTGTAGCCGCAACCAAGCAAAAGGTACGCCATGAGGAACGCTGGGAGTGATGGAACGCTGGGAGTGATGGAACGCTGGGAGTGATGGAACGCTGGGAGTGAGGGAATGGTGGAGTGAGGGAATGGTGGAGTGAGGGAATGGTGGAGTGAGGGAATGGTGGGATGATGGAATGGTGGGATGATGGAATGGTGGAGTGAGGGACCCCCATCCGAGCCGAATTCCATTATTCCATTATTCCATTATTCCATTATTCCATCCCTCCATCCCTCCATCCCTCCATCCCTCCATCCCTCCATCCCTCCATCCCTCCATCCCTCCATCCCTCCATCCCTCCATCCCTCCATCCCTCCATCGGTCCAACACGTCACAACATGCGCGCACGGCGCGAAGAAGTTGCAGCGTCAGACTGTAAGCTATTGTTGTGCAAGCCTCTTACCCGGAGCGTTTCATGCCCATCGACCTCGCCGTCGTGCCAGTGGCCGGCCGGGGAACCCGGCTGCTGCCCCTGACCAAGAGCCAGCCCAAGGAGATGCTTCCCGTCGGGCGCAAGCCCGTGGTGCAGTACGTCGTCGAAGAGCTGGCCCGTTGCGGGATCGGGCGCGTGCTGTTCGTTACCGGGCCGGGCAAGACGGCCATCGAGAACCACTTCGACGTCGATGCCGAGTTGATTGCCACGCTCCGCGAGTCGGGCAAGGAGGAGCTGCTCGAAGAGCTGGCCTTCGAGCGAGCCGATCTCGAGTACTTCTACACGCGCCAGCGCCGGCAGCTCGGCCTGGGGCACGCCGTGCTCTGCGCCCGGCCCGTGGTCGGGCGCCAACCCTTTGTCGTGGCCCTGGGCGACTCGATCATCGGGCTGCATGCCCAATCGCACGTGGTCGGGGCGATGATCGGCGAATTCGAGAAGTCCCGCGCCGCCGGCGTGATCGCCTTCGAAGAGGTGCCCCGCGACGAGGTCGACCAGTACGGCATCGCCAAGCCGCGGGGCGCGCCGGCCCGGACGTTCGAGCTCGACGACCTGATCGAGAAACCCGCCGCGGCCGAGGCGCCCAGCAATCTGGCCGTGGCGGCCCGCTACGTGCTGAGCCCCGAGATCTTCGACTATCTCGAGAAGACGGCTCCCGGCAAAGGCGACGAGATCCAGTTGACCGACGCGATTCGCGCCATGATCCACGACGGGGCCAAGGTGTTGGGCGTCTGCCTGCCCCGCGACGAGCAACGTTTCGACATCGGCAATTTCGAGAGTTACTTCCAGGCGTTCGCCGAGTTTGCCCTGGCCGATCCCCAGTACGGGCCGGCGCTGCGGCGGCAGCTCGAACGCCTGCTCGGCTCGTCGGCGGAAGGTCGGCCATGCTCCTGATTCGCAAGAAGGCTTTCGCCCGGGCCGGCCTGATCGGGAATCCCTCGGACGGCTACCACGGCAAGACGATCTCGCTCATCGTGCGCAACTTCTGCGCCGAGGTGACGCTCTACGAATGGGACGACGTCGAGATCGTCTGGAGCCAGGAAGACCAGAGCCGCTTCGGTTCCGTCCACGACCTGGTCCACGACGTGAAGCTCCACGGCTACTATGGGGGCGTTCGCCTGGTCAAGGCGACCATCAAGAAGTTCGTCGAGCACTGCACGGCCCAGGGGCACGCCCTGCACGAACGCAACTTCTCGGTCCGCTACCAGACGAACGTGCCCCGGCAGGTGGGGCTGGCCGGCTCCAGCGCGATCATCGTGGCGACGCTCCGGTGCCTCATGGCCTTCTACGGCGTCGCGATCCCCCGGCACGTGCAGCCGTCGTTCGTGCTCTCGGTCGAACGGGAGGAGCTGGGCATCGCCGCCGGCCTGCAAGACCGGGTCATCCAGGTCTACGAGGGGCTCGTCTACATGGACTTCAGCCGCGAGCACATGCGCCGGCAGGGCGGCTTCGAGTATGGCGTGTACGAGCCCCTCGATCCGTCGCTGCTGCCGCCGCTGTACCTGGCCTACAGCACCGACGTCAGCGAGCCGACCGAGGTGCTCCACGGGAATCTCCGCGCCCGCTACGAGCAAGGCGACCCCGACGTGGTGGCCGCCATGGACCGCTTCGCCGAGCTGACCGTCGAAGCCAAGCGGGCAATCCTCGCCCGCGACGCCGAACTTCTCGGCCGCCTCATCAACGCCAACTTCGACCTCCGGCGGTCGATCTGCCCGATCTGCGAAGAGCACAACGAAATGGTCGAGCGGGCCCGGCGCGCCGGCGCCACGGCCAAGTTCGCCGGCTCGGGCGGGGCGATCATCGGCACGTATCCCGACGACGCGACCTATGCGCGGCTCCGCGCCGAGTTGGCATCGATCGATTGTGAGGTCATTCGGCCCCAAATCGCCGACGCCTGCTGAGGCCCGCCTTCGACCGGCGCAATGGGTTTTCGCTCGTCGGTCGTGCGTCTTCCAGCCCAACTTGCGCAGTTCCGGAGGAAAATGGGCCATTTCTTGCCCCGGAATGGCCGTAAGTCGTGATCTCATGGTAGTGGAGATCGGGCGGGGAGGATGAAGTGAAGACCCACGGTCTTGCATGGGGCGGATTCTGTGGTGTCGGTAACGGCGGGAGGCAGGGATGTTTCAACGCCGTTACACGCGCAAGAAATCCGGGAAGACGCACAGCTACGACGGGCTTGTCGAGAGCGTGTGCACGGAGGCCGGGCCACGACAGCGGATGGTGGCCCACCTGGCCGTCAGGGAGCCGCCGGGGGCGGTGGCGAGGAGGCAAGCCGGCCCAAGGCTGCTTGGGCTTGCGGTCGGGGTCTTTTCGGCAAAGATCACAGGCTCGTCGTCGTCCTCGTGCCTCTCACGATACAAACCGCACGCGCTCCCTCAGCGTCCTTCTGACCGCGTAGGGGTCTTGAAGTCGCTTCCCAAGCAGGTGAACCGCCATCTCCCGAGGCAGGCAGGCGGAGAACTTCAGGCCCTCAATCGCCTCCTCCTCGACCTCCGGGCACATGTTCACGGAATCGCGGTCCTGGAGGGTCTTCGAGGCGATCTCGATCTTGTCCATGGGCAGCGACGACTCCAAAGCGACGGAGAAGCAGTCGCTAGTGACTTGGCTCTCGGTCACTTGCGATAGCTCATGGGCAAGGGTCGTCCCTGCGCCTTCACACGACGACCGGCCAAGGCGTGGGCCGCCGAGGACGCACCGAAACCTTCGTCGAAGTGCACCTCGATCTGCTGCCCACCGATCGGGCGGGCTACCTCTGGCTGCTCTTCTCGGGCCCGGCCATCTGCCACGACGGCACCTTCTCCCACATCCTCGAACGCTCGTGCGACTTCCGAAGCCTCGATGTGCGCAACTTCGGCACCATCTACGAAGGGCTACTGGGAAGCGAACTGTCGGTCGCCGAGGGGGACCTGGTCGTCGACGAGGCGCAGCTCTACGTCCCCCTTGCCGGAGCGCGGGCGTCTCGCCCGCAGAAAGGCAAACAGGGCGGGCAGGATGCCCGCAAACAGGGCGGGCAGGATGCCCGCGCTCCCGACGTTCGCCAGGGACAAATCTACCTCCACAACGCCAGCGGCGCCCGCACGGCGACGGGCAGCTACTACACGAAGAGCTTCGCCGTCGAGCATCTGCTCGACCATGCCCTGGAGCCGCTATCTGCCCGGCTTTCAGTCGCTCGCACAGTACGACCAGGAGGCGGGGAAAAGACGATACCGAAAAAACCGGCCGGATCTGGTAAAGGAATACCAGCGCGAGTTGGCCCAAGCCGACGCGCTGCGGGCCGCCCTGACCCGCGGGCCGTTTCCCGGCATAGGCATGGGCGATCCCGACGTGTACAAGGCGTTCTGTTGGCGATTCTGGCACCTGGCCTGCCCCAACGGCGGGCGGATCGGCGTCGTGCTGCCTCGCTCGGCGCTTTGCGCGAAAGGGTCGAGCGAGTTCCGCCGCGCAAACTTCGGCAACGCCTCGGCGGACATCACGTTCGTGGTCAATAACGGCCGATGGGTCTTTCCTGACATCCACCCACAGTACACAATTGGGCTGACGTGCATCACCCGGAGCGCGGGCGTCCCGCCCGCATGATTCGTTACGAGGTGCGATCATGCCAAACCGAGCAGAGCAACCGGCGGGCGAGACGCCCGCGCTCCAGCGTGGTGGCCCGCGGGGATGGCGCTACCGCGGTTATTTGCCGCATTTCGACGGCGGCGAGATGTGGCAGACCGTGACGTTCCGGTTGGCCGACTCGTTTCCCACTGACCGGCTGGAAGCATGGAAGTGGGAACTGCGCCTCCTTTCCAAGGAGCAGGCCGACCAGGAACTGCATCGGCGCATCGAGGAATACTTGGACGAGGGGCACGGCGCCCGCTATCTTCGCCGTCCTGACATCGCCGACACGGTGCAGGATACGCTCTCGTTTTTCGACGAACAGCGCTACCGGGTCGATGCCTGGGTGCTCATGCCCAACCACGTGCACGTCTTGTTCCTCCCCTTGGCCCGCTGGAGCTTGTCGACCATCGTCCATTCTTGGAAGTCCTACTCGGCCAAGCAAGCCAACCGGATATTGGGCCGAAGCGGCCGTTTCTGGCAAGAGGACTACCGCGACCGCTACATCCGCGATGACGAGCATTTTCTGGCGGCACGTGTGTATATTGAAAACAACCCGGTCAAAGCAGGGCTTTGCACGCGCGCGCAGGACTGGGCGCATGGCAGCGCGCGCTTCCGCATCGGGAGCGCGGGCGTCCCGCCCGCATGACTGATAGGAAGCATCGCCCATCAGAGCAAAGGAGCATCAAGCGACAAACAACCCTCGGAGCGCGGTTGTCTCGGCCGCAGCGAGGGAAAAGGGCTCACGCAGCGAAGAAGGCGGGCGGGACGCCCGCGCTCCGGCGGTGTCGCTTCGCGGCCCCTTTCCGAGTCTGGAACGATTTTTGGGCGGCGTGAAGAGGCCGCCGGTCGTGTTCGCGGCCGAGCAGGCGCTCGGCTGGACCGACACCGCCGCGTTGCCCTTGGCGCCGCCGAAGTGCTTTATCGTGAACCAAGCGCCGTTCCTTCTTTGGGTGCGCGGCGACGCACACGACCAAGCGTTTCTCCTGGGCGTATTGGGGTCCATTCCGCTCGACTGGTATGCGCGGCGTTTCGTCGAAACGCACGTCAACTACCATGTGTTCAACCCATTTCCCATCTTTCGCCCCGGCCGCGGCGATCCCTTGTGGCGGCGGGTGGTGGCCCTGGCCGGCAGCCTGGCCTGCCCGGACAAGCGGTTCGCCAAGTGGGCGAAGGCCGTGGGCGTCGAGTGTGGCAAGCTGGACGCCGCGGAGAAGGACGCCATGATCGCTGAACTCGACGCCGTGGTGGCCCACCTGTACGGCCTGAGCGAGCCGCAGCTCGTGCACGTCTTCGAGACCTTCCACGAGGGCTGGGACTACAGCCCCCGGCTGGAGAAGGTGCTGGGCTACTACCGGCAGTGGGGCGGGAAACGATCGAGCTAGCCCCTCCAATGCAGTGCCCGGCCATGGCTACTTGAATCGCGGAATATCGACCGGCAGCCCGACGCGCATGAAGAATCGCGCGAACGCTTGGGAAAGATGCTCGCGGTACGGCGGCAAGAGCCGGATTCGTTTCTTACCGTCGGCATCGGCGACCTTTCGAACAGCCCCGATGCTCAGGGTGAAGACCCTTTCCAAGTCGACCAGCATATAGTCCAGTTCGTGACCTGGGATTTCACATTCGTTGAGCACGTGATATCGGGGGAACCTGCCTTTCCGTGCCGCTTCCCAACCTTCTGGCTTGCAGAAATGCCTCTGATCCTTCAATTCGTGCCGGAAATAGAGGGACGCCAGCAGCACATCATCGGCATTGCACTTCCCGTGATCGCGAATCGCGAGGTCGCACGACTGGGTCATGACGATCACGTTCTGCCGGTCTATCGTAATCGGGTGTTCTTCGGGCTCGTGGATAGCCTGAGGAGGAATCACGACGACGGGGCATCCGAGCAGGATGTCGCCCTGCCGCAAATCGGAGCCGGACACCAGGGCATACCATGGGTACTGTGATGCACCAACGTCAGCCATCGGGTCAATCTTCCGGATCGTCGATGATGCGGGGGGGCCGGTAGGAGCCCTTTTGAAACTTGACCACCACGCGGCGAGAAGGCCGCGGAGGCGGTGTCTCAATTCGCACATCCCAATCGACCATCTCAAACTCTTCTTCCGGCCATTCGGCTCCTTCTTGGTCGGATACAATGCTGGCAACAGCACGCCACTGATCGCCCAAGAACTCTCTTACTTCGCTTTCAACGTCAAGCTCGCGCGCCTCCGCTGTATCGGACTCAAGAGGGTGCTGTTGTCGGCGATAGTCGATGAGGGCGATGATGCCTGAGAGACTATCCACCAGGTAGACGGGACCCACCGACGGGTCCGCACCTATGCCAACCGAAAAGCCGGTGACTCTGCCTGCCGACTCGCCGGGCTCGAAAAGCCGCGATCCGAATCGACTGGCCAAGGTTCTGGTCTCTGTGGCGGTACTGGAGCGGGTTTTGATGGTTGCTCCGTTCATAGCGGTTCCTCCATACCGAGGATCACTCTTGATAGGCTGGTGAAATGGTCAAGGCGGTCAGCCCAACGGCCGACCAGCTTGCGTAACGCCTCCACCGGCTTCTCGCCCGGTAGTTCGGAGTGGAAGTTGCCATTGAGGATGATGGCCGGCTCTGACTCTTCCTCCCGATTGACCTGCCCGCCGTCAACCCCAATTCGTAGGATCGCGTCTTCGACGTGGTACACGAAGCGGCACCCGAGCGCCTTCATCGGCCGCGCTCCGTCATTCCACGGTCCAGCCTTCAAAAACCTCTCGATCAGGAATTGCTCCGGGTGTTGACGCAGACAGCAGGCGGCGAAGTTGACGCCCAGAGCCTTGTAACGAACGTGGGGAAGCTTCTCCGCATAAGCGATGGCCAACTTGGAAACTGTCGATTGGCCTGCATTGCCCGCGGGCTTCTCTTCGGTCACGACGAACCGGTTACCCTCCACAGTGAACGTGATCCCGTTCGTGTACTTGGCGAACGAAAACGCGGGCGTGCACAGGGGCTTATCCGCGAGTTCCCAATCTTCCGGCACGATACCTTGGGCCGTCAAGAACGCGGGGTGCAGGATCGTCGGATTGTGCTCTTGGGCAAGGACCACGATCGTCGTGTTGAGAAGCTCAAGCTCCATTGGTAGCTACTCGCTGATACCTCGATGGGGGGGCGATTCTACAAAACGGCGATCCTCACCCTGGAACCGGTATCGACATAACTCTTTACGCTCCACAACCTATCTTCGCTCACTCAATCTCCAAGATCAAGCCGCCGCTGGCCACGTCTCCACCCGAGACCGGGCCGGCCGCTAGCCCGCAAGGGCAGCGTCCACTATATTCGCCATTGCTGGGCTAGCGGACAAGGGCCTATGAAACCCGAATTCGTCGACAACCGGAACGGCAACACGCTGGCGGCGGCGCTGCGCGGGCACCTCGATTGGCTCGGCGCGACCTATGCCCAGCCGGTCGAAATGGCCATCGCCACGGGCTACTTCAACCCGGAGCGATTCGGGCTGGTGGCCGAGTGGCTGGAGCGGTTGCCGCGGGTGCGGCTGCTCTTGGGAGCCGAGCCCACGCCCCCACCCGCCCGCCCGTCACGCCGCCTGGGCGAATCCCCCGCCCGCTACGCCCAAGCAACTCATGCTGTTGACGGCCATGCCCGTGAACAATTCGCTCTGGGACCTCTACTACCTCATGACGCTGTTCGTGGGGCACGACGCGGCCTTCGCCGACCGGGGCATCCTCTCGCTCAAGGAACGCTTCAGCGACGCCTCGCGTGAGGACCCCGACACGCTCTACGACGTGCTCGACACCGTTACCGTGCGCCGAACGCGGCATTTCGTGCGCCGCTACTACCCCAACGACCGCGTGCGAGGGCCCGACGGCCGCGAAATCCAGGTGCAGTTCCCCGACCCGCACGTCGAGGCGCTCAACTACAGCCTCGACGAGGTGCTGCCCGGCTTCTTCGAGGAATTGAAGGACGCCCTCGCGCTTGAGGAGGAGGGCCAGGAGCCCCTGTTGACCATGGCCCGGTACTGCCCGTCGGCCTACCGGCTCGATCAGGAGGTCGAGCAATCGCAGGTCCAGTTGGTCGGCCTGATTCGGTCGGGGCTGCTGAAGCGATTCGAGTCGTCGGCCTACGCCTTTGCCCGCACCGCGGCCACGATGGCCGACGGCCACGACGCCTTTCTGGCGGCCCTCGACGCGGGCCGAATCCTCACGCCCGAAGCCCTTGAGGAGTGGACGAACATCGACAGCGACGAGGAGTGGGAGAATCTGCTGGAGCGCACCGGCGAAGAGTACCGCCAGGAACTCCGCAAGGGCTTGCAGGCCCGCGGCGAAGCAATCAAGTCGCTGGCGTGGGGAGCCGGCTCGGGGCTGGCGGGCGGAACGCGGCGCGGCCACTTCTTCTGCGCGCGGGTGGGGGAGCGAGTCTTTCTGCGATTCGTACCCGCGGACGATGGCGAGATCGTGCGCCACACCCTGTCGTGTCTGCGGCTGATTGCTTGCGCGGCCGACACGGCGCGGCACCTGCCCGACGATCTGCGAGCCGCCGCCTATGACGCATGGGCGGCCGCCCGGCAAGACGTCTACGACGCATGGATCCTCGCGACGGACCCGGCCAACCTTCAGCCGCGCATTCGGCCGTTCTTCCGCCGCGTGGCCGGGCATCTGCGAAGCTATCCCCCGAGCGAGCTTCGGCAGAACGAGCTTGACTTGCTGGTCGAGTGCGTCGAAGCCCCTTGGGGTGTCCGCTACGAGCGAGCGCTGCGCGACGTGTTCGATCCCGAGGCCGCGGACCCATACGAAGTGTCGAACGCCGTGGCCCGCGGACGACAATTCAGGAGGACATCGAAGCTCTGATGTGGTTCGACGCGGGTGTCGATGGCCAAAACGGCTCGCGACGAAGGCTCAGGACTCGGCGCAGGCCGCCAGAGACTTGCCGACCGTCCGGTTCGATCCGAGCGCCGTCGATGATCGGGAGGGCACCGCCAGCCGTGCTGGAAACTTGCCGCCCGACACCCCGCTGTTTACCGTTCCGGCCGGGCTGGGCCGAATCCTCGACCGCGACCTTGTAGCCGCGGGGCTCGCCCGGCGCGTGGAGGTTGAGCCGGGCAAGTGGATCATCGACAAGCGAGACGAACGGGGGCGGACGATCGACGTGCATGCCTTGCGGCACACGTTCGGCACGATGCTCTCCAAGAGCGGGGCCTTCCCTCGCACGGCGCAGGCCGCAATGCGACACTCGACGGTCAATCTGACGATGAATACGTACACCGACCCGAAGCTCTTGGACGTGGCCGGGGCCATCGAGTCGCTGCCGACGCTACCCCTGGAGGGTGGTCGGCAGACGGAAGCTGGCGCTCTAAGTGCAACGGGGACCGACGATTCGACCGCTTCTCAGTTTGCACCAGAGTTTGCACCAGCCACAGGCAAAACGGGTCTTACCGGGGCACTTCCTGTCGATTTGGCAGACAAGGGGGAACCGCGAAGCAAGACTGCCCCCGTTGCCGCAAGTGCTTGTCACGTCAACAGAAAAGACCCGCTGACAACGCCTGTCCGCGGGTCTTCGGAGTGGGCGATGACGGGCTCGAACCGCCGACATCCACGTTGTAAGCGTGGCGCTCTGGCCGACTGAGCTAATCGCCCGATGCATGGGCAGTGTAGCGGGCGGGGGTCGTTTGTCAACGCTCCTCCGAGGGAGGGGCGGCAAGGCGGGGCGACGAGGGTAGGGGCGGTGGATCGGAGGGTGGGGGCGGAAGGCGATGGGCGTGGGAGCCGACTCGGGTCGTGTCGGCGGGCTCGACGGCCCCCTCGGCCGGCGCCGGCGCGGCAATCGTCGCGGGGGTCGCCAAATGCACCGCCCGGTCGGCTTCGGGAAGCCGGCTTGAGTCGGCCGCGCCCGCGCGCGGAAGCCGCTCCTTGAGCGATCCCCAGCGGGCCTGCCAGTTCTCGAAGTCGAACGACTCGGAAGAGATGCGCGGGTCGAGATGCCGGACCGCCCAGAACTCGCGGAAACCCTGGTAGAGGTTCCGGTCGCCCATCCAATCCACGCGGTCCCGCGATTGTTCCATGTCGGTCACCCCGACCTGCTCGATCAGCGAGGCGCTTGAGCTCAGAGCCAGCAGGCTGGTGGAGCATTCGACGCGCAGGGGCAGTTGATAGGGCGAAAACTCTCCTTGTTCGAGCCGGCACAGGCCGGCATCCATCACGGCCGTGAGGTCCCACAGCCCAATGCGCAGCGCGTCGTCGGGATGCGGGGCCTTCTCGCCTCCCTCGGCCACCAGGAACCTCTCGGTGGTGGCCAGCAGGCCGTTCCGCCAGCTCACCTGAACCGGCAGCAGGCCGCGGTCGCGAATGAAGTCGGCCTCGCCGCGAGCCACGCAATCGGTGAGCTGGATTTCGGCGGGCGGCGTGGGCTCGGGCCGTTCCAGCGCGGTGAGCAGGTCGGTGCCGGGGGCGGGCTCGAGGCGGAAAAACGTCACTTGTTGGTGGTACGCCCCGCGTCGCTCGGCGGCGTTGCGGATGGTGAGCCAACACCGCTCCATGCGCACGACGTCGCCTTGTCCCATGGCGAACAGCGACCAACTGTCGGAGGGAACGTCTCGGGGCACGTCCAACTCGAGGGCCACGTCGGCCAGGTTCAGCCGGCTTCCGATCAGGGCGAACATGTTGCGGGGGTATCGGACCGGGTCGCTTTCCGAGGGCCGGAATCGCACCCCGGGTCGAAAGCCGGTTCCCGCGGCGATCGTGAGCCGGAAATTGCCCAGGGTGATCGGCGATTCTTCGAGCCAGCCGTCATAGCGCAGCTCGATGACATCGCCGTCGCGTGCGGTGCGACACGCCGAGGCGAGCGTCGCGAATGCGTCGAGAGTCCGGCCGCTCGGATCGACGACCAAGGCTCCCTTGGCGGGCACAACCCCCTCGACGGAAGGCTTGGCCGGGGCCGGATCCCCGTTTGGGCCACTCGGGCGGGTGACCTCACTTCTCGCGGGAGCGGTCGCCGGCTCGACCGCCGGTGTCGGCGAGGGCTCGACGAACGGAATCACGCCGCCGGCGAACGACTCGTAGCTCAGTCCGCCGTTCCGCGGCCCGCCGGCCAGCAGCGAGCGAAGCACATTCAGCCCCGATGCGGCCGGCGTCGCCGCCGATGCATCCTCCGTCGGCGGGAGCTTGGCAACCGAAATGCCCCCGGTGACCGACGTCGTGGGCGGCGAGAGGCCGCTCGGGACCTTCGGCGCGGCCACGCCCGCCGATTCCGATGCCGAGAGGCGTCCGGTCGCGTCGTGGGTTTCCGGGGCGTCGCTGGAACCGCGAAGCGTCGGCGAAGGCGCCGACTCGCCGGGCGCTTCGCGCAAACCGACCCAGGCGGGCTGCCCGGCCGCGTCGTCGGACAAGGGCGACCAGAACAACACCTGCAGCAGCGCCACGGTGATCATCAGCAGCGCCACGGGAACCATCCAGGGCAAGTGCCGGCGGAGTCGGCGGCCGGGCGATTCTTCGGGCACGGTCCAAGCCACCTCGCCCGGCACCACGGGGCGCAGCCCGATCTGTTCGGCCAGCCCCTGCAAGGCTTCGATCAGCTCGGCAGGCTGTTGAAAGCGGCGCCGCGGCTCCTTGGCCATCATCTTCGCCAGAAACGGCGAGATTTCCTCGGGCAATTCGGGGCGAAGCTCGAGCACGTCGGGCGGTTCGATGCCCTGGTGCTGGAGCAGCTTCTGGAGCACGGTTCCCTCGGGAAAGGGAGGACGCCCGGTCAGCATGAAAAACAACGTGCAGCCGAGCGAGTAGATGTCGCTTCGCTGGTCGGCGTTTCGGGGGTCGCGCGCCTGCTCGGGCGAAATGTAATCGAACGTTCCCAGCGTGACGCCGCTGGCCGTCAGATCGGCCGCCGACTCGCTGAGTTTTTGCATGCGGGCGAGCCCCAGATCGATGAGCTTGGCGTGGCCCTCGGCCGTGATGATCACGTTCGACGGCTTGATGTCGCGGTGAACCACGTTTCGACGGGCCGCATGGTCCAGGGCGCCGGCGATCTGGAACGTGTAATTGAGCGCCTCGGCAAGGGGCATTCGCTCCCGAGACGACACCAGGTCGCGGAGATTCACTCCCTCGATGAACTCGAAGGCGATAAACGGCAGGCCGTCGCCTTCGCCCACGTAGTAGACCTGGGCGATTCCTTCATGGTTGAGCCGGGCGGCCGAGCGGGCCTCGTTGCGAAAGCGCATGACGATCTCGGGATCGGCGGCCTGATCGCGGGAAAGGACTTTCAGGGCAACCGTCCGGCCCAATCGCGTGTCGGTGGCCCGGTAAACCCGCCCCATCCCTCCACCGCCCACGTACTCGAGCAACTCGAAGTGCTCCAGCCTGGCCCCGGGAGGCAGATCGCCCGGCCGAGACGGAGCCCGCGACGCATCGGGCGGGGGAGTCCCACGCTTCGAGATGACGGTCGGCTGCTCGTCGGCCGGCGGCACGGCGGGAACCGGAGGGTCGCGGTCCGGGCCGTGCACCTCCGTCGCATGCGAACTCCCTCCCGCAGACTGGTGGATTGGACGGTCGGTCGACGACGTATCGCTCATCGGTGGCTCGCAGTCCGGCTGCTCTGCAAAGGCAGGCCCCGTCGTCCAGCGCCTCAGCCGGGGCAATTGGTCGCGCCGCCCCCCCCAACAAGCCGGGCGAATGCCCGCAAGAATAGGCGATCTTCGCGGTGCCCCACGGAACTCCATTGTACATGAGGCGGGGCGAAAAATGAATTCCCGATCAACGAGCGAACCAAAACCGGTACGCCTAGAGATTTCGGTGCCCTGGCGGCTCTGCCGTCCCGGGCGGTGGTCGCACTCGACAGGCTACTAAGCCCCGAATTTGCCCAAGCGCCCGGCATGGGCCAGCGCCAGGGGCATCAGGTACAGGGCCTCGAAGTGTCCCAGCCCGCCGCGGAGGGCCTCGGTCTCGCCGAACCGCTCGCAAGCGTCGGGACGGCACGTGTCGGCCGCGAGCAGCGTCGGCACGGGGTGCCAACTGTGGCTGGCCAGGGCCGCCGGCGTGCTGTGATCGCCCGTCACGATCAACACGTCGGGTCGCAGCGCCTCGACGCGGGGCACGATCTTGTCGAATTCGGCGACCATCTCGACCTTGGCCCGGTAGTTGCCGTCCTCGCCCCGGCTATCGGTGTACTTGAAGTGGACGAAAAAGAAATCGTAGTCGTTCCAAGCCCGACCGAGCACGTCGATCTCTTCTTCCAGGTTGTTGGGCTGCCCGACGATCTCCATGCCGACCAGGCGGGCCAGCCCCTTGTACATCGGGTAGACGGCGATGGCCGCGGCCTTGACGCCGTAGGCCTCTTGGTAGGTGGGCAGGGCCGGCTTGACGGCGAATCCCCGCATGGTCAGCCCGTTCGCCTTGGGCTCTTGGGCGAGGATCTCCCGGGCCTGGGCCACGAACTTTTTGGCCACGTCGGCCGTGCGCTGGCTGTCGTAGTCGTCGGCCGCCGGATCGAGCGGGGGGACGCCCGTCTTCTGCGGGTCGGTGTCGGCCACGTTCCCTCCGAGCCCCTCGCCGCGAAAGACCACCACGAAACGGTGCTCCTTGACCGGCTCGACAAAGACCTCGACCCCGGGAATCTTGACCTCGCGCAGCTTGACGGCCAATGGAGCGCTCTGTTCGGTGGGGATGCGTCCTGCCCGGCGGTCGGTGATATTGCCTTGGGCATCGAGGGTGCAGAAATTGCATCGGATGGCCACGTCCTTGGGCCCGACGTCGAACCCGATGCCGGTGGCTTCGAGCACGCCCCGCCCGATCACGTACTTGAGCGGATCGTAGCCGAACAGCCCGAGGTGCCCGGGCCCGCTCCCCGGGGTAATGCCCGGTTTGATGGGGATCATGCTGCCCAGTACGCCTTTTTTCGCCAGCCGATCGAGATTGGGCGTATCGGCCGCTTCGAGCTCGGTCGGGCCCCCCGGCTCGACGGGCATCCCGC
>Ga0334898_1002324_pt1 | contig 17786 bp, 15 predicted proteins | sample GraSluR3_MG_10_FD_207228 | JGI IMG/M metagenome (GOLD analysis project Ga0334898, IMG submission 207228) | Sludge microbial communities from methane-producing bioreactor in Wageningen University, Netherlands - Granular Sludge_3_08-R3 | ecosystem: Engineered > Bioreactor > Anaerobic >... | reverse complement strand
GATTCGAATCAGGGAGTACTGCTCAAGGTCTTGCAGAAGAACCACCACATCATCATGGATCCTTGTCGGGTCGGCGGAAAATTCGGACGCCACGAAATCAATGATTTCCTTGACGGTCTTCGGCGAAGCCAAGTACTGCCATACCACAGAGGCTGTGGTGTTGAACCCATAATAGACCCCCGTCTCGGGATTCAAGGCAACCGCTTCGCCATCCACAGTATTCCACACCACTTGGTCATTCCTCACATATCGTGCACCATCTCCAGCCATAACCGAAGCATAGTACCACCTCAGCAGACTGTCAACGAAACCTTGCAATCATGGAGGAGGTGAAATGCAGTGCCTGTCTTAGGCGAAGGATTGAAAAACATTCCCACAGCCGCCGTTCCTTGGATACTGCTTTGCCTAACCGACTTGCGCCTACGATTGTTGCCCCATTGTTGCAATCGAAAATTTCTCGATCCTCGCACGAGGTACCACATCCATTGTGGACACATGAATGCCAGCGACATGCATTGCATCGACAAAGTGGTGAGATCCGTTGCAATCGCCGCCACCCATCCACTTGTTTTCAACTTCTCTTGCCTGAGAAAAGCTTTGGTGATCAGAATGCTCCTTTCCGCCAAAGGAATTTCATCACATATCACCTATGGAGTTGCCGAGGAGAGACATGAACCTCGTTTCCATGCTTGGGTAACCGCAATTCTACCGAACGGGTATCATCTGGCGATCGATCCAACAAATCTATACGGAAAATATTCCACGCTACATCCGCATGTTGGGGAGGAGGAATGACCAATCCACTGGAGTCCCTTTGCCTACAACTTGCCCACCATTGCGCGATGTCCCGCAACCTTCCCTACAAAGTCGACACCACATTGTGGAAAGCACAAGAGCTGGACATCAAAGTCGATACGAGTACGCTCCTACGCTATGCCCAGAGGCACAAGGTCCTCAACACGGTACTTGCACCAATCCCATCGACGAACGGGCTCGAGAACTTCAAGCGACAGGCGGCGCTGGAAGAGGGTGCGAAATCACTCATGCTCGTACAGTGGCAAGCTGTCCATCGGAAGTTGAATCAACTGAAAATTCCAAGTCTCGTGTTCAAAGGACCAGCCTTATCGCTGCAACTGTATGGCAATCCCTACACAAGGGAATACACCGATCTGGATATCCTGGTGCGGTTCGCCAGATGGAAGGAGATAGTCGAAGGATTGGAAGTACTCGGATGGATCCCAAAAGAATTCAGCATTCCCATGGAGATCGCCGGAGGGAGCCATCACGTAGTGTTCGTGAACCCATATTGCCCATTCAGACTTGAAGTACACCGCCACCTCGACACAACGGAACACCACACAGACGATGAAATGGAACAAGTCTTCACCCATATGAAGTTCTACACATGGAATGGCATCGAATTGCCGACCCTCTCCGCACTCGACCATTTTGAACTGATATTGGATCATGGAACGAAGCATATCTGGACCCTGATGCATTGGCTACTCGATGGAGCGAGCATGTTGAGCTTCACCGATGCGGCTCTTCATGAAGCACTCTTCCGAAAGATGGAAAAGAGACGCAGGCTACTTCAACTACAGCTCATGATCCGCCTTGTGACATCATTGTTTCCTATCGAGATTCCGAAAGCTTACCAAACCACCTATCGAAATCACAGGGCACAGGTCGACCGTCTCGCTCTCCACTGTAAAGAGCGTCTTATCGGAGGAGGTACTTCAGCTCCTTCCATATCCCACATTCTTTACGATACCTACTTCTTCAGAATGTCGTTCGCAACCACTTTACAGGACAAACTGGAAGTGGGATTGAGCCTATGGCGAATTCCCCAGCAGGATATCGAGAAGCTCAAGCTACCTTGTTTCCTGTACTGGTTACACTACCCTCTACGACCATTTTTCGTATTGGGGAGAAGGATCCGCCGGAAGATACATAAGGATATCGCATGATGAAACCACTGGTGATCTGCATGATCTTGCTTCTCACGCTGTCCACCACCTCATGTCCCTCCCATCAGGACGATATGATCCCCTCACCACCGTACGAACGGGATGGCTCCACACTGCTGCAAATGAAATCCTTCATCTACCTTATAGGAGGTACAGGAGATGGAGGCACTCGGGTTCTCAGAAAATCGGCATCATGGGAAAACCTGGAGGAAACAGAATGGGTCGAATGCAACGAGCTCCCCTATCCCAAGGCCTTCGGCGCAGTGTTCACAGCAGGGAATAGAATATATGTGGTGGGTGGAGAAGACGGTGAAGGAAATCCTACATCCACCATTCTTCATGCCTATGTGTTCGAGGACGGAACCATTGGTACCTGGAGTTCGTTCGGGAGCCGCCTACCCTATCCATTGTCGAGGATGGGATACACATTCCATGATGGGAGGATTTTCCTTTTCGGTGGTATTGGAAGTGACGGTATACCTACCAATACGATCCTTCATGCAAGGATAGCACCCGACACACGGGTGGGATCATGGTATGAAAGTAATCAGACTCTGCACACGCCGGTGGAATGGACCTCTGCACTGGTTGTATCAACAGATGAGCAACCCCTCATCGTTGTGGCTGGTGGCACCGAAGCTACTGGAAAACACTCGACACACACCACCTTGTTTGATTTGCATCCTCATGGAGCACTCACACTCCATGGACACGTCATGAGTCCGATTGGGCTCTCTTCACCGATCCTCGCTCCAACGGAGGATGGATTTTCACTCATGGGAGGAATCAAAGAAGACGGAACCATCAACTCGACACATCATACCTATTCCTTTGGAACAGGTGGCTGGGAATCTGATCAAACCGGTCTTCCCGCTATCGAAAATCATGCCCTTACAATCGAGGGAACCCTTTGTGCGGTCTCCGGAGAGGGAAGGATGATCGGAATCTTCAAAGGAATTACCGCTCCGACACTTCCAAAGAGCTTCCCTGGTTCCGGATTGATTCCCTCCGATACAACTCCAATTGTCTTTGGTGAACACGGATCGACAATCTCGCAGAGCGAAGATGGAATCCACTGGGAACCGATCGGATCCATAGATACTTCCAAATTACTCTACTTCAAATCCGAATCGAGTGATCGAATCTCCCATTGCAGTTCAAGCGAGTACACGCTCGTCCCCTATGGTTTCATGGTGAATCTCAAAGGGTATTTACCCATACAAGACGAAGAATCCGATCCTTTCACCGATATCGGCACAACCGACTCGACAGTCTGGTATGGTTTCGGGGTTTCCGATTCCTCAAGAATTGAACTATCATGGAAGGATTATACGACCCATCCGTTATACTACGATGGAATCGTAGAAAACTCATTACGGGAAATCGACCTGTACAACGAAGTACTCGATGGGGAAGGTCTTCCAATCAGAGAGCGAACCGGGGCTTCGGCAACTCCAGTATATTTCACACTCCCACAAGGTCAGTATCTGATCAAGCTCGATTTTTCCACAGGCTCCAACGCAGCGATCAGGTTGCGGAGATTGTGAAGCAAAGGCATGATAGTAAAAGACAATAAAGACAGGTAGTAATATTCACATATACGTATCAGTAGGTAGCAACGTAATGACAATTATACCTATGTCATCACTTATGATTATATATTGAATCTAAAATACAAGATGAATATGGTATGGATTTCGTAACAAAATATTTGCAATCGGTTCGAATATTCCTATTACAATCTATATAAAATTTTTCAATTTATAGTATTAATCAATCATAAAATTGTTCCATACAGATCGAATGAATTACTCTTGCGTATCACTATGCAATCTCTGTTGGCAACATGGAAACCCATACCAAATGGTAATTCTTATGCGAATCCACCACTTTAGCTACTTGACTTGTGACATGTGCAAGGGTAGCATTTGCCTACCAATGAAGTACAAATTCCTACCGCTCGGCGGGAGAAGGGGGTATGTATGGATCAAGGGGAACCCACACCACACACACAAGAGGATCCGCACGGAGAATTGACGCCACGGGACTACCAAAAGCCCTCGGTGGTACCACTCGGCTCGCTCGCCGAGATGACCTGGACCTACAGCGTGGAAGCTGAGGAATGGACCTGGTGAGGAGGCGACCATGAAACATCTGATGCTCATGGGGGCCGTCCTTCTCCTGCTGCTCGGCGGATGCGAGGCGACAATCGGAGGGACGGATGGGTATGCGGTGGAGGCCATCGTATTTTCCGAAGACGGGAGCAGAGGCAGTCGGGAGGGCACACCCGAACGGCTGGTGGTGGTGAAGGTCTTTGACCAGGACACACGAGAACACATCCCGGCCGACGATGACGGCAGCGGTGCGTACGATCTGTTCGGCAGGGGCGAATGGGTCACCAGGCTGACACTGGACGGAGGCTACTGGAGAGGTACGGTGGTGCTCGACCCGGCAATCTCGCTGGAGGGGAGAACGCTCGCGTTCCTGCTGTTGGGGTATCCCGACATCACGAGCGAACAGATCAGCCGATCGGGAACCGGTTCACCCTCGGGCAGCTCGGTGACCATCACCACAGGCGAAGGATTCGAAACGGGGACAGCGGGAGTCTTCGGACATGGAGGAATCAACATCGGTCCCGCAGGTGGCTATATCGCCCACCAGAATGCCAGTTATGTAGATGCGGTAAACACCTATCAGAATGGATGGCGTTACCTTGAAGTCGCACCGGAGGATATCGGAAGCTACATATTCGCTTTTTATATCTCCGGAGGATCTTCTGCTGAGGTTGGAACCAACAGCCACCTTGGGGCAGGAGCTTCCAACACCACTGCTTTGGTAGGCACCATGGATCCCGCCTATACCACAACTGGCGGGGGAACAACCACGACCGAGTTCGCTGCGAAGAAATGTTCCGATTATACGTATAACGGATATGGTGATTGGTTCCTTCCCTCAAAGGACGACATGGGAGTCATCTACAATAATTTGATGCAAAACAGCTTGGGAGGGTTCTCTTCATTGGCATACTGGACCTCCACGGAATACAGCAAACTCTATGTCTATTATAGATATCGCACAGGTACGGAAGGAACATACCATAGGGAACAAGACCATCTCGTGCGGGCGGCACGCACGTTCTAACGGGAAAGTGTGTGCACACCGGTAAGACCGGACAGTTCGGCAGCTTTCTCCCGAAGGACTTGGCCGAGTGTATCGGAACCATCCGAAGCATGGGTGGCGATGAGGTTCACGAACACCGAACCGGCCACCACCGCATGGACATGGGGTCCCAAGGCATGGGCCTGGTGTCCATTTCTAATACCGAATCCACCAAGTACCTTCGATGTTCCACGTATGCTGTCGAGGAAACGGATCGTATCTTCCCCGATCACCGTCTCGCTTCCCGTGATACCCGAACGCAAGGCCGCATACACATATGGACGAGCCAGATGTGTCATCCTTTGGATCCTCTCTTGTGTCATAGAAGGGGCAGCCACAGGAACAGAGAACATGCCATTGGCCTTGCACGCTTCATCCAATCCCTCGTCATGATCGAAGGGAAGATCGGGTACGATCAAGCCTTTCACATGTGCGTTGGCCATCATCTCCACGAATTTTCCAATACCCCTACGATAGGCAAGATTGCCATAGGTCATCACGAATACCGGTATGTCCGTATAGGTGGTACCCAGATGTTGGAGAAACGCAAGACTGTCCTGTACTGTGTAGCCTCTTGCGAGTACCTCCGAACAGGCTTTCTGTATAGCCGTTCCGTCGGCACTCGGATCGCTGAACGGAAGCTGCACCTCAAGATACGAGACTCCTCCCGCCACCAGGGAATCGGCGACCACCGCAGCCATCTGGTCATCGGGATAGCCTGCGACCAGATGGGCCATCACACGTATCGGTCCTTTCATCAACAACCTCCCTCGTCCAGCAATCGCAACTCGTCGGTCAGGAACTGTCTCCACTCGTCTTTTCTGAACCTCGGAGAAGTGATGAAGATATCCTTCTCCCCCCTTCCCGACATGTTCACCACTATCGCAGGATCATCCTTGTCCATCTCCCTGGCCATCCTCATTGCAACCGCTCCCGCATGGGCACTTTCCAAGGCGAACATCACCCCTTCATTCCTTGCGAAGAACTTCACCGCTTCAAGCGCCTCTTCATCGGTTGCGCTGGTGAATGCGATCCTACCCGAAAGACCGAGTGCTGCCAATTGTGGACCGATCCCGGGGTAATCGAGTCCAGCACTGATCGAATGCGTGGGAGCTACCTGTCCATCGGCATCAACGAGAAATCGACTCTTGTACCCGTGAATGATTCCCTCATATGCATCTTCGGAGGACATTCGTACCGCATGTTCACCTAGCGAGGTACCTATACCCCCCGCTTCGGCTCCCACCAGCCGTACCGGTCCGTCGAGGAATGCATGAAAGAATCCTATCGCATTGGAGCCACCACCAACACAGGCCACCAAGGTTCCCGCTTCGATGTTCTTATCGATCAGCTGGGCTTTCAGTTCACGTCCGATAACCGATTGGAAGGTCCTCACGATATCGGGGAAAGGCGCGGGACCGAGAGCGGAACCGATGAGATAGTGGGTATCGGTGAAGTTGGTCGCCCAATCGCGCATCGCTTCATTGATCGCATCCTTCAAGGTCTTCGAACCGGTATGCACGGGAACCACCTTCGCTCCATAAAGCTCCATTCCCGCCACGTTCGGTTGCTGGCGCATCACATCCACCGCACCCATGTACACCACGCATTCCATTCCCAGCTTCGCACATGCCGCGGCAACGGCGATGCCATGTTGACCGGCCCCCGTCTCTGCGATGATCCGCTTCTTACCCATACGTTTCGCCAAGAGCACCTGTCCCAACGCGTTGTTGATCTTATGGGCTCCGGTGTGTGCCAATCCCTCCAGCTTGATATAGAGCGGAGGTCCTCCAAGTTCCCGTGTTGCCCGTTTTGCATACATCAGAGGAGTCGGTCTACCGACGAAATCCTGCTGTAGAGAGAGCAACTCCCTATTGAAGGCTACATCTTCCTGCAACTCTTCGAACTGCTGTCGCAACTCATCCAAAGGTCTTCTCAGTATCTCGGCCACATACGAACCACCGAACCGATCGAAATAGCCATCAGAATCCACGATGCACCTCCTTGAAAAACTGTTCTAGCAAAGCATGGTCCTTCTTCCCTGGAGTCGATTCGAGTCTACTCGATACATCGATAAGTTCAGGAGTATGGGAATCCAGTAGAGAAGCTATGGTATCGGGGCCAAGTCCTCCCGCCAACCAAGGATTACCATATCCTTCGATCTTCTCCAACACCTCCCGCTGTATCATTTGTCCTGTCCCCCCACTTTTTCCGTTAAGCTTGGTATCGCACAGGACTCTGGGTTCTCCTTCTTGCAGGAGTGATTTCAAGATTGCAAGATCTTCTTCTGAATCAATTCCGATGGCACCATAACGTCCTATACCTTCATCAGAAAACATCTTGTCCAATCTAGAGATCATCAATTGTGCCTGTTGCCCATGACATTGCAATGCATCCAACACTCCCTCCCTGGCAAGTCGTATGGCTTGATGTGCATCTTCACTCTCCAATTCGGTCACCACACCCACCATCAAGGGAGCGCTGGGAACCGTGCGTATTGTTCTTACGATGGAACGGACAGTTGAAACGTCTACACGACGCGGACTTTCTGCAAAGATGAAACCCAATAGGGAAGCCCCGTGCGAAGCGGCTGCTTCGGCATCCATCGTATTGGTGATTCCACATACCTTCACCAGCGGACCTCGTTGCAACTGCCTGCGCTTCGCAACCTCTTTCCAAAACCGTCCACTACGATTGGGAGTGGCATCTCGGAACGCATCTACGTAGGCTTGTGCCCGTTCGGGATTCCTCGCAACCGATTCTCCGATCAGCATGCCATCGTACCCTAGCGAACGAGCATAGACGCACGCTTGGGAGGAGTCGGCTCCCGATTCGTATATGGCCTTGCAGGGCAAAGAATCCCGCATTGCAGCCGGTAGCAAAGGATCTATTGAGAATGTACGCAAGTTCCTGCTGTTGACTCCCGCCACCGCCGGCCCATCATGCAACACGGCTTTGAGTTTCTTTCCATCCTCTTCATTATGAATTTCCACAAATGGTGTCATTCCCAGTTGCCTGCAGCGTACAGCCATGAGTCGCAACCGTTCCTCAGTCAGAATCCTGGCGATCAGAAGCACCGCATCGGCACCGCAATGGAACGACACGTCGATCTCATCCTCATGGGTGAGAAAATCCTTCCTCAGTAGAGCCACATCATGGACATTCCTACCTACGCGTACCAAATCCGCAAGGGAGCCTTTGAAGTACCGATTCTCGGTAAGGATGGAAATTCCCTTTGCATGAGCATCTCTGTACTTGTGGGCAAGATCCACCGGATCGAGATTCAACGCGATATCCCCCTTCGAGGGACTGGCCCGCTTGATCTCCAACACCAGACCCGGATGCTTGAGAAATTGCACCAGCGGTCGGCTGCGAATGGTGGGTACACGGGTACCGAAGGTCGGTCCCAACCGACGGTAATCGTCTTCCTTCGCGGCAACTATCTGTGCAAGGATATCACCCATTGGTTGCCTCCCGGACTTCCGCTATCTTGTTCAGTACCGATCCATCCGAGAGGGCTTTTCTTGCAAGATCATAACCCATGGTGAAATCTTTCGCATGACCGGCAACATAGAGCGCCGCCGCAGTATTCAAGGCTACCGCGTCGCCCAGCGATCTTCTGCCGTGTCCTTCAAGCAGATCCAAGGCCAAGCGGGCATTCTCTTTCGCCGAACCCCCATCCAGCGAGTCACCATCTTCCGCAAGGATTCCCAAATCCTTTGGATCGACGATATATCGAAGGACATGATGTGATTCATCGATTTCAACCACCTCATTTGGTGCATTGGGAGAAAATTCGTCGTAGCCATCTTCACTATGGACCACCAATACCCGCTTCGCACCCAACATATGGGCGGCCTCGGCAACCGGGAGCAGGAGGCTGTGGTCATATACGCCCAAGACCAAATGTGTGGCACCGGCAGGATTGGATAGTGGTCCCACCAGATTCATGATGGTCTTCACACCCAGCAACCTCCTTACCGGAGCGGCGAAGCGCATCGCACTATGATAGACGGGAGCATAGAGAAATCCAAAACCGGTGTTGCGTATGATATATGCCGTCCTCTCGGCCGAGAGATCTATCTTGAATCCAAGGGCCTCATAGAAGTCGGCCGATCCCGAGAGACTCGAAACAGCCCTATTGCCATGTTTGGCGATCATCACACCACAGGCTGCGGCAACCAACGCCGCCATGGAACTGATGTTGAAGCTCCCTTTCCCATCACCTCCGGTCCCCACGATATCGACAAGCTTCCCCGTGATCGGAACCGGAGTCTTTTTCTTGCCAAGCACCGCTGCGCATCCGGCGATTTCGCCTGCTGAGGGCCCTTTCACCGAAAGAGCGGTGAGGATCGCCGAGGTTTGGCGTTCATCAAGCACCCCATCGGTGAGATCCTGCATGAACAGCTCCGCTACAGAGCGATCCATATCTTTTCCTGCCATGATCTCCTTCAGTACCACTTTGAATGGGAAAGGTTCCCTTCTGTAGGAGAGAAAGGCCTTGAAGACCGCTTCTCCTTCATTCGAAGCGATGGATTCGGGGTGGAATTGCACCCCTTCGAGCACCATATCCTTATGCCGGATACCCATGATATCGCCATCGGATGCCCGGGCAGACACTTCGAAAACAGCCGGTAGGGCAGATTCCTCGACCACCAGACTATGGTATCTGGTGAAGATCGATGTCCCCGAAAGGGTACGAAATACACCCTTTCCATCGATTTCGATGGATTCGGCGATCCCATGCTTGATATACTTCGCCCCTACGATCTTCCCACCGAAGGCATGTGCGATCGCCTGCATGCCAAGGCACACGCCGAGGATAGGGATTTTCCCTGCGAATTCACGAACCACCTCTTCGCTGATTCCCGCATCCTCAGGCCGTCCGGGGCCGGGAGAGATGATGATGTGGGAGATGTCCATTTCCTTCATTTGACCGATAGTCACCGCATCGTTGCGGATCACACGGATCTCACCATCGTACAATCTGGCGATCGCCTGACTAATGTTGTAGGTGAAGCTGTCGTAATTGTCTATGATCACGATCATACCACGCCCTCCTCGAGGACGCTGCGCAGTGCGCCCAACTTTTCCTCTGTCTCTATCCATTCACGAGAGGCTTCCGAAGCATGCACGATACCTGCTCCCGCCTGCAGTATCCATCGCGTGCCCTTCTTCATGGCACAACGAATCGAAATACAGAAATCGAGATCTCCATCTGGTTCGAGATACCCCACCGCACCACCATAGAAACTCCTCACTTGTCGTTCGATCTTCGACACACGTTGGATCGCCTCGATCTTGGGAGCTCCGGATACGGTACCCGCGGGAAACGATGCACGCAACACATCGATGGGGTCGGTGGTGTGGGGATCGATTTGCCCCACCACATCACTCACGATATGCATCACATGGCTGAAGTGTTCCACATCCATGGAACGGGCCACTCGAACCGAACCGGGCATGCATACCCTTCCAAGGTCATTTCTCGCCAGGTCCACGAGCATCAGATGCTCGGCCCTCTCCTTGGGGTCATCCAAAAGCTCCTTGCGCAACAACTCATCTTCGTCCTTATCGTTCCCGCGTCTTCGAGTCCCTGCGATCGGTCTGATGGAGGCAACGCCATCACGCACACGGACAATACTTTCGGGAGATGCACCCACCAATTGGAACGTACCGAAATCGATAAGGAAGAGATAGGGGGAGGGATTCTTTGAACGTAACCTGCGGTACACCCCCAGCGCCGGTTCCGAGGATTCGATTTCCAATCTACGTGAAAGCACCGCCTGCAGCAGATTTCCTTCCACGATGTTCCGCTTTATCTCAGCCACTCCCTCGAGAAATGCATTCCTTGAAGCCTCCACATTGGTCACCACCCTCGCATGCGATGGTGCTCGCGGTGGTGAGAGATAGGAGAAGTCCAAGTCCTCCAGCCTCTTCAAGATGGTTCCCACAGCCTCATCGAGATCAATGGTGTGTTCTTCATAATTCATTCCGAAGAGATGGATGGTATCGGTGAAATGGTCGAACACCAAATAGATATGACCAACCACGAACATGGCCTCCGGTATGTGCAGATCATCCTCTTGGTCACCCATCCTGATGGTGTCGCAACGCCTGCAGAATTCATAACCGAGATACCCGATACCTGCTCCAGGAAGTGGAATACCATCTGGTGGCAATGGATTTTGATGGGCAATTCTCGACAGTGCCGATAAAATATCCTGATCATCGGTTGGATACACCACTTGATCGATTGCCAAGGAAACCTTCTCAACCTCCTGGATTATCCTGAAAGCCTCCTGCAACAGAAGTATGGAGTATCTGTCCTTCCCGTGGGTGAACGAGGCGGATTCGAGTATTGCGACAGCTCCCAATTTGTTTGCTAGTGAAAATGGGGTGAATCGTTCTCCGGAGAGACTTCTCATCACCATATCGGTTCGTTTCGCTTCCATTCGTTCCCTTCCATGTTTCTATAAATAGTAACGGCAGTATAGAAACACATCCTGTTCTTGTCAATAGAAACAGCTGGATAATTTTCAATGGACTATGGCAACAGGGAATCATCCTTATGAAGAAAATCGAAGGAAGAGAAATTTAATAGAATCCTTTTCCTGGAATGAGGTGGCGCACTCCGCCTTTGGGGTTTTCGACATCGCCTGTACGTCGAGGTATGAGGTGGATATGGCAGTGGAACACCGATTGCCCGGCGGCTTGTCCCACATTCACACCGATGTTGAACCCTTCGACCGAAGGATCCTCTTGCGATATTTCATTCTTGAGCAACAACAACAATTCGTGACATGCCGACAACTCATCCTCGGTCAGTTCAAAGAAACTCGCCACATGTCGCCTGGGAATGATCAACGTGTGCAACGGTGTGACCGGAAACCCGTCCCTCATCGCGTAAGCCAAAGGCTTGCTGATGATCATCAATGATTTATCGACGTGGCAAAACAGACAAGATTCATCAGATTTCATCCGACTCTTCCCCTGCCTGCTCGTTTGGCCGAGAGCAAGGCCTCATCGGCATAAGAGAACAACGTATTACGTGTCTCGCCATGCTCGGGACAATGGGCTATTCCGAGGGTAATCGAAATTGGTCCAAGGGAAGAGCCTTGGTAGGGAAGCGCGAGTCCTGCGACTCCTTTACAGAGCTTCTCGGCCAAGGCACGTACCGTATCGAGATGCGGATCGTTGGTGATGACAGCGAATTCATCCCCTCCGATGCGGCAGGCGATCGCATCGAACGGTTTCCTGTTCTTCAAGTATCGTGCGAATTCCCGCAATACCAAATCCCCTACAGGATGACCATGGGTATCGTTCAAACCCTTGAAATAGTCGATATCGATGAGAATGAGTCCAAATCCATCCGTAGTATCCTTCAATCCGGAAAGCTTCTGTTCCAACACCACTTCGAAATACCTGCGGTTCGGTAGACCGGTCAACGCATCGGTGATGGCGAATCCCCGCAGTTGCTCCACCCTACTTTCCAACAGTTGGTTGGTTACGATGCCCAACACCGAAGCCACGAATACGAAGAGGAGGAAACTTGCACAGTTCAAGGGCCTGAGGGAGGGAAAGAGTGAGACCACACCAACCAACAGGACAAATTGTACTGAGGCAATGAGAACAGTCGCCAAGCGCGAAAGAAATAAACTCGACAAGGTGATGGTGAAGACCACATACAGCAAAGGAAACAGGTCTCCCTGCCCAACTGATGGATCGAACAACAGCGAGCCCCAGGCCCCGAGCATCGGTAGTGCAACCACGATTGTCGCGGGGATGAGGTACTGCCCCTTCTCCAACAACCAAAGCGATATTCCCAGCAGCAACAACATGGGAATCACCATCGCAAGGTACAGAATTCTTCTGTCGCTTCCCGGAGGATTGTCGATCAGAACAACCACCAAAATGATGGTGGTGAGTACACCGAGAATTATCAGCACCCATCTAAGCAATGAGGATTGGGTATCTTTCTTAGCAAATACTGTCAAGATTACTCCTGTTTCAGTAATTCTATCACGTCAAGTATCTGCGTGATAGTCTCATTGGAAGAAATCAAGGGATATCGCAACCAAGTTGGTGGGAAAGTACGGTGTCCCAAACCAATAAATGTTGCATGTTGCATTTGCAACTGAAATCTTTCACCATACGCCTTATAATTCCTACATGGGACACCATGATCGAATTCAGGTTTTCCTTACCTTTGATTGTGCCTTAATTACAATATCTTATCGAATATATATTTGAAAGGAGTTACTATGAGTATGTTTTGTTACCAATGCCAAGAGACCGCCCGCAATACAGGCTGTACCGTGAAGGGAGTCTGTGGAAAAAATGAAGAGGTCTCGAATATTCAAGACCTGCTGATCTATGTGACCAAGGGAATTTCCCAGATCGTGGTCACCCACGGTATCGAGGCCTCTTCGATTCCGGAAGTGAACCACAATCTGTTCACCAGTCTTTTCATGACCATCACAAATGCCAACTTCGACGACGCGGCCATCGAGAAGCAGATCGTGAAGATGCTCGAGCTGCGTGACAAGCTTGCGGAAGGCAAGGATATGTCGGGCATGCACGATGCGGCGACCTTCACCGTCACCGGACACGATCAGATGGTGAAGAAGAGTGGGAGTCCCGAAGTGGGAATCCTTGCCACCGAGAATGAGGACGTGCGTTCCTTGCGTGAGTTGATCACCTATGGGCTGAAGGGTATGGCCGCCTATGGCGAACATGCGTTGAATATCGGAAAGGAAGACCAGGACATATACACGTTCATGTATGAGGCACTCGCCGCATCTCTGGACGATAGCCTTGGTGCCGACGAACTGGTCGCACTCACATTGAAGACCGGAGAATACGGGGTGAAGGCGATGGCCCTCCTTGATGAGGCCAATACCTCCAAGTACGGCAATCCCGAAATCACCGAAGTGAATATCGGAGTCAGGAGCAATCCCGCGATCCTCATCAGCGGTCATGACCTTGTCGATATGGAGATGTTGCTCGAGCAGACCAAGGGTACTGGTGTCGATGTGTATACCCATGGTGAGATGCTGCCCGCCAACTATTACCCCGCATTCAAGAAATACGACCACTTTGTCGGCAACTATGGAAACGCATGGTGGAAGCAGACCACCGAATTCGTATCCTTCAAAGGACCCATCCTGTTCACCACCAACTGCATCGTGCCTCCGAGATCCGAAGAGGTGAGAAGCCGCATCTACACCACCGGAGCATCGGGTTTCCCCGGTTGCACCCATATCGTTGCGGACAAGAATGGGAAGAAGGATTTCTCGGCAATCATCGAGCATGCCAAGAAGCTTGGTGCTCCCGAAGAAATTGAGAAGGGTTCAATTGTGGGAGGCTTCGCGCACAACCAGGTGCTTGCACTCGCCGACAAGGTCGTCGATGCGGTCAAATCCGGCGCGATCAGGAAGTTCTTCGTCATGGCAGGTTGTGACGGCAGGATGAAATCCCGCGAATATTACACCGAGTTCGCCGAAAAGTTGCCCACGGACACGGTGATCCTCACCGCAGGCTGTGCCAAATTCCGGTACAACAAGCTCAATCTCGGCGATATCGGTGGAATCCCCAGGGTACTTGATGCGGGACAGTGCAACGACTCCTATTCGCTTGCGGTCATCGCACTCAAGCTCAAGGAGGTGTTCGGACTCGATGACGTGAACAAGCTTCCGATCGCCTACAACATCGCATGGTACGAGCAAAAGGCCGTCATCGTTTTGCTGGCTTTGCTCTACCTGGGAGTGAAGAATATCCATCTTGGTCCCACACTACCCGGTTTCCTCTCCCCAAATGTAGCCAATGTACTGGTCGACAAGTTTGGAATCGCTGGAATCGGTGACGTCGACGAAGATATCCAGCTCTTCATGGCCAACTGATACTTGACCAAATCAATCCAACGGGTCGGCGGTTTGTTCCGCTGGCCCGTTTCTTTCTTCTGTGCTAAGGTGCGTCATGCCCAACACACAAGATTGCCCACTTTGTGGCCGTCAGGAAGTTCCTCTCGAATCGATCATGCACCGTGATTTCGGTTTCTGTCCCACATGCAAGGGGATTTTTGTCGCTAGAGCGTTCCTTCCTTCCAGAGAAGAGGAATTGGCCATCTATGGAATGCATGACAACGATGTGGAGGATCTTGGGTACAGGAACTTCGTTCGGCCATTGGTGGAGTTGATCTCATCGCAACAGGATATTCATCACAGAGGACTCGACTTCGGATCCGGTCCCGGTCCGGTGATCACCAAGATGCTCACCGAACAAGGATATTTCATGGAACTGTTCGACCCGTTCTTCCATCCCGATACACAGGTTCTTGGGAAAAGGTACGATTTCGTGGTGGCATGCGAGGTGGTGGAACACTTCCACTATCCCAAGGAAAGCTTTTCGCTTTTAAAGCACCTGATTGCTCCAGGAGGAAAGCTCTACTGCAGAACCACACTTATCCCCGAACATATCGAATTTTCACGTTGGCACTATAAGAACGACAATTCCCACGTATTCTTCTACCATACCGAAACGATTGCTTGGATTGCTCGGAATATCATCAATAGTCAATACAACATCGTCGATAGGAACATCGTCTACTTCACGAGAACTTGTTAGCTCAAAGGAACCCCTTCTCCTCCAGATACTCCCTCGCCACATCCCGAGGAGAGCGTCCTTGCACCGCTATCCTGCTGTTGAGGGTCTGCAATGTCTCAAGGTCCAAGGTCGCGAACACCGGCTCCAGGATCGTAGCGATCTGCGGATACTCCTCGGCAAGTTCCCTTCTCACAATCGGAGCGGGGGCGTACACAGGTTGTATATTCTTGGTATCGGTGAGCACCTTGAGTCCCAGTGCTGCGAGCTGACCATCGGTTCCGTAGGCCATCGCTGCATTCACACCCTCTTGTCCGGAAGCCGCGGCCTGCTCGGTAAGGGTGGTGTTGCCGCCTGCGAAGACCAGCAATTGGTCATCGTCCAACGAAAATCCATATCCCGCTTCGAAACTGGGAAGCGCCGCTTCACTGGAAACGAACTCCTCGCTTGCGGCGAGTTTGAAGGTTCCTCCCGAGTTGATGTAATCTGCGAGATCCTCCAAGGTTGCCAACGATTGTGCCTTGGCAAGGTCCTGACGAACCGAAATCGCCCAAGTGTTGTTAGCTGGGGCGGGTGCCAACCATACGATATCGTTGGCCTTCAGATCGAGCTCGGCCGCCTTCTCGTACCCTGCTTGAAAATCCTTCCAGATAGCTGCTTCGGTCTCTCCTGAGAAGAAATAATAGGCATTGCCGGTATACTCGGGATAGATGTCGATCTCCCCGGCGATGATCGCCGATCGTACAATGGGAGTGGTTCCGGTCTGGGTCTTGTCCACAACCGCGAATGAAGCATCCTCCAACAAGAGGACCATCATATTTCCCAGCAGGGCGCCTTCGGTGTCGATCTTCGAACCGACCACGACCTCTCCAAGAGTGGTTGTTTCCTGTGCACCGGCAGCGAACAACGGCACCATCAGACTTATCGCCAACATGATCGCACATGCCGTGAACCGTAGAGTTTTTCTTGCCATAATCAACCTCGCTGATTGGATATCGTCATGCGACATCCTTCGCGAACGATCTCGGGAGAGGCCTCTCCCAAGCCCATCGAAGGCACCAAAAAAGGTTATCCAACGCTCCGATGGAAGGACATATGGATACCATCCAATATATTGGCTTCAGTTCCCGCAAACAAGGATAATGTCGAAAAACTTGATTGAATCCATTTCTTCTGGTATCTTCAAGCCAACCACACATCCTTTTCATGGGTGTCGATACGCATCGGCAATGGAGGATCCGGTATTGGAGCATGCGTGAAGATTCCTGGCGACCGACCGAAGTACCCAGTTGAAATCGCAACCATCGTGGTGGTGCTCCATGCACTGGCATTGAGCTTGCCACTGCTGCTGTTGCGGGAGAACAGGATATCCGGAGAAATTCCTGTCAGAGTCTTTTCGCTTGGCCCAATTCCCATCATTCTGCTTCTTCTCCCGCCACTACTGGCGTTATGGTATGGGTATGTTGCAAGTACCCGCTTCTCCGAATATATCCTCTCCCTCTGCGCCATAATCGGAGTGCTGTCGCCGATGGCGGTGCTCACCTTCCACGGCGCTTCCATCACACTCGAATTGGGACCCTATGCACGCTACAGCCCGGCATCGGGCTTCTATCTCTATCTGGTCGCGACGTTGGTCATATTCCTCATGAAACGTTCCATGGGGTGGAGAGACCATATCACCCTTGGAATCATCATTCTCGGCACCATGGTTCTGATGATGGTGGGCCCCCTCGATCGATTTGGCCTCATACTTGAAGCGCGCAACTTGGGTTCACGGTTGGGAAGGGAAATTTCCGCACATTTGAGGATCACCGCGATCAGTCTCGCCATAAGCGTGATCCTGGGTGTACCGATCGCCTTGTTCAGCTACCAATTGAAAAGGATGCGACAAGTGGTGTTTCCTCTGCTGAACGTGTTGCAGACCATACCTGGAATCGCTCTGTTCGGGTTGTTGATCGCACCGCTGGCAGCATTGTCCCAAGCATCACCCCTGCTGCGATCATGGGGTATCAAGGGAATCGGCAATACTCCCGCCATCATCGCATTGAGTATCTATGC
>Ga0334898_1002319_pt1 | contig 17821 bp, 16 predicted proteins | sample GraSluR3_MG_10_FD_207228 | JGI IMG/M metagenome (GOLD analysis project Ga0334898, IMG submission 207228) | Sludge microbial communities from methane-producing bioreactor in Wageningen University, Netherlands - Granular Sludge_3_08-R3 | ecosystem: Engineered > Bioreactor > Anaerobic >... | reverse complement strand
TAGGCGGTTTTTTCTTTTTGCTCGATCTGCAGTTTTGCGGCAGATGTGCATTTTTTCTTTTAAGCCCCCCCTCAGGGGATCACCGAACGCAAGTGAGGTAATCCCCAGGGGGTAATGGAGCTGCATTTAGGGGATCACCGAACGCAAGTGAGGCAATCCCCAGGGGGAGCGTTGCGAACCGCCGGCAAGCTAGCTTGGCGGGTTCCACCTCTCATCTTTTTTCACAACTTGCTGGTTATATGGTGGTTTATGTTGGTACTTCTGCACTTTTTGTAGTCACGCAGCACAAAAAGTGCAGAGGTTGTGTATTGGATGGCTTGGTGGTCAAGTGGTTGTGAAAAAAGATGAGAGGTGGAGGAGGTTTTCTAGAATACTTATTTGCTCTGCATGTTTTTGAGAGTTGCTCTCTTTCAGCTTATTAATATTCAAGAGCTTCCATTTGATTGCTGGGAATTTACTATAATCAACTTTTGTCCAATCTGGTTCTCCTTTTGAGAAAGCCAATAAGAATTCTTTATTTTCAGGTGTTAATGACTCGTTGACCATTCTTATCAGTTGTTCTCTTGTAACTTGATATTCCACGTTTCCGAAAGGATTGTCTGTCATACCATTGAACTGGCTTTCAAACACAGCAGACTGGTCGATTGGATGTGGATTTAGCAATTCATGTATAGGGCGTTTACCGCATAAAAGAAAGAATATAAATCCCTCTTTGATGCCTGTAGAATAACCGATTTCATTGATAAGGTTCCTAATATCAAACAAATCCCTTGGATGTTGTCTGTCTAATGCCGCATTAATTTTCCCTCCCCATAATTGTTTTTGGGAAACCATTCTGACTTCACAAAATTTATCAAAAGTGTCCTGAGCCTTATCACATAATATAACCAACTCCGTATCCGCAATTATTCCACGATTGATTTGATTTACTTCAATTTTAACCATAGCATTGGGAGTTGTGCAAATCAGCTTCAATTCATCTTCTGCTCTGATAGGGTCTGTAAAACTAATACCCGGAATATGTTTTCTTAACCGTTCTTTTATTCTTTCAAGGGCGGAACGTATATTCTGTAAATCCGCATCCCTGCTTTCGCTTGCCGGAATATAAGTGAGGTCTATATCAACCGACAGGCGAGGCATATTCAGACAAAACAGATTTATCGCTGTTCCTCCATGAAGGGCAAACACCTCTTCTTTAGCCACATCCGGTAGTATATCCAGAAGAAGTGATACTTGTTTTTTGTATATTTCTTTCATTGAGACAGTTCTTTGGGTAATACTAACTGATACTTAGGTATCAGCACACCATCATTGGAAAGACTCCGGTTGCCGGAACCAAGGTCAATTTTTGTCTTATCCACATATTTAAACCAACTGTGTCCGGTACGCTCTGCAAAATAAAGGAAAAGCCGTTTTGTCTTTATAGACTTACAGGTCTCCAATAATTCCTGTACCTGTTGTGGACGTAATGTAGATAATCCTTCCATTAGTTGATATGCTTCGGTTAGTGAAAATTTATTGGGACACAAGGATAAGCATTCTATCATCGCCCGGCCCGGACTAGATATTTTCATATCTATTCCGGCATCCCGATAATCGACTAAACCGGTAGAGTCATTTTCAAATAAAGATGTTCTGAATACTTTGCTATTAACATCCCATTTATTGCTCACAAACCAAGCCGGTAATTTCGTTTTTCCGGGAGCAAATAAAGTCGCTTCGGGAGACGACAGTTGTAGATAATGGGCGATGCCATTCATCTCTAATGTAGAACGGCCACCTAAATGGATACTGATATTCGCCTGAGACTGCAAAGCAGCAAGAGCGCCGGATAGTAAAAGCGGATCACCGGATTTTAGCATAGCACCCTTCCCGATTGATTTCAGCCAACCACTTTTCCTATAGCGTTGTTGTAATTCATATGAATATCCTTGGGAAATCAGCCATGAAGATAAAAATACAAGACTTTTTGGAAATTCTTGCATTATTTTACCAAGCTTGGAATTGTTTATTTTTTCTCCTTCAGCCATACTGCCAGTATAGATATAAGTGCAAATATAAATAATATTTTTATGTTGAACAAGAATTAAAGTTTATTCTTGTTCTTAAATTAATACTCTAAGTATGATTTTACGTTCATTTATAAACTTATTAAAAATCGCATTATTGTGAAAAAAGATGAGAGGTGGAGTCATGCAGGTTTGTTGTTGTTTTGTTTTACGACAAAAGTTAGTTCTAAAATAAAACATGCGCTATATTTTCATATGAATTATGTATCTAAGTTTTAAAACAAGGATCTCATGAAAACAACAGTAGATAATATAGAACTAGGAAAGAGAATAGCACAATTGCGTAACATTAAAGGATTGACAAAAGATGAATTATCATCAAGAATCAATATTTCAAGACCATCTCTTGTATAGGTAGAGAAAGGTTCAAGAAATATAAAGGTGTCAGAACTGAAAGCAATTTCTGAGGTTTTGAACTTCTCTCTTGATGAGATTATGGCGCAAGAGTTTAATTTGGAGATTCAGAGTCTAGAATCTAATTTTCAAGGTGGTAAACTTGAAGTCAGAATATCTGTACCTGAAATCAATTTGCTTAAATTCCAAAATTTGGTTTTATATATTCTTGAGAAGTGTGGGGGTAAGCCCAATATTGGAGAAACGGTTCTTAATAAACTGCTATACTTTTCCGATTTCAATTACTACGAACTATATGAAGAGCATCTTTCGGGAGCAATTTACAGAAGACTCCCTAATGGACCTGTACCTCTGAAAGTGGATGTTATTCTAAAGAATATGATTGATGAGAAACAATTAAAGCCTTTCAAGACAAAGTACTTTGGTTATCTTCAAAACAGATATATGCCTCTTGTTAATGCCAATTTGAAACTGTTTAATGGGGCTGAAATAGATACCATAGACAAGGTTATTGATTTGTTAAGTGATATGAGTGCTTCTGAGATCAGTCGATATTCTCATGAAGATATGCCTTGGAAGGCATCGAATGATATGGATATTATTGACTATGAGCTAGTCTTTTACAGGCAAGCTCCCTATTCAGTAAGAACATATAACGACCCGGAAGGCAATGATTAAAATAGAACGATTGCCTGAGTTCGAGAAAGACATAAGGCTCTACGCAAGAAATATAAGACTATCGATGATGATATTGCCGTAATCAAAGGGTTCCACCTCTCATCTTTTTTCACAACTTGCTGGTTATTTGTTGGTTTAGATTGGCACCTCTGCACTTTTTGTGCTGAGTAAGGATAAAAAGTGCAGAGGTTGGGGATTGGATGGCTTGTTGATCAAGTGGTTGTGAAAAAAGATGAGAGGTGGGGGAGGTGAAAAAAGATGAGAGGTGGGGGAGGTGGTTAACTCATATTGTGTTAACTTTGTCGCTCTTAATTCGAAAATGTTTATTTGATGGATTATTTTTCCATTGTCGTGATTGCATTTGGTTTGGCCATGGATTCGGTTGCGGTATGTATTAGCCAGTCTGCGTGCCGTAGTTCATTTGTGGTACAGAGGTCCTTTAAGATAGCCTTGGTTTTTGGTCTGTTCCAAGGTTTGATGCCTTTGGCCGGTTATTTGGCCGGGATGGGTTTTGCGTCATGGATTGAGCGTTTTGACCATTGGTTTGCTTTTGTGATCCTTGGCATTCTTGGTGTAAAGATGTTGATGGAACAAGATGATTCTGCTACTGTATCCTCTGGTGGTTCGTGTGAATGTACTTGTGACGGACAGCAAAAGGACTCTATAGATTGGAAAAAGGTTGTGGCCCTTTCATTTGCAACCAGCATTGATGCTATGGTTACGGGATTGATTTTTGTGCCTTTTCCCGGCCAACTTTTCCGGATTCTGCTCATAATAGCTTTCACAACTGTGGTTTTAAGTTTTACAGGAATGTACGCTGGAACATTATTCGGCAGACAGCTCAAGTTCAATACTAACATTGTCGGAGGCATTATCCTCATTGCCATTGGATCCAAAATCCTTCTTGAACATACCTTGATGTAATCAGGTCTCATCTTTTTTCACAACTTTCTGTTTGCTAGGTTTTTTGGAGTTGCATCTTTGCACTTTTTGTACTGGTTATGGACAAAAAGTGCAGAGGTCGGGTGCTGGATGGTTTGGTGGTCAAGTGGTTGTGAAAAAAGATGAGAGGTGCTGCCTGCGGGGCTGGTGGTGCTGCTTTGTGCAGAGGTTGAGTATTGGATGGATTGGTGTTCAAGTGGTTGTGAAAAAAGATGAGAGGTGCTGCCTGGGGGGCTGCCTGGGGGGGTGGTTCCTGGGGGGTGGTAGTGCGTGCGGATGCTTTTATGGCATTATGTCTTGGGGTGCGAGTGGAGTGTATGGGCCGTCTTTGCATTCGAAGATGACGGTGCCGCTTTCGAGAACCTCCAGCGAGTGCCATTGTCCTGCGGGTATGTCCAGGCCGAATTTTTTCTCTGCAGGGGAGAGGATGAACTCTGATGTTATTTGACTTTGGTCGTCATAAAACATAACCCTGAGGGAGCCCCTTAGAACAATGTATGTCTCTGCAGTTTGTCTGTGGCGGTGAATGGCCAGTTTTGTACCAGGCTCAAGCGCATTGAGGAGCCTCTGCGAGGATGAGTCGGGAGATGTATGCAGGTTGTGGTTCATACGAAGCCTTTCACTCTGCCTGGCTTCCTTGCTTATTGTGTTGAGTAGTTTATCGTCTATAATCATGGTAATAAGTTTTTAAATGTGGCAGGTCTCATCTTTTTTCACAACTTTCATGTATTCAGGTGCTTGAGTGTGGTGCTTTTGCAATTTTATTTTGTTATGTGCAGAGGTCGGGTGTTGGATGACTTGGTGGTCAAGTGGTTGTGAAAAAAGATGAGAGGTGGATCCTGCAAGGTGCTACCTGGAGAGGTGGTGGGGGAACTGCCTGAATGCATGCTCAAATGTGCTTTGGAATGGTTGGGTGGGTTTGTAGTGGTTGGAAAACATTTCGTAGCCTTTTGTGTTGAGGTTGGCGTTTACATAGGTGAATTCCAGGTTGGGGATGAGCGAAATGAGCATGTCCCTGAGCTGGTTCATGTTGAGGTTTTCATCTACTAGGTTGAGTAACGAAGGTGTTTTGTTTGCAGAGCCTGGGAGGATTATGTTCTTGAGTTGCTCTGTCACATTGCCCAGGTAGATGAAGGGGCGGGATTGGTTGCCGTTGCCGTAGATGTATATTTTATTGTAAATGAGAGCATCCATGATAAATCGGTTGATAACGCTGTCGTAACGCAGCATCGGATTGTATCCGTAGATGTTGCCTATGCGCACGATGTTCAGGTCAAGGTCGTTTTGTAGTAACCGGCAATATTTTTCTCCTTCGAGTTTGGAAATCCCGTAGCCGTTTTCTGGCATAGGGGTTGTCGGTTCGTAGGACTCTTTCTGGAACCCGTATACCGAGCCAGAACTCAGGTAGACCATCTTCTTGATGTTTGAGTTGCGCATGGAGCTCACCAGGTTGGCTGTCCCGAATTGGTTGGTCTGTTCGTAGAGGTAGTTGTCTTTGTAGGAGTAGGGGAAATCTACAATTGCTGCCATATGTACCACAATATCAATGCCATCTAACTCTTTTTCGAGAGTGTAGTCGTCCAGTATGTCCCCTTTGGCAAAACGGGTCTTCTGCAAAACGCCACCATTGCACGTATCGCATGTAAAGAAGTTAAGATTGTTCCTGTAGAGGTTGTCGTATACCACAATGGAGCTAACCCGGCTATCCTTGTCGAGCTCCCTTACCAGGCTGTAACCAACATATCCGGCACCTCCGGTGATTAGTATGTTCATAATTTGAAAGTTTTTATTTTGTGTGAATACCGCATTCTGTCTTGTTGGAGCCAAGCCACCTGCCGCCTCTTTCGCCAGCTTCGGTTGCACTGCTTGTACATGGCAGGCAACCAATGCTCAAGTAACCTTTTTCTTCCAAAGGGTGTGCAGGCAGGTTGTAGAGTTGCCGGTATTTGTAAATCATTTTAGAATTCCATTCCAGTATGGGATGGTATTTTGTAACCCCGTTTTTCTGAAGTTTGAACTCTGCAAGGGCACTCCTGAAAGAGGTTTGGTCCCTCCTGAGCCCGGCCACCCAAATGTCATAATTTGTGATCTCTTTGTCCAGAGGTTCTACTTTGTTGATATGGCAACAATATTCGGGGTTGGTTGTGTAGAGTGGAAGCCCTTGGGAATCTTTCTGCTGCAGCTTCGTCACCTTGGATTTGAGGTTGACCAGGTTCAGACCCCACTCTTTTACAATCTGGTCGCGGAAACTGTAGGTTTCGGGAAAATGGTAGCCAGTGTCTATGAATAACACAGGAATATCTGCAATTGCCTCTTTGCAAAGGTGAAGCAGAGGCAGACTGTGGGTCTGGAAAGAGGAGGTTATGCAAATTTTTTTACCCTCTTTTTGCAGGTTGTTCAAGGTGTTTTTTATCTTTTCAATCTCTTTTTCCAATTCCATCTTTTTTTTCTCTTTTTAAGGTTTTACCTCAATGGGAATATCTTGTTTGCAGAGAGGTATTCCATGATTTGTTCGGTGTTCTCTTCTTCGTTGTGCGGGTCCAGATTGAACTCTGCAACCTGTGGGTTTTCGTAAACCTCGTCTACCCCCGGCATATAGCGGATCTGACCCTCCTCTGCCTTTTTGTAAAGTTCGGGTTTGTTGTTTTTGCAATACTCGAGTGTGGCATCCATATGGGCCAGGTGGAACCTCTCTTGTCCGATTATTTGTGCGCATTGTTCCCGGATGTTGCCAGAAGGGGAGATAAAGGAGCAGATTGCTATGATTCCTTGGTCGTTGAGGATTTTTGCAATATGTGCCACTCTGCGCAGATGCTCTGCTCGGTCTGTAGGGGAGAAGTCGAGTTCCCGTGAGAGGCCGGAGCGGATTGTGCTGCCGTCCAGTACAACTACCGTTGCTCCAAGGTCGAACAGGCGTTTTTCCAGGCTGTATGCAAGGCGGTTTTTGCCTGACCCGTGCAGACCGGTGATCCAGATGGTGTGGCCTTTCTGGTTGTACCTTTTGTGGTAATCGGTTTGGTTGACCAGGCCTATGCCTTTGTCTATGTTTTGTTTCTGGGTATCGGTTATGCGGGTTGGCAATTGGTCGGAGCTCATTTTGTCAATAATCATCCCTACGGCAACAGTGTTGTTTGTAACGGGGTGGATGAGCACGAACGATCCGGTGTTTTTGTTGATGTTGTAGGGGTCGAAAAAGAGGGGTTTGGCTGTTGTGAAAACAGCTCTGCCTATCTCATTGAGTGATAGGTGGGTAGCTTGGGATTTTTCTAAAGTGTTCACATCTACCCGGTGGCGGATTGTGTCAATCCTTGCGCGGGTTGTGTTTGTGGTGTGTTTTAGGAAAAATTGTGTGGAGAGGTCCATTGGCTCTTCGTCCATCCATACGAGCATGCTTTCGAAATGTCGCTCTATGCGTGGCATGTTGTCGGGTTTGACCAGCATTTCCCCTCTTGAAATGTCAATTTCGTCTTCCAGTACAAGTGTCACGGATTGTGGAGGGAAGGCTTTTTCTAGGTTGCCGTCGTAGGTGGGGATGGCCTTGACTTTTGATGATTTGCGGGATGGGAGTGCCACAACTGTATCACCAGGTTTTATTATGCCCGATGCTACTTTTCCCGAGAACCCCCTGAAATCGCGGTCGGGCCTGAGGACGTATTGTACCGGAAACCTGAAATCGTCGTAGTTCCTGTCGCTTGCCACATGTACTGTCTCGAGGAACTCCAGCAGGCTTTTCCCGTTGTACCATGCCATTTTGCCAGACTTTTCCACTACGTTCTCTCCTTTTAGTGCAGAGAGTGGGAAGAATTCAACGTCTGGTATATTGAGTTGTGTTACAAAGCTTTTGTAATCTTTGCAGATGTTGTCGAATACCTCCTGGCTGTAATCTACAAGGTCCATTTTGTTGACGGCCAGTGCTACATGCTTGATTCCCAGAAGGGATACAAGGAATGTATGGCGGCGGGTCTGGGTTATTACCCCTTTTGTGGCGTCTATCAAAATTATTGCCAGGTTGGCGGTTGAGCCTCCTGTAATCATGTTCCTTGTATATTGTTCGTGGCCGGGGGTATCTGCAATTATGAATTTCCTTTTGGCGGTCGAGAAATATCGGTAGGCCACATCTATGGTGATGCCTTGCTCCCTCTCTGCCTTGAGTCCGTCCAGCAACAGTGCGTAGTCTATGTTGTCCCCTGCGTGGCCGACCCTTTTGCTGTCTTTTTCCAGTGCGGCCAATTGGTCTTCGTACAGCGTTTTGCTGTCGAACATAAGTCTCCCGATAAGGGTAGATTTGCCGTCATCCACCGAGCCTGCGGTAAGGAGTCTCAGCAGGTCCTTTTGTTGGTCCTGGTCCAGGAACTCTTTTATATCTATGTTGTTTTGTGATGTTGTCATTTTTTGCTGATTCTGCGGTTTTTTGCTGTTTTTTGCCGGTTTTTTTGCCGATTTGCCGGTTTTTTGCCGTTTTGCCGGTTTTTTTGCCGTTATGTGGTTTTGCCCTTTTGGGGGTTGCTGTTATGCTGGTATTGTGGGTTTAGAAATAGCCTTCCCGCTTTTTCTGCTCCATGCTGCCCTCTTGGTCGAAATCTATCACACGTGTTGTTCTTTCTGATACTTTTACAGTCATCATCTCTTCTACTATCTTCTCAATTGTGTCTGCCTCTGACTCTATGGCGCCTGTAAGGGGGTAACAGCCTAGGGTGCGGAAACGTACCATACGCATTTGTGCTTTGGCTGCCAGCTCTGCAGGCATTCTGTTGTCATCTGCCAGGATAAGGTTGCCATCTATCTCTACCACAGGGCGTTCTTTGGCATAATAGAGTGGGACGATTGGGATGTTCTCTAGCCTGATGTATTGCCAGATATCCAGCTCTGTCCAGTTGCTCAGTGGAAATACCCTTATGGATTCTCCTTTGTTTACGCGGGTGTTGTATATGTTCCAGAGTTCCGGGCGTTGGTTTTTGGGGTCCCATTGGTGGAATTTGTCGCGGAAGGAGAATATTCGCTCTTTTGCCCTTGATTTTTCTTCGTCGCGGCGTGCTCCTCCAAATGCTGCGTCGAATTTGTATTTTGTAAGTCCCTCTAGCAGAGCTTGTGTTTTCATGATGTCGGTGTGGGCTTTGCTGCCGTGGGTGAATGGGCCGACTCCGCTTTCGTATCCTTTTTTATTGTAGTGGACTATGAGGTCCCATCCTTTCTCTTTGGCGTAGTTGTCGCGGAACTCAATCATTTCTTGGAATTTCCATTTTGAATCGATGTGCATAAGAGGGAAAGGGACCTTACCCGGGGAAAAGGCTTTCTCTGCAAGGCGCACCATGACAGAGGAGTCTTTGCCAATTGAATAGAGCATGACCGGGTTTTCGAATTCCGATGCTACTTCCCTGATTATGTGTATTGCCTCTGCCTCGAGCTCCCTCAGGTTGGAAAGTGAATAATTGTTGTTGGTTGTCATTATGTTTTTTATCTTTTTTTTCTGTTTTTATCTTTTTTTTCTGTTTTAGATGGGCAGGTTGAATTGCCAAATCAGCCCGAAAACTGTGGTTATCATATATATGATTGTGAGCGGCCAACCTATTTTGAGGAAGTGGTCAAACCTGTAGCCGCCAGGTCCATATACCATTAAATTTGTCTGGTATCCTACTGGTGTGAGAAAACTGGCTGCTCCTGCAAATGCGACTGTCAGTATGAATGGTTTTGGATTGAGCTCCATTGTGAGTGCCAGGTTCAGGGCTACGGGAAAGAGGATTGCGACTGCTGCCTTGTTGGTTATAATGGAGCCTAATACGCTGGTTAATATGAATATGCCTGCCAGGACCCCTATTACTCCAAATGGTTTTACCACCGAGAGGAAGGTCTCTGCAATTGTATCTGCAACACCGGTTTTGAGCATAGCTGTTCCCATTGCCAGGGAGAGTGCTAATATGAAGATGAGGTTGAAGTCGATGTTTTTGACAATCTCTTTTGGCGTGGTCAAATTGCTGATGATCACTAGTATGAGCAGTAATAATATGGCTGTGAAGAGTTTCACGATGCCGAGAGTGGAGGCTACGGCTGCCAGTACGATGCCTCCTATTAGCAGGATTTGTTTTGCGAGTGGTACTTTTTTGATTTCGCGCAGGTTTGTGAGCGGGTAGATGTCGGCGGTGTCTGAAAGCCTTTGGTTGAAGTCGTTTCCTGTTACAAGTAGCAGCAGGTCACCGGCTTCTAGTTTTACGTTGCCAATTTTACCGGAGAGTCTTTCGCCATTCCTGTGGATGCCTATGATTGCTGCGTTGAATTTCCCGCGGAATTGTATCTCTTTGGCTGTGCGGCCAATAAAGGATGAATTGTAGGAAATTACTACTTCTACGATGTTGTTTGTGTGGGAGGGGTTGAGTGTGTTTGCGTATTCGAGTTCGAATCCCTGTTGGGTTTCGACCATATCTGCAATTGTTTCGGTTGCTCCTGCAAATAGCAGGTGGTCATTTTGTTTGAGGGTTGTTGTGGGGCTTACCGGCCTGATTGAGCGCCCATCTCGCAGGATCTCCACCAAAAAGAGTCCTTGGAGGTTGCGTAGTCCGGCTTCTTCTACTGTTTTGCCTTTGAGTTGGTTGCTGTTGGTTATCCTGACCTCTGCAAAATACTCCCTGTTTACGCACTCTGCCGATTCTGTCCTGCTTTTTATGCTGGGTAGTAATTTGTTGCCCATTAAGATCATATATGTGATCCCGAGTATGATCATTGTGACCCCTACCGGGCTGAAGTCAAATATTTCCAGTGGTTTGAGGTTGGGGACTATTTTTTGGTCTGTTACCATACCTGCAACTACCAGGTTGGTGGATGTGCCTATAAGTGTTGCAGTGCCGCCTAAAATGGCTGCGTATGAGAGTGGTATAAGTAGTTTTGAAAGTGGGATGTTGTTTTTTTTGCTCCAGCTTTTTGTGTAGGGCATTAGGATTGCGACCAGCGGGGTGTTGTTCAGGAATGCAGAGAAGGCTGATACCAAGATCATTAGTTTGGTGAGAAATCCTTTGTATGTTGTGGTTTTGGAGAAGATCCTTTCGAACATTGCATCCAGTATTCCTGATTTGCGTACGGTTTCTCCTAAAAGCATGAGCATTAGTATGACTGCTATTTGTTCGTTGGCAAAGCCTGCTATCATCTCTTTTGGTGTGAGGATGCCTGTAGTGCCAAGTATTGCGATTGCAATTACAAATGTCAGTCCGGAGCCTATTTTGTTTAGGTACAGGGATACTACCAGGAATAGTATGACTAGTGCAACTATGTAGCTTTCTAATGTCAAATTTTATTTTTGTTTTTGTTGGGGGTTTGTTGTTTTTTTTGTTTTTGGGGGTCTTATGGTTTATAGGTAACTGTTGGGTCTTGTTATGGGGTTTATTATGAGTTTTTTTTTGGGAGTATAAGTTTTTGGCTTTTTTATTGGTTCATTGTTATCTGTGGTAATATCTTGTCCAATATCTCTTTGACAGTCTGGTCCAGGTTTGGGTTTGTGTTTTTTATTTCAAGGAACGGGTTTTCCGGATTTTCAAATGGGGCACTTATTCCTGTAAAATCTTTGATTTCCCCTTTGCGGGCTTTTTGGTATAAGCCTTTGGGGTCACGTTTTTCACAGACTTCCAAAGGGGTATTGACAAAAATTTCAAGGAAATCGTCTTTGCCGATTATTTTTTTTGCCATGTCCCGTAGCTGGTTTGTCGGGCTTATGAAACAGCATATCAAAATAACGCCGCAATCCAGGAAGAGTTTGGAAACCTCTGCAATGCGACGGATGTTTTCTTTCCTGTCTTCTTGGCTGAATCCCAAGTTGTTATTAATGCCCGAACGGATGTTGTCGCCATCCAGGATTTGGCAAAAAAAGTTAAGATTGAATAATTCCTTTTCTAATTGACTTGCTAATGTTGTTTTTCCAGAGCCAGATAATCCTGTAAACCAAATTACTTTGGAGTGTTGCTTTAGGAATATCTCTTTTGAGTGTCTGTCTTTTATCTGGTTGAAAGTTGTGTAAATGTTATCCATCCCGGCTTTAGTGCTACGTTTGAGGATGCTAATTTAGCAAAAAAACTGCACCTCTCATCTTTTTTCACAACTTGCTGATTGTGTGTATGTTTGATGTAAGATGTTTGCACTTTTTGGTGTTGTTGGATGCAATTAGTGCAGAGGTGATGTGTTTAAATGCGTGAGGTAAAGCAAGATGTGAAAAAAGATGAGAGGTGCTACCCGGCTGGGCGAAGAGGCGCTGGGCGGTGGGGTGCTACAAGGTGAGGTGCTGGCAGATGAGGTGCTATGGTGTGAAATAGGTTTTTAGGGCTTCTACGTAGTTTTCGAAGGCTTGGCGGCCATGTTCGGTAATGCGGCAGGTGGTGCGTGGCCGTTTTCCGCTGTAACCTTTTTCAATTTCTATGTAACCGGCTTCGCCCAGCTTGTCTAGCTGCACACTTAGATTGCCTGCGGTTGAATTGGTTTTTTCCCGCAGGAAAACAAAATCTGCCTCTTCCAGGGAAACCAGTAAAGAGATCACTGCCAATCTTAATTGCGAATGAAGCAATGGATCCAATTCTTTAAACATGATTACCTGCTTTTTTGATTCTCTGCCCGGCAGCCGCAAGGATATGTCCGGGAATTATAAGCATGATTATTGAGAAGGCGCCGAATACTGCAATTTGGTGGATACCAGGTACCATCAATAGTACAAAGCTTAGGAGTATGCCAATGAAGCCGGCTATTATTATGGGTGTGAACCTGATGACGAGTCCGCTGATAGCAACTCCAATGTTTATAAGCAGAGCCATGACAAACAGGATTGGGAAGGCAAGGTGGTTGACGAGCATGTAAAGGGATAGCAGTCCGGCTGCAATACCTATAGTAATCCACACACTACCAATAACTCTGCCTACAAAAGTAATAGCCCTTTTTTCGCGTTTGCGCAATAGGATGAACATGCCCGGATAGCCGACAAGTGGGATCGCGAACCAGAGCCATTGCACCCTGTAGTCTCCGGTTTTGAGCGTTAGCAGGTAAACCGCGGCAGCTACAATGAGCCACACGTAGCCCCAAAGTAAATAGATTCCACCGCCATCTCGTTCCATGTTGGTACGGGTCTCCTTGATCATCTTGCTGATGAGCTCGAGACTCTCTTGTTGGGTCAAATTTTTCTCTTCCATAACTCAAATATTTTGTAAATGTAAATAGGTTTATAATATAAACCAAATAATTAAATAAAAAAGCATCATTTATATGCAGAGGATTAAACATGTTGAATTTTTAAGAGCATGTTTTATTTACATCTTCTTGATGCGGTTTCACGTTGCAAATATAAATAGGTTTATAATATAAACCAAATAATATTTGAAAAGAGGGTCAATTATTTTTGTTGAGTATGATCAGGGCGGCAATCACGCCGGGTATCCAGCCTGCCAATGTAAGAAGGAATACTATTAGTATTGAGCCACATCCTCTGTCAATTACAGACAAAGGGGGGAAGAGGATTGCCAGTAGAACTCGTAGTAGTGACATTTGACAAATTTAAATTTAATTTATGATTTTGGGGAATTTGGTATTTGTGATGTTAGTGATTTTGCGTTTATTTTATCATGTTGGTTTTGATTTTTATTTCTGCGGGTGGTTTTGCAATGTTGGATTGGTGTATGGATTTTAGCAACCAACCCATGTTTCTACCGAGTACCCTCATTGTCTGAAGGCCTTCTGCGTCTTGTGTGGCTTCTCCTTTGTCCATGCCGTGGACGCTGTTCCAGTATAACGAGGAAACTATTGGCATATTATTGATTGTAAAGTATTTATTGAGCCTGTCAAAGGTTGTGCTTGCACCTCCTCTGCGGCAAACAGCTACCGAAGCAGCGGGTTTAAACTCCATCTGCTTTGAACAAGAGCGGAAAAGCCTGTCCAACAATGCGCAAAGTGAGCCGTTTGGTCCGGCATAGTATACCGGGGATCCAATGACATATCCGTCTGCCTGGCTTACATGTTCCCTGATTTTTTCGTAAAGTTCATCTGTGAATACGCATCTGCCCAGAGTTTTACATTTGTCGCAAGCGATACAGCCTCTTACTGCATCGTTGCCTATCCACACTGGGATAGCTTCTATTTCAAACTCTGCAAGGCCTTTGGCCACCTCTGCCAAGGCTATGTGTGTGTTACCCTCGCGGCGTGGGCTCCCGTTCAAAAGCAAAACTTTCATTTCAATTGAATTTGGGTGTAAAGTTAATAAATGTGGACATTCATCATCATTTGATGTTTTTGAATTGCTGGTAGCCGGGCAGATGCATGCCCGCAACGGGAATTGAGTGTTCCTTTGTAAATTGCATAATTCTATACCTTGTCTTGCGTGCCTCTTCGGGGTCTACATCGTATTTGACAGATATCTCTGGATGAGGGAATTGGATTGCAGAGGCATGAACAAGGTCGCCCCATATGAGCAGCTGCTTATTGCCATCTTTTATGAGGTACATCACATGGCCCGGGGTGTGCCCGTAGGCTTCAATCATATGTATGCCGTTGCCAAATTCAGTTGTCAAATTATTAGGTTCCTGGGTTTTGATTTTCCCTTTGTAAGATTCTAAAATTTTTTGAACATTTTGAGCTTTTTCTCCCATGCTGGACCAGTATTCTAACTCCTTGGCAGAGAGTGTTACCGTTGCATTTGAGAACATCATTGTGCTATCGCTAAGCATTCCGCCTATATGGTCGCCATGCATGTGTGTGAGCATCACTTGTTGAATCTTGGTTGGATTAATTTGCAACGAATCCATTATCTTGAAGATATTTCTCCCGAATCCTGTGTCTATGATCCATACCTTTTGACCTTTCCTCACCAGGAATGCATTGACGGCGTTGTCGAATGTGCTGTCCGGAGCAAATTTTGATATTACACTGTCGGGAGCATCAATAAGTATGTCAAGAGAACCTTTGCCACTTCTTTCGTTCAATTCAAAAACTTCATACCCTCCCACCTTGTATGCTCCTGATGAAGCATCCTGTTGCTGCATGCAACCAATTGCCAAGGTGGTGCTTGTTGTTAAGATTATTAGCCAGGTAATAAAATTGCCTGCAAAACTAAGATTTTTGTTGTTGAATATTTTGAACCTCATTTTCTCTGCTTTTAAAAAGTGGATTGACAAGTTACAAAAAAATTTAAGCATCATCGCAGTGGAGCCGCACGGGGTGGCAGGTGCTTGCGCTGCAGGTCTCACCTTTTTTCACATGTGCTACATTAGCAGGTGATTTGCACTGCCAACTTTGCATCAAAATCTCAAGTACCTTGTTAAAAGTGCAGAGGTGCCGCACTAAACTGCCAGGTAACCAAACACATGTGAAAAAAGGTGAGACCTGCAACCAGGGTGCTAGGTTGGTGCAGTGCAGAGGTGGCACACTAAAACGCCAGGAAACCAGGAAGATGTGAAAAAAGATGAGAGGTGCGACCTGGGTGCAGCCTGGGTCAGGAATTATGGAAAGTGCAGAGGTGCTGTGGTAAAATGCCAGGCAACCAAGCAGATGTGAAAAAAGATGAGAGGTGCGGCCCAGGTGCGGCCCAGGTGCAGCCCAGGTGCAGTCGAGGTGCGGCCGGGGTGCTTCTGGTGAAAAGTGCAGAGGTGCCGCACTAAACTGCCAGGTAACCAAGCAGATGTGAAAAAAGATGAGACCTGCGGCCGGGGTGGGGCATTGGGTGCAATATTTTTTTTGTAGTTTTACACAAATTAAAAGATTTTGGGACTTAATAATTTATCATTACAGATTTCCGGCGGCGATAAAATGGCTTTTGAATCTTTTTATTTGAAAGAGTATAAAAAAGCTGTGTTTTATGCGCATCAATATCTGAGTGATTATAATTTGGCTGAAGATGTTGTACAAGATTCTTTTACAACTCTTTGGATCAAAAGGAGTTCCTTGGACCCAAATTATCCCGTGCAACCTTACCTATATTCCATCATCAGGAACAATACACTGAATATCCTGAAAAGACTTTCCATTGACAATAAGGTTAAAGACAGTATTTTGCAGAGGGAATACAAAGCAAACCTGAATGCTTTGTCGCATGATTCGGCGCAAGCTGTAATTGCAGCGGAATTAAGCGAAGAGATTGCAAAAACTCTGGCTAATATGCCTGAGACCGTATCTGGCTCTTTTATAAAGAGCAGGATAAAAGGCATGACATATAAAGAGATAGCAGAAAACGAAGGGACAAGCGTAAAAATAGTAGAATACCATATAACACAGGCATTAAAGATTTTCAGGGAGAAATTGAAGGATTTTTTATTGTCGGTTCTTTTTTGAACAGAAAAAGAGGGGTTTATAAATGACTATTTTGAAAAGGAAATTTATAGAATATTAAAGGGAACAATGTATATTAATTGTATTATAATTGCAGAGATTGTATAATGATGATAGATAGAAAAATATTATTGAAATTCATTTCGGGAAAGGCCTCATTGCAGGAGAAAAGCGCTGTGCTGGATTGGATTGACCAAGATGAAGATAACCTGAATGAGTTCATTGCTCAAAAAAACAAATATGTGTTTGATAAGATGGATTCTTATGGCAAAGGCAAAAGAAGACCCATATTCAATTTCGGGAGCCTTGCCAGGTATGCAGCGGTATTTGTTTTGGCAGTTACAGTGACAGCCCTTGGATATTATTTTTACGACAATGATACACAAGGAGTGGTCCATAACCAGACAGCCGCCACATTCAAATACATGGTAAACACCGGTGTGAAGGGAATGGTAGTATTACCCGACGGAAGCAAGGTTTGGCTGAACAGCTCCAGCCATTTGACATGTCCGCAGGAATTCTCCAACGATGTAAGGGAGGTGGAAATTGATGGCGAAGGTTATTTTGAAGTTGTCAAAAACAAGGATTGGCCAATGATTGTCAAGACTTCTAAAGACTATTCGGTGAAAGTTACCGGTACCTCCTTTAACCTCTCGTCATATTCAGACGATGACAAACTGGTGGTTACCCTCATTTCGGGTGAAGTTTCATTGATAAACAAGAAACAGAACAAAGAGATCAAAATGGCACCAAACCAAGAACTGGTCGTTCTTTTGGAAAAACCACAGATAAACGAAAACGTAGATACAAACAAAAAAACCGCATGGAAAGAGGGGTTGTTGCTCTTTGAAAACACTCCAATGAAGGAGGTGATCAAAAAACTTGAGAGGTGGTACGGTGTGTTCATTGAGGTAAAAGATCAAGATATTTTTGATGAAAGATTCACTGCAAAATTCAAGTCGGAGTCTATATCCCAGGTACTTGAAATCCTAAAACTATCTTCCAATATCAAGTATTCCATAGACGGGACAAACATCACACTCGAAAAAAATTAAAATTTTCCGGTCTTTTTTGAGGGAAGTATTTGTATGCTTTGTACTAAATATAGAACTTAACTCAAAATTGACGCTATGAGAAAAACACTTCACTACAGGTGGGTAAGTAAAATATTACTTACACCATTTATTATCGCCTGTTTGTTAGTAAACAGTGCATGGACCACAGCTCAGTCAGTTTCAATGGAATACAAAAACACACCATTGAGCACTGTTATCAAAACAGCAGAGCAGCAAACTGATTACACATTTGTTTACAACAACACTTTGGTTGATGTCTCAAAAAAGGTAGATGTCACCAAAAAAGAATCAACAATCGATTTGCTGGTAAAATCTTTATCCAGGCAAACCAGTTATGAATTTGTGGTAGTCAAAAAGCAGATTGTCATTTCTCCTCCAAAACCTGCAGAGGATGTAAAGGCAGTCTCTGCATCCAAAAGCACT
>Ga0334898_1002318_pt1 | contig 17821 bp, 20 predicted proteins | sample GraSluR3_MG_10_FD_207228 | JGI IMG/M metagenome (GOLD analysis project Ga0334898, IMG submission 207228) | Sludge microbial communities from methane-producing bioreactor in Wageningen University, Netherlands - Granular Sludge_3_08-R3 | ecosystem: Engineered > Bioreactor > Anaerobic >... | reverse complement strand
CTTCTCCCAATGGATGATTGTCTTGCAGAGGTTGCACTCGATTTCTCAGGAAGACCATGGTTCGTCTGGAACGTAACGTTCTCCCGGGATGTGATCGGAACGTTTCCTACAGAACTGTTTTCCCACTTCTTCAAATCGTTCAGCGACGCAGCTAAGTGCAACCTCCACCTCTCGGTGAATAAGGGAAATGCACATCATCAAGCCGAGGCACTATTCAAGGCCTTTGCCCGGGCATTGCGAAGCGCTGTGTTCCGCTACCCGGGAAACAGCGACCTGCCTTCTACAAAGGGGTTACTCTGAATGGGCAAGCTTGTCATAGTGAAGTACAATGCTGGAAATATCCGTTCGGTGTACTGTGCCCTCAAGCGTCTCGGACTGGACGCTACCGTGAGCGATGATCCGAGCGTCCTAAAAGGTGCAAGTCGGATCATCTTTCCTGGTGTGGGAGAGGCATATTCTGCCATGCAGTATCTGAGAAAGACCCATTTGGATGAAGTCTTGATCGGTCTTACTCAACCGTTCCTTGGTATCTGTCTCGGCATGCAGCTTATGTGCGATCTCAGCGATGAACGATCCACCGAGTGTCTCGGTATGTATCAGGTTCCGGTCAGGAAGTTTTCTGCAGACGATGCGATAAAGATACCCCATATGGGGTGGAATACGCTCCAATTTGGTACCGATCCCCTGTTTGCGGGCATCGATCGTGACTCATGGGTCTACTTTGTCCACTCCTACTATGTCCCGACGGTTCCACAGACGATCGCATCCTGTACCTATGGATCCACTACATTCAGTGCAGCCCTTGGTGAGCGAAACTTCCGAGGGGTGCAGTTTCATCCTGAGAAGAGTGGGAATACTGGGGCGCAGATTCTGGAGAATTTCATACACCTGAAGGAGGATGCACTATGATCGCCATCCCTGCCATGGATATCATCGATGGTTCTTGCGTACGACTGAAAATGGGTGACTATGCACAGAAGCGAGTCTATCACGATGATCCGGTCGAGGTAGCAAAACGATTCTCAGACTTCGGTCTGAAACGTCTCCATCTTGTCGATCTCGACGGTGCACGTGCCGGGCATGTGGTGAATCTCCGCGTGATGGAGAATATCGCACGGGAGACCGATCTCGTGATCGATGTGGGAGGAGGGCTGAAGACTGAAGCGGATATGGAGTCGGTGTTCAATGCTGGAGCGGCTATGGCGACGGTAGGGTCGATCGCTGCCCAGAACCGGGAATTGACCCTCACAATGCTAGAGACCTGGGGTTCCGATCGGCTCATTCTTGGTGCTGATTGTAGAGATGGGCTCATTGCTGTAGGCGGGTGGTCCACGGTGACCGACCTGGCTGTGGATGAGTTTGTCCTCTCATATCTAACAGCCGGTTTTATCTCCGTGGTGAGCACCGATATCGCGCGAGATGGGATGATGAACGGTCCATCCTTGGAACTCTACCGGCGTCTGCTCGAGCGTGTGGCAGCTTCGAAACTTACCATGAGCCTGATTGCAAGCGGAGGCGTACGAAGTATTGCCGATTTGGATGACCTAGAGAGCGTAGGAGTTTCGGGGGCAATTATCGGAAAAGCGCTCTATGAAGGGGCGATGACCGAAAAGGCCCTTGCCGAGTGGCAGAATGCAAGAGAGGAGTAGTATGTTGGCAAAGAGAATCATCCCTTGTCTCGATGTGCGAGATGGAAGAACAGTGAAAGGGGTAAACTTCGTGAATCTTCGCGATGCAGGAGATGCAGTTGAGCTTGCTTCGTTGTATGCTCAACAGGGAGCTGACGAGCTGACCTTCCTTGATATTACCGCCACAGTAGAGAACCGAAACACATTCACCGATCTGGTGAGACGGATATCCGAGGTGATCGATATTCCATTCACCGTGGGAGGTGGGATACGGAGTGTTTCAGATGTCGGGGCACTGCTGGAGGCCGGTGCGGACAAGATTTCGGTGAACAGCATGGCGGTTCGACAGCCATCTATCATCGATGAGCTTGCTCGTGAATTCGGTTCACAGTGCGTGGTGTGTGCCATCGATGTCCGGTCCAACAAGGCTTTTGACAGCACAGGAGCGGCCGGATGGGAGGTTACTATCGCAGGGGGGAGTATCCCAACCGGAAAGGAGGCTCTGCACTGGGCCCGGGAAGCCGAGGATCGTGGAGCGGGTGAGATTTTGCTCACATCCATGGATCACGATGGAACCAAAGGTGGTTTTGCTCTTGAACTTACGAGAAGATTCAGCGAAAATCTCCACATACCGATCATTGCTTCGGGTGGTGCAGGCACCATGGAGCATTTTGTCGATGTGTTCACCACCGGTGGAGCCGATGCAGCACTCGCCGCATCGATTTTCCATTTTCGTGAGATCGACATACCGGAACTGAAGATTTTTTTGGCGAATCATGATATACCTATACGCCTGAACCGTTGAGGTAGAGGAGTTGTCAATGCAGGTGGACTTTGAAAAGGGAAATGGATTGATTCCGGCAATCGTACAGGATGCCGTGACACGCCGTGTCCTTATGCTCGGATATATGAACGAGGAGGCATTCACCATAACGCAGGAGCGGGGGTTGGTCACTTTCTACTCTCGCAGCAGACAAAAGTTGTGGACAAAGGGAGAGACCAGTGGTAACTATCTCACCGTGCGCGATATCCGCGTGGACTGTGATCATGATACCATTCTTGTTCAGGCCATTCCTGCAGGACCTGTCTGTCATACAGGGAGTGATACCTGTTTTGATGAAGAGAACGACCCCGACCTCATGACTTCGAGCGAATTCCTCCTCTATCTCGAGCATGTGATCATAGACCGACGAGAACATCCGATTGAGGGTTCATACACGAATCATCTATTTTCTCGGGGAATCAACAAGATTGCTCAGAAGGTGGGAGAAGAGGCTGTTGAGCTCGTCATTGAGGCAAAGGATGAAAACAAGCCATTGTTCCTTGGTGAAGCTGCCGATCTTATGTACCACTTTCTTGTACTTCTCGCTCAGAAGAACATTCGTCTAGAAGAGGTCGTTGAAGTTCTGAAGGGACGGCACTCCCGGTAGCGGAGTCTGTGTATGACCGGTTCCGGACGGAGCGACCATACCAAAACAGGGATGAGAGTCTCGCTTGTCTCAATTATCGCCAGTATTCTGCTCTCTCTGCTCAAACTTTCGTTCGGTGCAATCGGAAAGTCAGCTGCGCTCATAAGTGATGGAGTCAATTCTCTCAGCGATGTCCTGAGTTATTCGGTCGTCATGGGGGGAGTCGCGGCAAGTGACAGAAAAGCCGACAGCAATCACCAGTATGGACATGAGAAGCTCGAGAGTGTCGTTTCGGTGCTTCTGGCCATTGTGATATTCGCCACCGCAGTCGGAATTGGCTACCGGGGCATAGTTCAGATACAGAGAATGGATGCTATCTCCATTCCAACTCGCCTTCCACTGATCGGAGCGATTGTCTCCATAGGAGCAAAGCTCGTCCTCTGGTTCTATACCCGCAAAAAAGCTCAATCAACGGGGCTCAATTCACTAAAAGCGCTTGCGACCGACCATCTTTCCGATACGCTCTCATCGGTCGGGGCTCTCATCGGTGTCGCCGGTGCTCGTGCAGGACTTCCCGTACTCGATCCGATTGCTTCGGTAGTCATAGCACTGCTCATCTTCCGATCCGCATACGAAGTCTTTCGATCTGCGGTCAATGTACTTATGGATGTCTCTGTAGACCACCTGACCCAAGGCAAATTGGAGCAGGCGATTCTCGCCAATTCGCAGGTGCAACGTATCGATTTACTTCGTACGAGGAGTGTCGGTGCCGGATTCTTTGTCGAAGCCGAAATCTGTTGCTGCAGAAACATGAAATTGCATGAGGCTCACGATGTGGCACAGGAGATACACGATCGGATAGAACGGGAATTTCCCAAGGTGCGCCATGTCATGGTTCATACGAATCCCTGTCCGGGCAATGCCGAGTTCTGTGCAGGGTGCGACGGAGATCGGTCGGACACCTAGGATACGTATCTTCGCTTCTCTTTTCACGTTACGCAATTCCTGCTCTGTCATAGTTCTCTTTCCTCGTGAAATCTCGATTGGAGAGCACGAAGGTAGATGAACACCAGAGAATTCTTGACATATGGAAAATCATGAGTAGATACTAAACCTCTAGGATGTCTCGAACTCGAATGGTATGGATTGGCTTACAATGTATAGAGATGCGTGGTACATGTTTGTATAGTTGGAGGCCCTGACCAATGCACGAATCCAGCATCCGTTAACAGTACTGTGAGGAGTGGGTATGAAGAAAGTTGCCATCTCTGTGACTATGCTGATCATGATAAGCCTGGCTTTCACTTCCTGTGGAACGTTGTTTACTAGTGGTGGGAGTGACTATAGAAGAGGGGTCGCTGCGTATGAAAGCCAAGAGTATGTGACATCGTTGCGATATCTTGCGCAAGCGATAGAGACCAACCCGGATCTGACTGAAGCTGTGGAGCTTTTTCCTACGGTCTTCAACGAAGGTACCACATTCTATACTGCTCAAGTTGAAGAGTTCAGTGGAATTCTAGATCGTCACGCTGCAGATCGAGTCTCCAATGCCTATGCACAACTGGAAAGTCTGCATGAGAACGCAAAAGCGTCCGGTTTCAGGAATCTGAAGATCGAGAATTTCACCGAGGCGAAGCTTGAGGCTAGGCGGGAAGCTGGGGATCGTTGGTTCGAGTACGGGTATGCGCATTTTGAGAAAGGGGATCGCGAGAGTCTGAAGGAGGCTGTTGTTGCTTTTGAGATGGCTCGTGCACGCAATGCAGATATTCCAGATATCGATAAGTTGATCGCAGAGGTCACACAAGAGGCTACCGTCACTATTGCGGTGGTTGCCCAAGGTCCGAACACCACCGGGTTTGCCAAGGGGGTCGTCGATGATATGACCCGTGTTCTCTCGAACGATCGATTCATCGAGGTGGTGCAGAAATATGACTTCACCCCTGGAGAGGGTACTATCGTGGGGCCGATGGATATCGCCATAACGGAAGCCCTCGGCAAGGGGTGGGATTATGTCCTGGAGATCAACCTCTCATCGAATTTCGAGGAGATTTCTCAAGATGTTCCTGTGTATCTCCCCTCAGAGATTCAACTCTTCTCGGGAGTGAAGAGGACGAGAGGGTATCAGAATAACACGACCGTCTCATATCGGCTGTTCGAGATTGATGATTTTGTATCCATCGTGGTGGAAGATCGGTTGAATGAGGTTGATGGTCCGTATGAATACACCTTCAGTTTCGTTCCAGCCGAAGGGATCCGTGAACTGAACCTTGGTGGAGAGGGAAAGAAGAACCTTCGTTACATCACCAGCACAGCGGTCGATACGACTGTGGATAAGGCGATCGGAACCTTGCGTTGGGACTACGAGGCCATTCCCATACCCGCTGAGATACAGGATCCCACAAGCCAGACTCAGTGGTACGCCTATTTCTCCAACAGGTATAATGATTTCAAGACTTTCGCTACAAACGAAAGTGACAGGGAGCTCTTCTATGCCACCGAAGTGGTGCACCACAAGTTGAGTGACACCTATTTCATGATCGGCCCCTCCTTGGATGAGGCGATCAGACGTTCGAAGATCAACAGTGCCATCATGAATGCTCTGAGTCATACTGCACGTAGCTTGATCGCTGATGAAAAGAACCGTAGCGGTCAGGTATCTCTGAGAGTGGGAGAGGTTGTAGCGAACGCGATACGGGATTTGCTCTAGAGAATCGTTCAGCTCTATGGAGGAGGGGACGCCTCTCTGCATGGAGCTCATTGTTCAATGAGATGGCCGAACGTGAGGTACGGCTCCAACCTCCCGGAGCCAGGCTTTCCCTTCATTGTTCGTCATTACAGGGTTGAGAGGTTTATCATGTCAGAGATTCGTAGCATGGAAGCACGCGATATCACTGCAGTCCGAGAGCTCATGGTTCAGTTGGCAGAGGATCTGGGGCACGATTTCCAGATGGACCATGAGCAATGCCTCGCCCTCTACCAGAAGATGCTAAGACACGAGAACATCTACCAGAATTTTGTGTATTGCAAAGAGCATGTCGTTGTCGGGTTTCTCTCCATGGTGCTGTATCATACATGGCTCCATGGGGGCGGGACTGCCTTGATCAATGAACTGGTGGTGGAGCGAAGTAACAGAGGTCGGAACATCGGTTCGGCATTGGTTGCTCACGCTAAGATCGTCGCTGAAAGTCGTGGCATGGATGAGATCGAGGTTGGCGTGATGCAAGATAATGGAAAAGCTCTCTCATTCTATCGGAAGCATGGCTTCGATGAAGAGTACATGCTGTTGGGAGCCGAGTTCTCATGAATCGGGGAAGGCTTTCGGCGAGAGAGCGTTCTGGCACTTTTTAGAGATAGTGGTTTTCCGAAACCCTCTTGAAGCGATGCTTCTTCTCATAGATCTCCACTGCCTTCTGGTACTGCTCGAGATATTTCTTGGCAAGAGCCTGAGGGCTGTTAGTATGTAGTACACTCTCGCGAACCTTTCGTTTCATCTCCACCATCTCTCGATCGCTGAGTGCGTTCAGTGATCGCACATGCTCTCCGAACTCTTCTGCCGAGGTGTAAAAATAACCATTCACCCCCTCAATCAGCTGGTCAGTGTTCAACGGATCGAGGCGCTGCAGGACCGGCAATCCTGACCCGAGCCCCTCCAGCATAGCAACCGAATGCATTTCAGAAACAGAAGCAGTGACATAGATATCGCATATGGCGTAGTAGCGAGCAATCTGTGCATGCGGAATCTTTCCACAGAAAATGACTTGAGAGTCGAGGCCCAGCTCGGTGCACCGGTTGCGTAGATTCGTGTCTTCAGGTCCACCACCTATGAGTAAAAGTCGAAGGTTATCATCTTCTCGTACACTCGTAGCCCAGTAGTCCAGTAGAATATCCACCGACTTCTCAGGTCCCATGCGGCCGACAAACAATGCACACCGCTGGTTGGCGCTTATCCCCAACGAGTCTCGAAGCGCCTGTTTCTCCTGATCTGAAAAGAGAATCGGATCGAAATCATCGAGCTCCACACTGTTCTGAATGACCTCGACTGGCACATTGACACCGAGAGCCTTGAAGTATTCTTGGCCCTTCCTTGACGGACTCGTTATGATTGTAGATCGTTTGGCAATGTACCGTTCAATATGGGCTAGCGTGCTCGTTGCCCAGGGGATCATGATTGGCTTTACTGCGTAGGTCAAGAATTTACTGTACTCGGTATGTAGGGTATACACCAGAGGTACCTTCAGGTACTGTGCACTCTTCAGGCCGAACAGGGAGATGCCCCACTCTGCTTGGATATGAATTATGTCTGGTTTGAAAGCGCGTACCATTCTGTATCGCACAGGGTCAAGCGGCAATGAGAGGTCTGCAAGAAGTTGGTCGCTCTTCACCGCTGGACAATGAAGAACCCCCTCTGAAATATAGTGTCTTCTCGCAGTATGATCTGCTGCTACGATCAAAACCTGGTGGCCTTGACTAGTCCACTCTTTTGCTAACATTTCAACAAATGTCACGATTCCATTCAAAATGGGGAAATACGTCTCGGTGCAAAGTAGAATCCTCAATGTTTTATCCTCATATCAAAGTGTGACTCATCATAGACTACCAGGGTATGCCGGGCAACCCCCTTGGGCATGCGCAAGTCGTAAAACGCTCTCCTGATGAGGCGCCTGTAGGCGGAGAGATCGCTCGCTACAGAGAAGCGTTGAAAGAGAGATTCACCAATATACCTGTTCTGGGGTATGCATCACCTATGCGGATGCTGGAGTCTCCCTTTTCTGTGACGATTGCTGAATCCATCTGGAGTGAGTATGCGATGAGCATGGTGGAATTGTTCCACACCGAGCTACTTTAGGTGTAAAAATTTGCATATTTTTTTTTCGATTAGGGAGTTTGGAAGGGTGCTGTTCAAGCAGGCAAAGCATAGAATTGGACACATGGAGGAAGATGTATGCAAAGTCTGGTTATCTACGATTCAATGTATGGAAATACTGAAAAGCTTGCCCAAGCTATTGGCAGCGGAGCTGGAGCTCGTGTGATTCGTATAGGTGAGGTCACACAGGAGCCCCTGGTTGGATTGGATGCGCTCATCGTCGGATCGCCAACGCAGATTTTTCAACCATCGAAGGCAATGAAAACATTTCTGAACGAGATGCATCGAGGTGCGCTCAAGGGAGTGAAGGTCGCAGTTTCGATACGCGAATGGATATCGTAGAGGTCAATAATCGCCTTTTGACGATACTTGCCAAACTATTCGGTTATGCTGCAAAGCCGATGGCTTCGGCGTTGGAAAAAAAGGGAGGAACTCTTACCGGTTCTCCTGCACGCTTCATTTCCCAACGAAACGAGGGTAGCGGAACAATCACTATTGGTCCATTACCGAGAGAGTGCAGGAAACGTATGGAGAGAGACCCCGCCCCTGGGGCGGCAGCGGAGGCGAAGCCTCTAGGGTCCGCCTCTTGCCCTGGGGTCACGCTACCATTCATTGTCGGAGATAGAGAGGGGCCATTGAAAGAGGGTGAGCTAGAGCGTGCAGTCCAGTGGGCAAAGCAGATTCTGGAATCCTGAACGGCTTGTCCTGGGGTAACGATACCATTCATTTTCTGCATATACGATTCGGTTCTTAGACTAGCAGGAGCCACTGAAAATCCAGTGGCTCCGTACTATCTGATGAATATTTCTATCAGTCGAAGGCGTCTTTAGCTTTCCATTCCTTCCATACATTACCGACAAGGTCCGGACTCGGTTTGAGCGTCTTCTTGCCTGGTCTCCATCCGGAAGGTGTAGCTTCGGTACCCTTTTTCTCACGTACCAGTTGGAAAGCCTGAATCTGACGGATCGTCTCGTTCACGTTACGTCCAACAGGTGGTGAAAGTACCTCGAATCCCTGGATCACTCCATCGGGATCAATCAGGAATCTTCCTCTCGTGTTAACACCCCCTGCAGTGTCATAGACACCGTAGGCAGTTCCGATAGCACCGCCACCATCCGAAAGCATCGGATACGGTACTCCGCCATCGACCATCTTTGAAATCTCATGATCATTCCACACTTTGTGTGTGTAGATACTGTCCACGCTCATTGAGAGCACTTGGACTCCGAGTTTCTCGAACTCGGGATTCTTTTCGGCGACCGCCGAAATTTCTGTCGCTCAGACAAAGGTGAAATCACCTGGATAAAAACAAAGTACTACCCATTTGCCGAGGTAATCTGAGAGCTTCACTTCAACGAACTTACCTTTGTGATAAGCCGGCGCTGAGAAGTCGGGCGCTTTCTGACCAACTTTGATCATACTCATCTCCTCCTTGATGTGTGTTGTCTGCTCGCCTGGTGTTGGTTTTTCTGGAACAACACCGACGGGCCCGCTTTTAGGCCGCTGACAACCCGGTTTGAATTCTTCGGGCATGTAGCTACTCCTTTTCTCTATCGTTCAACGAACGAAGAGAATTATATATTTAAAACAATTGTAGATTTGGACTACTAAAATTACAAGTGATTCTTTCCTGTGAATTGGCAGAATGCATTTTAGTAATCGTTCTTATTACTTTTTCTACCATATCGTCATTGACAATCCTAGCAAGAGGAATCTACTATCAAAGCGGAAGCTGATAGGATCTGGTGGTCCTCGCGGTCTTCAAAACCGTTGGGCGTGTAGAAGCGTCGGGAGGTTCAATTCCTCCCTCTTCCGTACTATGAACGCACAAAGACTCTCTGCTCTGCCACAGATCGAAGTACTTCTCAACGAATCGTCGCTACAGGACTATATCAGAAAACTGTCCAGACCTTTGGTGGCAGATATAATCAGAGAGGTGCTCGGTCAGATACGAACCGAAGTGGTGACCGAAGAAACCCAGGTGCCAGACAAGAAAGAGATTCTTACCCGTATAGCTTCTGCGTGTGAACACAGATCGAAAGACCGGCTTCAGAGAGTGATCAACGCAACAGGAGTCATCATCCATACGAATATGGGACGGTCTCCACTCAGCCGTGATGCCTGGATGGAAGCACAGAGCATCAACTGCGGGTATTCAAACCTTGAGCTCGATCTTGTCACCGGCAAGCGGGGCAAGCGAAAAAACTTGATACCCGCGCTCCTCTCCTCACTGACCGGGGCAGAGGATGCCATGGTCGTGAACAACAATGCAGCTGCGGTTTATCTTATCCTCTCCACCTTTGCGACAGGCAAAGACGTGATTGTCTCTCGTGGAGAACAGGTTCAGATAGGGGGAGGGTTCCGGGTCCCGGAGATCCTTCGGGCAACTGGCGCAGGGCTTGTAGAAGTAGGAACGACCAATATTACAACGCTGGACGATTATGCTGCAGCGGTCACTTCCCAGACTTCGATGATTCTCTCGGTCCACCGCTCCAACTTCGCAATACGAGGCTTTGCAGAGACTCCGACTGTTAAAGAACTCTCCTCGTTAAAGAGTGCCCATGTGCTACTCTGCGTTGATCAGGGCTCTGGGGTCATAAACGAGAGGATCCCAGGTGAGGTGCCTGTGAAGAACCTGTTGACTCAGGGGGCAGATCTAGTCTGTTTCAGTGGCGACAAGATCTTCAGCGGTCCCCAGGCAGGAATCATTGTAGGTCGTAAGGATCTGATTGCTCAGCTGGAGAAGAATCCCCTCATGCGTGTGTTTCGCCCCGGCAAGACTATCTACTCGCTTCTTGAACTGACGCTTGTCAACTATCTCAACGGAGCAATGGGGAATCTGGCTTTAAAACTCAGACAGACACAAGATGATTTAAAAAAGAAATGTGAGATGCTGCTCGATGGACTCAATGGAGGTCTGTTCTCTCTTGCAGAGAGTACCTATACGACTGGCGGAGGCTCTGCACCAGATGAGACTTTTCCCTCGCTCGCTGTGGTTCTTGAAAGTTCCCAATCCCCTGATAGGTTGCTTGCGAAACTGAGAGATTCCTCTCCTCCAATTATCGCTACAATACACGACGAACGGGTCCACCTGAACGTAGCTACATTGGAATACGAAGACATTCCTCATGTTCATGGGGTGCTCGAAACCATAGAGAGTTAGAAGATGTATCATATTATCGGAACATCTGGACATGTGGATCATGGTAAGACTGCTCTTATAGAGGCTCTCACCGGCATGAATGCCGACAGGTTGCCCGAAGAGAAGCAACGAGGGATGACCATAGATCTCGGCTTTGCCCATTTCTTAGATGAGCAAGGACGTCCAGTCGGAGTCATCGATGTGCCTGGACACGAGCGATTCATCCGCAACATGGTCTCCGGGGCTTGGTCTTTATCGGTAGCTGTGCTGGTCATTGCAGGTACTGAAGGGTGGATGCAACAGAGTGAAGACCATGCTCGGGTTCTTGAAGCCATGGGGATTCCACATATCGTGTGCGCCATTACGAAAACAGATTTGATCGATGCCGATACACTCGACTTGGCGACAGAGATGGCAAAGGAAGAGCTGGAGAGGATCTTCAATCGAGCCATTCCGGTCATGGGTGTCTCTTCGGTGACACATGAGGGAATTGAAGACCTGAAGACGAAGATTCTTTCTCTTCTGACTCAGGAAGAGCGGGCAGATCGGCATGAATCAGGGTATCTCCATGTGGACAGAGTATTCTCGATTAAGGGCTCTGGAACAGTAGTGACAGGTAGCCTGTCAGGGGGCGCAATTTCTCAAGGGGATGAACTGACGATTCTTCCGAGCGGCATGACTACGAAGGTTCGAGGGATCCAGTCGTATCACCACGTTGTCGAGACCGCTGTACCAACAAGTAGGGTTGCTCTGAGCCTGCAGGGAGTGAAGGTCGACGATATCTCGAGAGGATGTGTCGCGACCATTGATCCACATGAGTTTCGGGTCGAGCGTGAGTTCATCATTCAGTTCGAGGTGATCGAGAATAGAACGATTCGCAATCACATGGAGATCGAGCTCGCTACGGGAACAGGGCACTATATCGGAAAAATTCATTTCTTACGGACCGAGGGGTATGCACGCCTCGTTCTTGATGAGCCGATTGCTGTCTCTTGGCTCGATACCTGTCTGTTTATCCAGCGCGGTGGTTATCGGATACTGGGAAAGGGGCAGTTTATCTGGACCGGAGTGACTGGTAAGCACTTCAGGAATAGATTTGCCCAGATAGTTGCCACCTATCCGATTGGAGAGCGGATCGAAGATGAGTCGGTGCTGCGCCTGTTGATCGACGGGTGGCTGAGCATGAGAAATTCCACTGCTGCACAGAAGCGAGCGCTTAAGCGTTTTCTTGTCAGCGAGGATATCAACCACCGCACCATACAAGAGGTCACGGTACTAGAGGAGGTCATTCTCGCAGAAGCTGCGCGGTTGACCCAGATGGCCTCCGCTCCCGGTGGGGTGACTCGGGCCGAATTTCTCCAAGGAAGTCAGGTCCCAGACGAAGTAGGAGACTACCTGATTGAACGAGCTCTTGTCACCTATCAGGTAACACAGAGAGATCAGGTGTTTCTCTCGCCGGATCAGCTCGGTGGAGACTATGAACTGAGCGCACTCGGCAAGAAGATCATGAAGATGCTCGAATCCATGAGAGGCAAGGGGCTACAGCTCAAAGAGATTACGGATGCTGGTGCTCGAAAGGAGTTACGTAATCTGGTCAGGATTGAGAAGGTCGTTCCTCTCGAGGGCGAGATATATTTTGCTCGTGAGCATTTTGATGAAATGGTCGAGACTATTCTCCGCGGGAGATCACCAGGAGATGTCTTCTCGATCCCTGAAGCGAAGGAGCGGGTAGCCTTGTCTCGGCGGTATATGATTCCTCTGTTGAACAAGATGGAAGAGAAGCGCTTGGTCAGGCGAGATGGCGATAATCGTGTCGTACTCTAGATCATACGTTCTTGCGGTACATCGTCAGCAAGCAACTGCTCGTAAACGTGCTTGAGGATGGTGGATTTTCCGACATGGCGCATCCCCATAAGGACCTTGGTGGCGTCTTTCCCTGTAACCGATTGTCTCAGGAGATTCCGTCGACACCTCTCAGGGGTATACTCAAATAGAATTGAGATGGAAATAATTGTAATATTGGGCTCTTCCGCAAAATAGCAAAAGTTTGGTAATTTCTCCTATCCCAAGCACTCGGGAGAGCCCTTGGGTGCACAAAATTGTCTGAAACAGGCCCAAGTCGGGCAAAATATATGGAAATGGACCTGACAACCGAAATTCCCGACATTTTGTAACTATGAGAGAGGTGTGATGGTCTCGAAGGGATCCTGATCACCCTCATTCACCAGCTTTCCCTTCCAGGAATACTCGACACCGAACAGGTCAAAGATAAGACGTTGAGCTTTAGTCGGGACTGTGTAGACGTCACGATACGTGCCGCGGTAATGGACTTTCGAGTACGTATTCACCTTATCCAGAATTTCTTTGTAGTTCCAGTATTTGCGCTGCTTTGGGGGAATGAGGTTGATCAGTTCCTTCAGTGCGGTGAGAATGATCAAGGTGATGAAATTCACGAAGAGCCTTCCCTGCATCACCTTGTCGGTGTGAACTCTCAAACGATTACAGTCGATAAGATTTTTCATGTCATCAAAGAGCAGTTCGATGTCATTTCTCTGCCTGTAGGCATGCAGAGCCTTAAGCGGATATTTTTCAGCGTTGGTGTACAGAACCCAGAATCCGCTCTGACCATTGATGAAAGCCTGAACTTCCTGGTCCTTAAGAAGAACCTTCCTGCCTCTTTTCGGTGTTTCTTTTATTTCAAAGTATCGCTCATAATATGATTGATTGTTCTTGACCGGCTCACTTGCATCAAGCTCGGCCTTGCATGCCTGCAGTCGCTTCATCAGACGTGCAACGTCCCGCTCCTTTCGTGCCGCATCGAAATAGACATGGGCCCACATTCTTCCGTGTTCAGTCTTTCGTATGGTCTTCAGGCCATAGATGATGGCATCGGTATCATCGGTCGGAATAAGCGTGTCAGGACGCTGAATGGTATGGCGATGTTTCTCTATCAGTTCTCTTGCCCAGGTAACGTTCGAAGGAACGGGCATGAGGAATTTGTGACCATGATCGCTCAGATGAGCGATGTTATCGACAGAGCAGAAAGCTCTGTCTCCTATGATCACAGAGGAAGGAATCTCAAGTTTTTTCAGCTGTTCAAGTACATGTTGGAGAACGATAGAGTCGTTCATACTTCCCGGCATTTCTGAAAACCAGAGAGGAAGGTGAGTTTCATACGAACTGAGAAGACCGATATTGATCTGAGGAATCTTCTCCTTGTCACGGTTATACCCACGTTCTACATATGCATTATTCTTTGCATAGCTTGAAATACTGCTGATGTCGAATAGCAAATTCTTCTTCGCCATGTTCTTTTCTATCCAGGAGGAGAAGAATGTGTTCTGGGTATCTTTATCGAGTCTTTTCAGGAGTTCACTGATTCTTTGTGAACAGAGCATGGAGCCATCGAAGCCTCTGTCATCGAGCCAGGACTCAGCATAGCTGAGAGGTCTACCGGTACAGATAGAGTATTTTGCAAGCTCTAAGACAGAGGTCGCATCCTGAGGGCCAAGAGTCTTTGAAAGAATTCGCTTTAGTCCGATGCTTTTGATGATAGGATCGAGAATGAGATTCTGACCGAGCAGCGTCGTCTTTGAGACAACAGGGATAGGAAGCTCTTTGGCCTGACCGGCTTGCTGACGAGAAAGGTAATTGGCGTTATAGATGATCTGTCCGTGGGAATCGAGTTTACCGATACACTTACGGGTGTGACGACCTTGCTTTTTCTCGCTATCCCAATAGGCAGTGTCTTCGTAGACATAGGTAACATTGGCTTTCTTATTGTAGACCTTGATGATTTTGGCTGTATTTCCTGCTTTGCTCATAGGCACAATTGTAACTATGTTGCAGAGAAAAGTCAAGCCCTAAATGATGATCAAATACATATATAAAATATAATTACGTATTTCTAGCTACAATTTTGCGGGAATTAGGGGTATCAAAATGGATGTCTGAACCTCAAAGGTTTATAAAAACTAATTTAAACATAGAAAAAGTATGTAAATATGCATAAAACTAAACTTGACTCAGGTTTATGAATTGGGTAGAATATTGAGTATACGTATGGATATTTCGCATATCCCAAACTGGAGGCTGTATGGCTGCATTGGATTCAGTTTTACCGGAAGGATTGCTCGTAGATAGGAAGTGGTTTGGAAAACGTGGTATCGAAGCGACGGCCGTGGATTATTACCTCCGCACCGGCAAGATCGAAACATTGGTCCACGGTCTCTACAGGAAACCGGGGCCGCCTTTGAAGTGGCAACAGGCGGTGTACTCGCTGACTTTGCTCGGTCATGATGTCCATGTCGGGCATGTAACCGCCTTGGCACACCACGGATACGAGCATTACCTGAAACTTGGTGTTGCACAGCCTATCAGATTGTACAGTACTCGGTCTCTTCCGTCGTGGGTGGAGAAGGTGAACATCGACCCCGGGTTCGTCTCGATTAAGCGCAATCCGCTAGAAGACGATTCAACAGGTATAGTCGATGTTCCGTTCGGTACGTGGGATTGGCCCATACGGTACTCCACCCCTGAACGTGCGTTCATCGAATTGGCGAGCACCATCGAGACTAGGGAAGAAATTCTGCAGGCGAAAGTGATGGTGGAAGGAGCTGCGAATCTGAGGCCGAACCTGCTGCAGGAATTGCTGGAATCTTGCGGCAACATAAAAGCGAAAAGGCTGTTCCTTTGGATCGCAAGAACGGCAGGACACTCTTGGTATAGGCATGTCGACCTGTCTCGGCTCAACCTAGGAGTAGGTAAACGTCAGATAGTACCTGGGGGCGTCCTTGATACGCAGTTTTTGATCACCGTTCCTAAGGAGATCCAGGATGGACAACAAGAGCCCGTATTTTAAACAAGTTGAACTACTGGTTCGCATCCTGCCTTTAGTGGCGGAGCATCCTTGCTTCGCTCTGAAAGGAGGGACGGCGATCAACTTGTTCCACCGGAACATGCCGCGGCTTTCTGTAGACATCGATCTGGTGTATGTGCCAATTGGAAATCGAATACAATCGCTTGAAGAGATGACGAGGGACCTTAAGAGCATAGGTAATGCCATAATTGCCCGGATCCACGATGCCAAGGCCCAATATTCCCTATTGAACAGTACTGAGTATGTGAACCGATTGATCGTCGAGGCGGGCAGGGCCGTGGTAAAAGTCGAATTGTCGCCGGTATTGCGAGGGACGGTATATGAACCTACTGTCATGAGGATAACCAAAACCGTTGAAGATGCCTTCGGTTTTGCAGAAGTTCCGGTCGTCTCGTTCGAGGATCTGTTTGCTGGAAAGATGATGGCTGCACTGGACAGGCAGCATCCGCGGGATCTTTTCGACATCAAGGGGTTGTTCGAACACGAGGGAATCTCCGCCAAGTTGAAGGAAGCATTCATCGTGTATCTGATCTCCCATAATCGGAGGATCGTGGAAATTCTCGATCCAAGCCTGCTGGATATCAAGCAAACGTATGAAACCGACTTTGTCGGGATGACCACCAATCCGATTGAGCTGGCGGACCTACTTGAGACAAGATCCGAATTGATACGGATCGTGAATTCCATGATTGATGAAAAAGATAAGAAATTCCTCGTTGATTTCAAGGAGGGTCATCCAGATTGGTCGTACTTCAGTGTTCCGTACATCAATAACCTTCCTGCCGTCCAGTGGAAGATGCATAATCTGGACCAGGTTGATGCGCTGGAGAGACAACGGATGGTCGATCGACTTAGAGAACATTTGGGCTTATGATGCGAAAGCCAGAGTATGTGACAGAGGTGATGTTTTTAAACCTACACCTTTGATGTGGTACGTTAACGGATACCCTTTTTCATCGACTGCTTCCGTCTTTTGTAAGGAAATGACTTTCCCTATAAAGGATGCTCTCATCTTTTATAAATAACAAGATTTTTGTATAAAAGAGAACCACTCAGACCAATGGTACATGTAGAATCCTGATTCTCCATATTGGACATAAATATTCAACATTTCACTTGTAACCCAAGTATGGACTCCATTGGATCAAAATCCCTGTCATTGTGTAAGAGTTCGAACCCGTATTCAATGCAGAAGGTCGTTATGAGTACATCGATGGTCTTTCGAACTGTGATTCCATGTTTCCGTAATTTGCGAAAGTTCTGAGTAGACTTCACGACTACCTCTTTTCCAACGAAATCATGATATTCAAGCGAATCCATCATACTCTTTGCTATTTGGTATTGTTTTTCGCTACGAAAACCTTGAAGAAATTCTCCTATGATCAAATCACCGGTTGCGATTCTGTTTTGCTCCAATTCCCTATCAAGCATATCGGTTTGTTCAGAAACCACTCCATTCACATAGTCGATCCAAATGGAGGTGTCTGCTACTATCATACATCTGTCCTCATTTCATCAAGATTCCCTTCCCATTTCAATTTGCCCCTAAGTTCCCGAATCTTCTCTTGCTTTTTCATACTGATGAGGAGTTTCAGTCTTTCTTCTACCGCTTGCTTCTTTGTCTTCATGCCTGATACAAGCAATGCCTCACTCATCAGATTGTCATCGATGATGACCTTTGTTCACATCACAACTGGAAACGTTAAATCTTGCGATGGCATTCGGTATCCCTTTCCCTATTTAGGATGTCAGCTCATTTCCCAACGAAACGGGGGTAGCGGAACAATCACTATTGGTCCATTACCGAGAGAGTGCAGGAAACGTATGGGGAGATACCCCGCCCCTTGGGGCGGCAGCGGAGGCGAAGCCTCCAGGGTCCGCCTCTTGCCCTGGGGTCAC
>Ga0334898_1002315_pt1 | contig 17838 bp, 11 predicted proteins | sample GraSluR3_MG_10_FD_207228 | JGI IMG/M metagenome (GOLD analysis project Ga0334898, IMG submission 207228) | Sludge microbial communities from methane-producing bioreactor in Wageningen University, Netherlands - Granular Sludge_3_08-R3 | ecosystem: Engineered > Bioreactor > Anaerobic >... | reverse complement strand
TTCGGCAGGGCTTCGTCAATCTCCGGCAGGTCCTCCCGTTTTGCCGCCTGCTCCAGACGGAAGGCTGCCTGTCGCAGGGATTCGGCGTATAGAGCAGCGGATCCGCCCTTCACCGAATGAGCCTGCCTGTGAAGCGTTTTCCAGTCCCCGGATTTTCTGGCCTCCCTTACAGTATCGATCTGGGGGCCCAGGGTTTCAATAAAGCCCTGAATAAGCTCATCAGCGACCTCGTCATCCCGGATCTCCCGTAACAGGGCTTCCCGATCCAGGATCTTCTCCCTGTTTATTCCGCAATTCTGAGAGGGCTCATTGTCCTTCTCCTCATACACAGCGATCTGATCGAAAAAGAAGGCAAGGGTTCTGAAGAGTTTTTCCCGGCGCAGGGGTTTAACCAGAACCCGATCCATTCCCGAATCAAAGCATCGCTGTATATCCCGGCGAAAAGCATCGGCGGTTACACCGATAATCGGAGTTCTGCCGCCCTGACGGCCTTTTTCCATCGCCCGTATTTTCGAGGCCGCCTCGTAGCCATCCATGGAAGGCATGTGTATATCCATAAGCACAAGGTCGAACTCCTTTGTCCGGAAAAGCTCAACCGCTTCCCTGCCATTCTGCGCAAGCGATATTTCCACCTCTGTGTCCTTCAGAAACTGTATCAGGACCTCTGCATTCGGTCTGTAATCCTCGGCCACCAGAATACGTCGCCCTTTTAAGTCGATTCTGCAAGCCTGGGGTTCAATTCTCTCGGAGGCGGAAACAGGGATATCCTCCGCCACATCAAGGCAAAGGTCGAACCAGAAACGGCTCCCCTTACCGGGGGTGCTGGTAAACATGAGGCGTCCGCCCATCTGCTCCACCAGCTGCCGGGCTATGGTTGTACCGAGACCGGTGCCGCCGTACTTTCGTGTTTCTCCCCCATCCACCTGGTAAAAACTGTCGAATATATGGGGCTGGGCATTCGGAGGAATCCCGATTCCGGTGTCGCTTACTTCAAAGTGCAGCCTGCAGCTGCTCCCATTCAGGCTGCAGTTGACCGCAAGGACGACCTCCCCTTCCTCTGTAAACTTGACGGCGTTTCCAAGCAGGTTGTTCAGCACCTGGCGAAGCCTCAGGGCGTCGCCCACAAGAAAGCGTGGGAGCTTATCGGACCTGTAGAGACTGAAGGCGATGCCTCTATTCCCGGCCAATGCCGCGTGGGTGTGGGCCAGGGAATCCAGCAGGCCGTTCAGTTCAAAGGTTTTCGGCTGGATAACCAGTTTGCCGGCCTCTATCTTGGAAAGGTCCAGTACCTGGTTCACCAGGTTCAGCAGTGTTTCCGACTCTTCCCGGATCATCCGGGCGTAGACCCGTCCCTGACTCGGATCCATCGCCTCCGCAGCCACCTCGCTGAATCCGATTATGCAGTTCAGGGGAGTCCTCATTTCGTGGCTCATGCGGGCGATGAATGCCGAGCGGGCATTTTCCGCATTTTTGAGTTCAGTAACATCGTGTCCGAAGGAGATTATCTCCCGGATATTTCCGTTTTCATCCCTCACCGGGAGCAGGATATTATCGATATAACATACGTCGCCGCAGCCGTGACAGGTAATTATCCCGCTTAAAGGTTCCATACGTTCAAGGGGGTCTTCCGACCGGGGAAGGCCCTTTTCCCTGACAACAGGATTCATTAATTCCATGAGATCCCGGCCGGCAGCCTTTGTATAGTTCAGTCCGAAGCGGTCGCGAAAGTGACGATTCATATATATAATTCGCCCCATATTGTCGGTTTTTGCCACCAGAGATCCCGCATCCATGGCACGCCGGTAGGCCTCAAGGAACTGACCTGTTGTGTAAAGCTTCCGCTGCTGTTCCCGTTCTTCAGTTTTGTTCCGCAGAATCAGAAGCACCTCCGCTTCACCGGCGACCACAAAGCGAAACTCGAAGTAAAAGCCCCGGTCTCCCTCGAATCGATATTCGAACAGGGTTTCCCTATGCTGCTCCAGGGACAGGGAAGAGTAATATCCGATTTTGTAGGCCAGCTCACCGGGAAAGATCTCATCCGCACGGCCGGGGAACTCTTCTCGTGCAAATACACGGGCTGCATCAGGATAAATCTGGACAGAAGAGACAATACCGTCCCTGTCAACCTGCAGAATGGAGTCCGGCAGAGCCTTCAGGATGGCTGACTGAAGCCGTATGCTCTCCAGAAGCTGTTCTTCCGCCTCTTCCTTACGCACTTTATAGGCCGCAATCAATATTGAGAAAGGAATCAGCACCAGGCAGATCCCGCCGAACCATGCAATATGAGCATAGAGCTGATAATCGAAAACCGCTTTCTGGTCAGAAACCGGCAGCATGGTAACAAGGGTAAAGATATCGGAGTAGATCTTTATCCCCCCGGTACTCCTGAATCCGGAAAACATGAAACGTCTGGCAAGCAGAAGATCCCCGTCGATCCAGTAGGGCTGCGATTCAGCATTAATCAGCCTTCGCAGGGCATCCGGTTTCGGCAGGGACCTCCCGTTTCCTTCCAGGTCAAGGAGGGTTCCCATGGAGGTAAAGATATAACGGCTGAAGGAGTCGCTGCCGTTCTGCAGAAAAAAAAGGTGCCGAAGGGAGTTAAAATCCACAACTATCTGCAGGAAATACCCGGAAGCACCCTCGGACCGGGCTGCAACCGGCATCCAGAAATATACCAGCGGGTCCTTCAGGGGCTCTTTCCACAGGGCTGCCGATCCGGATCCTTCCACATTGATTAACAGTTCCCTTTCGGAAAGCATGCGAATCCGTGCCAGCAGATCGTTCTCCAGCTGCAGATACGTCCCGGAAAAACCGGGAGATGACACAGCTCCCATAAGCTCTCCCCGTTCATCATAATAGCCGATACTGCGATACCGGGGTTTACCGGTCAGGAGGAGGCTAAGGGCCTGCTTATCAATGGCAGGAGCTTTACTGTCCTGCGATTCGAAGAGAATATCCGAGGCGGACAGAAAAAGACAGTCTCCCATTACTTCGGAAAAAAACGCGCCCAGCATGTTTGTGTAGAATTCGCTGCGGCTCTCCGCCTCCGTCTCCATCATGTGACGGTAATTCATGTAGTTGTTCATGTAAAAAATCGCAACCAGAATCAGAACAAGGGTCGCGAAACCAAAAAAAAGGGAAGCCGCCAGTGCGCCAAAGGACATTCTGTGATGAAACCCGACATCCGGGGATGAGCCTGTTTTCATGGGGAGGACTTTAACTTCTCAAGTTCAGTCTGCGCCCATTTCAGCGAATCAGCTGAAATATTCCTGCCGGATAATACCGTTGAGAAAAAAACACTTTCATACAGGTGTTTGACGTTCCCCCATTCACCGTACTCCAGGGGAATCTCCATGGTCCTTCCGGAATCCAGCACATGCAGCCCGTACCGGATTACCCGGTCAAGGGCTTCTTCGCCGAGATAGTCCGAGGCCTCAAGGACGGTGGGAATGAATCCCCCGACCCCCTTGGATATACGAGCCTGGACCTCGGGCCGGGTCAGATATTCAAGCAAAGCCAGAGAGGCTTCCAGCTTACCGGTCCCCACAGGAATACCCGCTGCACTGAATCCTGATACCGACCCCCGGCCTGCGGGACCGGAGGGAGCAGGATAAACCTCAAAACTACCCGGCGACTCCTTGAGAATTGTTCCCACATGGGCGCAATGAGCAAAGCCGAACCAGGCGGTCCCCTCGACAAGGGGGTCTATTACGGTATCGAAGTTTTCGATGAGCGGATGAAAAACCCAGCGCATGCCCTGAAGCAACCGCAGGGCCTCGACTGCTGCTTCTGAACTCAGGTCGGGGAGTCCTCCGCCATAGGAGAGAATCGGTCCTGCCATAAAATAGACAAGACTCTTGTTCGGCACGCCCGTTACCGCCAGCAGTCCCCTTCCCTGCTGTCGCGATGCCTTCTGAATCCAGTCCGAAACATCGGTCCAGGTAATGCTTTCGTTATCTACACCGGCAGGTTTCAGAGCCGCAGCCTCCCTGGAGGCGATCAGCAGATACACATCTGCACCTATGGGCAGAAAGTGCTTCCAGACATCCTCCTGTTCCGAACCCAGTCGGTTGAACAGAAAGGTCCGGTCCTTGAATACCTCGGAATGCTCCCTGAAATCGATAAAATCGATCGCGTGCGCCACATGGGAGAGTCTGTTGCCGTAAAAAATTATAAGGTCGGCTCCGGATAATTCCCCGGTATGGGTCATCCTGTCCATATCCGTGTCGGTATACAGCAGAAGTTCAGTTTCGATACCTGTCTCTGAATAAAAACGCTTCAGTTCTTCCCGAATGAAGGTCTGTTCCCGTAAGGGTGTCCAGAGCCTGGAATAGATTTGCAGAGGTGCTTCCGGGGTGTACCGATCCCTGGAACAGCCCAGAAGGGCGAAGAAAACGAGAAGAATGCTTAAGCATCGGCCGTATCGGGACAAAATCGGCTCCTGAAAGACCTTGTTTTTTACGATAATGATATAAGGTATGATACCAGAGAACTGGGACTTCAAGCAATGGGAGGGATATATGCGTAAACGATCTGTAGCTGTCGGCTCGGGCAAAGGGGGAGTCGGAAAAACAACTACAGCCGTAAATCTGGCCATCTATTACGCCAGGCAGGGTTATGCCACAGCGCTGATCGACCTGGACCCCCTCTCCAACGCGGCCACTTTGCTTGATGTGGAAGACGGCTTTGATGACAAGGGCCTTGATCCTGAAGCATCCCTGGACGCCTTTATCCTGCCCATATTTGACAACCTGGACCTGCTTTTTCCCGGAAAGAAAACCGGCCCCCAGGACTCCCGGATCATCAGGGAGCTGATCTTTGAGACCTTCGCCGCGGCCCTGACCTCAGCCTATGATCTTCTGATCTTCGACCTGCCCGCGGGACTGGATGAGGAGGAAAACCTGGCGTTTCTGCCCCACCTGGACAACCTGATAGTGGTCACAAACCCGGAACCCACCGCCCACGTAGCGGCAGGGGCCTACATAAAATCCGCCCTTGCGAAGGCGCCGGACATAAACCTTTACGTGTGGCACAACCGCTTCTCGCCTCCCAGGGGGGGAGGAATAGTATCCCGGGATGTTATCGGAACCTACAACCGTAACATGCCCGCGGAAGAACGGCTGGATGAGAAACTGAAAGAGTCGATTCAGGGGATAGCCTTTGTACCCGATGACCCGTCCCTTGATCTCCTCCAGGGGACCCCTTCGGCGATCATGAACATTCACAGGTCCCTGCTCAGTGTTGTGGGACAGCTGATCGAGGAACGGACAGAACTTTTGGTTCGTCCCCTGCCCTTCAGCAAGGGTATCCGCCGCCTCCTCAGTTTTTATCTTTCCGGCAGCCGCCAGGAGAAGGAAGAGGATTTTCTTGCGGGATTCGGTGAGTATGTTTCGGGCCTTCTCAGCTCCGCTTTTAACCGGGAAAGTGCCGGTACCGAGGCCTTCACCGAAAAGGAGCGCAGTTTACTGGCCGAGTGCTTCCGCCTGGTTCGAAAGGACCCATCCCTGCTCCACATGCGGCGTGTCCGGACCCTGCTGGAGGCCAAGATCGAAGCCCTGGAGGATGAGACCAAACTCTTTTCCAAGGGAGTCCATATCGATCATGACAGAAACATCGACCGGGAAACAGGCCTCCTGTTGCGGAGTATCCAGCAATCCGCCAACGTAAAGCAGCTCCGCCCCAACGCAGCGGTTCTGCTCTTCTATTTTTCCCTCTACAAACTGCTGCAGTCACCCACCATAGTTCGGCTGCTGAACGATTTTATTCCCTTTCGGGAAGGATCCAGGGGAGAACCCATCCGGGACCGACGCAGTCAGATTACCAACCTGATCCATCGCAGCGAGGAGTACAATCGCCGCTACTTCGGCCTGATCAAGACAATATTCCCTGTTGTGGGCAAGCAGATCGAAGCGGTTAGCAGTGCCTTTGGGCTTCACAGCCTACTGCTCCGGGACCCGGAGAGCAGAAAGGTCCGCAGCGACCTCTATGCAAAGCTGCTGAGCAATTTTATTCACGACACCCTCTACTCCGGACTTTCCGTAGTGGTGGGCTTCGAGTACCGCAGCGCGGCCATCTCCTTTCAGCAGGGGGCTGATTTTCTGGGTGAGGCCCTTCTTCCCTCGAAGCAGAAGAGCGCCTAGGCGCCTCCGGAACGCAGTACGCTGTAAATACGGCGTTTTATCCGCAGAAAATCATCCTCCATCACCATCTCGCGGCTCCGCGGACGCGGAAGAGGAATCTCCTCTTCCGCCAGAATGCGGGACGGCTTTTCGCTCATAACCATGACCCGGTCGGCTATCAGGATGGCCTCGTCTATATCGTGGGTAACCATAAGGACCGTAGTATTCAATGCAGAAATCAATCCGGAAAGCCAGTCCTGCAGACGTTCTCTGGTAATGGCATCCAGGGCACCGAAAGGCTCGTCCAGAAGCATGATGTCCCGCCGGTACAGGTAGGTCCGCATAAGAGCGGCCCGCTGGCGCATCCCCCCCGAGAGCTGGGAAGGGTAATACTCCTCGAAGCCTTCCAGTCCAAAGGGGCCGAAGAGGGGAGCGGCCATCCTCTCCGCCTCCGTCTTCGATATACCCTTCAGCCGCAGGGGTATGCACACATTCGACATGACCCGCTTCCAGGGAAGGAGCAGGTCCTTCTGGTGCATGTAGCCAACCCGTCCGGTCTCGCCGTTTACCTGCTCCCCGCCGATCATGATCTCCCCGGAATCGGGACGATCCAGTCCGGCGACAAGGTGCATAAGGGTGCTCTTGCCGCAGCCCGAGGGCCCGAGGAGCGCCAGGACCTCCCCCCGCTTCAGAAAGAGGGAGATTCCGTCGATAACCTCGAGCCCGGCAAAGCCCTTTACCAGCTCCGAGAGCCGGATAATGGATTCGGTGTCCAGGGCGGACTGCTGCTTAACGGGGGAGGAATTCATTGGTAAAGGCCGCCCCCGGATCAAATTCACCTTCCAGAAGATCGTTATCCTTCAGCCAGTCGGCATAACGCTCCCAGACTTCGAGCTTCATCTCTCCCCAGCGGGGGGCGTCGGCCTGGTACTCCCCGGCCAGATAACGCTGGCTTGCCACAACCAGCTCACGGTCCAGCTCGGGAGCAGCCTTCAAAAGGATGTCCGCAGCCTCCTCCGGGTGTTCGATTGCGTAGGTGTAACCCCGGGCCGCTCCGGCCACAAAAGCCCGGACAAGCTCGGGATCTTCCTGAAGCAGGCCGTCCCGGGCGATAAGCACAGGGGTGTAGTAATCCAGTACCGGCTCGGTTCCCAGGGGGATGTAGTTTATGTCGATGCCTTTAAGCTCCGCGGCAATGCCGTCCCAGCCCCGGAAAATCCAGACAAAGTCGATATCCCCTGCGGTGGCGGCGAAGAAGTCCATCGACCCGATGGGAACAATCCTTACCTTCGAGAAATCACCTCCGTCACCTTCCACCAGGGCCCTGACCATGGCCTCCTCGATGGGGGATCCCCAGCCGCCGTAGGATTTGCCCTCGAAGTCCCTGGGCCGGCGAATGCCCTCGGAGCTGCGGGAGGCAAAACCGGAGGTGTTATGCTGGATAATCGCGGCCACAGCCCTCAGTGCGTTTCCTGCGGCCCGCGCATAGGTTACCTCCTCCTGGTAACTCACGGCGAATTCCGCCTTCCCCGAAAGGACGAGTCCGGCGGCCCCGGTCTCGGGGGGGAACTCGATGGAGACATCCAGACCTTCTTCTTCAAAGAAGCCCAGGTCCCTGGCTATATACAGGCCGGTATGGTTGGTATTAATGGTCCAGTCCAGGACCACCGTTACCGCTTCGGGTTTTTCCGTCGATTCCCGGTCTCCTCCGGCAAAAGCGGCCAGGCTCAATACAACATATACAATGACTATTACTCGTTTCATGATTTACTCCTCAAACTTGCATACTTCCAGGAAAGAAAAAATCGCTCCGCCAGCGTCACGGCAGCGACCACCATAAGGCTGACAATGACAACAACGAGAATGGCGGCGAAGACCCTGGGGGTGTTGAAGGTTTTATAGGACCGCATCATATAAACCCCCATACCCGTCTGGGCCCCAAGCCATTCCCCGATAACAGCTCCCATCACGCTGTAGGTTGCGGCAATCCGCAATCCGGAAAAAAGATTCGGCAGGGCACCGGGAAGCCGCACCTGCAGAAAAATCTGCATTGGTCTGGCCCTCATTCCCCGAAACAGATCGATCAAATCGGAATCGGTATTCTGCAGTCCGTCTATAAGACTGACGGCAACCGGGAAAAAGCAGACCAGAACAACCACCACGACCTTTGCGGTGAGGCCGAAACCGAACCAGATAAGAAAAAGGGGATAGATAAAGATGATCGGTATAGTCTGGGACACCACAATATACGGATACAGGGCCCGGCGCAGAACAGGAAAAAGGTCCATGACCAGAGAAAAGAATGCCGCCACCAGCAGGGAAAGAACGAATCCGCTCATGGACGTAAACAGGGTTACCCCTATATGGGGCAGCATAAGACTGAACTGCCGGACCAGCGCCGCAAGAATGGCTGTCGGGGCAGGCAAAATATACTCCGCCACCCCCAGGAGTCTGCAGATGGCCTCCCACAGAAACACAAAGAGCAGGCCGGCTGCCAATGGGGGCAGCCGATCCCTGATTCTATTTGTCACGGTATTTGCCGATCTTCTCATCGAAACTCAGCCCCCCGGGTTTCATGTCCGTCTTGATGACGGCACCGACCCGGCTGGCACCTTCGGCCAGGCATATTCGATGGGCCTCTTTGACCAGGTCAAAGAGCTGGTCCATCTCCCCCTCGATGGTCGTTTCCATGGGACCTATGATATGGGGAAGACCCGAGGCACGGATCATCTCTATTACTTTATCCACCGTTGGATAAATCCGCTCGTCAGGAACTCGCGGCAGGATTTGAAGACTCAGATGCATGGCGGGCATAGACACCTCCCGGATTTTTTATCAAAGGGAGGCAACAAAAAAGACTCCCCTCGGCGGAATAGTGCCGATTGAAGTCTGTGACAAACAGCGGTTAACAGTGACGAACCGTCAATCCCTTCGCCGGTATTATCCGGATCAGGTCAGAAGGTCGGAATCAAACCATTCCCTCTCAGCCGTAACTCACAGCTCCCTTTGACTACCTAAGAAGATTACACCAAACAGGTAAAAAGTCAAGCTCGCTGCACCGCAGTGTAGAACTCTGCCGGGCCAGATTCCCAGGGCTCTTCTTTTTCCTGCAGCACCTTGAATGCTGGCCGGGGAGGTGGTAAATTCCCTCAAAATGAATAATCAGCATGTTGATCCCCCAAAACATATCAGAGAATTGCTTCTTATCTTCGGGATGATAGTTTTTCTTGCCTCCTGCAGCCATTTTCCGGTACGTGAGCCGGGTATTTCTTCTGATGCCCTTGAAAGCTATAAAAACAATTTGCTCCAGTGGAACAGCCTGGCCTCCTGCGACAACAGGCTCAGGCCTGTTTCACCCCTGCCCCTTGGACAGTTTGAACTGCCCCTTGAGGAGCTGAATTTGCTGAATGCCCTGTTCCTGATCGGGTTCAGCGTCGTCTCGGATGCAACTGCCGAGCCGGGATACCGGACCGAGTATATCCAGAATAATGCAGCCTTTAATGACAGCGGCCATCGAGAAGTGATAATCAGATTCGATGTCCCGAAAAAAGCCGATCATGAGGACCCGAGGACAGGTGGAGTGCTTCTGGACGGAAACGGCTGGGTGCTTACGGTTGCCCATCCCTTCTCCAACCCTTCCCTGGAACAGGTTCCTCTGTACGCCCGGGTTGGGGAGGACCGCTTCTGGTATAGCGCTGATCATCGTATGATAGCCCGGTCCAGCAATCTCGCCCTGGTCCACTTTGCCCTGCCGCGGAATAATCTTATAGCACCTGCTTTTGCTCAGGCGGAACAGGGGGACCCGGCTTTTATCGGCTTTAAGGGGACAGAAGAGAAAATCCTGATTGAAAAAACGGAGGAGACCCTTCAGCTGGGGGAGTCTCTAGTATACGGCGCGAACCTTGTATCCAGATCCGTCGAGCCCGGGGAATCATTGATCAGCGGGATTCCCCTTGTAAACAAGAGGGGAGAAATCCTGGGCCTTTACTATTACCAGTCCCTGGACGGGAGGTTCAGCGGCTATGCCGGCTGGAAAGAGTTACCCGGCCTGATCGATTCCATGATTCATCTGCTGCACCGGGAAATGCTTTCAGATCTTCGTCGGCAGAATTCCTAAACCGGGAGCCTTGTATGATTCTTACCCTTGTTCAGTTATTGATTGCGCTTTCGCTGCTTATAGTGGAGACGGTAATCGCCATTGCAGTCCACTCTCATTTTGCCCAGCCTCTGGAAAACATAAAATCCTGGTTTCTTGCCCATCGCCGTCTCTCGCTGCGGGTAATTTTACCGGTACTTCTGGTGCTGAATTTCGGCATGGCGATACTGTTCTCCTTTTCCCTTGGGGCCCCGGAGGAGAATACTGACCCGGTTGAATTTGAAGAAGCCCCCGGCATGGCCAGAGACTTCTTCGAAACCCTGCCGGAACTCGGACAGCCCCAGGCAGCAGAGCCGGAACAGCCCCAGGCAGCAGAGCCGGAACAGCCCCAAGCGGAAGAACCCCGGATCATGAAGGGCCTTCCGGCGGATTCGACCCTGAATACGGATTCCCGGGACAGCGGAATGCCCTCCCAGGAGGGGACATCCGATTAGCAGCAGATAATCACACCGGGTTTACAGCACGCAGGAGATCAGCGCACCAGGGTCGGACGCTTGCTGTCGAACTCCCAGCCCGGAATAAGGTACTGCATAGCCTCTGCATCATCCCGGTCGCCGTGCTTCAGGGTTTTGTAGAGCTTGTGGGCCTCCTCTACACGCTGCATATCGATTTCAAGGCCAAGTCCCGGTTTTTCCGGGATCTCTATGTATCCTCCGCGAATCCGGTAGGGCTCGATGCTTAGACGCTGCCCGTCCTGCCATATCCAGTGGGTATCCATGGCAGTAATATTGCCCGGCGCGGCGGCGGCCACCTGGGTAAAGATCGCCAGGGAGATATCGAAGTGATTGTTGGAGTGGGAGCCCCAGGTTAGTCCCCAGTCATTACAGACCTGGGCGGCCCGGACCGAACCGCTCATTGTCCAGAAATGAGGGTCCGCCAGGGGAATATCCACGGACTTGAGTACCACGGAGTGATGGAACTGCCGCCAGTTGGTGGCGATCATGTTGGTAGCCACGGGAATGCTGGTGGCGGTTTTGAACTCCGCCATGATTTCACGGCCGGAGAAGCCCTGTTCCGGTCCGCAGGGGTCTTCGACATAGCTCAGATCATCCTTCATTTCCCGGCAGAGCCGTACCGCATCGTCCAGGGACCAGGCGCCGTTGGGGTCTATGTTGATGCGGGCGTCGGGAAACTCCTTCGCCAGAGCCCTGATTACTGCAAGCTCCTTTTCTCCCTCCAGGACTCCCCCCTTCAACTTGAAGTCCCTGAAGCCGTAATGGTCTCTGGCTGCGTGGGCCTGCTCCAGGACAGCCTCCACCGTCAGGGCGCTCCGCCTTCTTATCCTGAACCAGGGGACAGAGCTGGACTCTTCGTCCAGATAGGGAAGATCAGTTCTGCCCTTGTCAGCGACGAAAAAGAGATAACCCAGCATAAGGACTCTGTCCCGCTGCAGCCCGTCACCCAGGAGGGCCGCCGCGGGGACCTGCAGGTACTGACCCAGGAGATCCAGAAGGGCCGATTCAACCGCGATCTCCGCGTGGACCACAAAGCGGAGCTGGCTCAGGTCCAGTTCCTGCAGACCTTCACCTCCGTCGGCACTGCGTCCCGCATCCGCCCCCGAGAGGGACGTGAGAATCCCCTTGTAATCCCCGATGGGCTTTCCCACCACAAGGGGTATGTAGCTCTTGAGGGCGGCGAGAATATGCTCGCCCCCGTGGACCTCCCCGAGACCGGTATTCCCGGAGCTGTCGGTAAGAATGACAATATTCCGGGTAAAAACCGGGCCGTGGGCACCGCTTAAGGAAAGCAGCATGCTGTCGTAGCCTGCCACGGGAATCACCTTCATGTCGGTAACAAGGGGAGATCCCGGTATCTTCTGCTCATTGTGTTTACTCATCATTGCATCCTTGAATAATTTTTGTCTCCGATTCAAGCATAGCATGCTGCTCCTGGAGCATCTTGCAAAAACCGGGAGGGCTTTGTACTTTATGTTCAGACAATATTTCAAAAAGTAACAGTCTCGCCGTGTAACGGGAGTATGAATGATCAAGATAACAGTGCTTGCCCCGGACCGGGAACTGGGCCGGCTTTTTTTCGAAACCTTTGAAGAGCACAACGAACAGATTCATCCTGCGGACCCTAAACAGGAGATATATGAGCTGGAGGTAGTGATTGAGCACAATCATGACCGCATACGACAGCTGCATATAGACGGTGACGTGGTCGTAGCCCGGGGACACACCGCACAAATCCTCCTTGAGAAGGAAAGCTCCGTTCCGGTGGTAAAGCTCCCGGTAACCGGGAACGATATTATCCGTTGTCTCAAGGAGTGCGGCGAGCTCTTTCCGGAGCGCAGGCCGATCATCATGGGCACCCGGAATATCGTATTCCAGGTGGAAAACCTCTACGACCTTTTCGGACGCGGCCTGACCCCGGTTCTGCTGACCGAGCAGACCCCCAGGGAGATTGCCGCCATGTTCGAGCTGATGGTCGATCCGGAATCCAGCGTTCTGATCGGCGGGAGAATGGTCTGCGAGCATGCCCAGCAGCAGGATGTCCCCCATGTTATGCTCCGCTCCGGACGCCTGGCTGTCTGGCAGACCATTACGGAAGCCAAGCGGGTTGCCTGGATCAGCAGGGTGGAACAGGAAAAGGCTACCCGCTACAAATCGGTTCTGGACTGTGCCACGGAAGGGATTCTCGTTGTTGACCGTAAAGGACGCCTGAGCATAATCAACGCTACCTGTGAAGAGATGCTGGGGATAAAAGCAGACAAAAACATCGGCAAAGAGATCAGCGAACTTTTCGGGGAGAGCGACCTGTATGCTTTTATTCTGCGCCCCGGCAGCCTCCGGGATGAAATCCTGACCCTTAATGGGCAGAATTTTGCGGCCAACAAGGATATGGTGGTTCACAAGGCGGAAAAGATCGGTACGGTCATCACCCTGAGGCGGGTCAGAGAGATTCAGGAAACCGAGGTCAACATCCGTGAAAAAATACATAAAAAGGGTCATACAGCCAGGCACACCTTCAAGGATATTATCGGGGTCGGAAAAACCATACAGGCAAGCATTGAAAAGGCCCGCAGTTTCAGCAGTGTGGACTCCAACGTACTGATCTACGGCGGAACCGGTACGGGCAAGGAACTCTTCGCCCAGAGCATTCATAACAGCAGCTCCCGCCGAAAGGGTCCCTTTGTCGCCATAAACTGCGCCGCCATATCCGAAAGTCTTCTGGAAAGCGAACTCTTCGGCTACGTCCGGGGGGCCTTTACCGGGGCCAGCAGGGGCGGCAAACCCGGTCTCTTTGAACTCGCCCACCGAGGCACCGTCTTCCTGGACGAGATATCCGAGATGTCCCTGCGCCTTCAGGGGCGGCTGCTGAGGGTCCTGCAGGAGAAGGAGATTATGCGCCTCGGGGACGACAAGATCATTCCCGTGGACATCCGGATTATCTCCGCGGTCAACAGGAACCTCAAGCTCCTTGTTGATGCCGGGAAGTTCCGGGAAGACCTTTACTATCGCCTGGATGTGCTGAACCTCGATCTGCCCTCCCTGGATTCCAGAAAAGAAGACATCCCCTTTTTAAGCCGCTATTTTCTCCAGTCCCTGGGGGAAAAAAACGGCCTCCTCAAAACCCTGGAGAAATCCGCCCTCCAGTATCTTCAGCGGCGGAGCTGGCGGGGCAACATCCGGGAGCTCATGAACGCCTGCGAACGGCTCTACGTTCTGAGCGAGACAGACCGCATCGATGAAAGCGAAGCCCGGCGCATACTCGGCGGGGAAACTTCCCGGAGGGCGGCACCCGTCTCTCCAGGCCGAAGCGCCGACGATGAGACGCTCCGGAAACTTCTGGAGGAAGAGGGTTACCGCAAAGACCGGGTGGCTGATCGCCTGGGCATTCACCGCTCCACCCTGTGGCGGCGGATCAAGAAACTCAATCTGCCCCGGGATAATCCCCGGGACTGAGGTCCCGGGTCCTGCTCGCCTCTCTCCTGATCCTCCTAAACCTGAATGGGATACCGGCCGTATTTTTCCCGGGCTTCCATCATGGCGGCATAGTTTTCCAGGGTGGTTCCGTTCTCCAGACCGTTCCCGCTGGCCAGGACAAGACCTCCTCCGGGGGCCGCGTTCTGAATGGCGTATTTTGCCTCCCGTTCCACATCCTCCGGGCTTCCCTGAATAAGGGTTTCACAGTTCACCCCGCCAAAGAAGCAGAGCCTGCCGCGGTATTTCTCTTTCAGAAGCTTGAAATCCATCCCGATACTCGACTGGATACCGTGCCAGGCGTCCACGCCGGCATCGACCAGATCGTCCAGGATGTCCCAGGTGCGGCCGTCGGTGTGTTTAATAAAATAGCCCCCTTTGGCATGAGTTGCTTCAACCTGCTTCCGTATACCCGGAAGGATGAACTCGGCGAAACGATCATAGCCCATCATGAGACCCCGGTTATCCGCGTAATCGTCGGTGGGCATAACGGCATCGGCGCCGGCGTCAAGGAAGGCATTGATATAGGCGATACTGCGGTTTACATAGATCTCGGAGGCCTTCTTTACAAAATCCGGATCAAGAATCATCCGCACCATGTACTCCTCGATTCCAACGGTCTGCTTGTAGGCGAAGGTCCCGTCCAGGGGCAGTCGTGCAATGATGAAGTGGGTATCCTTCATCTGTGCAATTACCCCCCGGATTACCTCCAGTTCGCTTTCGTCAACTTTAAAATCCTCATCCACATCCGGAAGCTCGTCAATTGTCATGCCGGTGTTATGGACTTCACTGACAAGCTGTCCCACCCCCGGATTATAGTGGAATTGACGGCCCTGTTCGTCCTCCCAGGAATATTCCCCCAGCATTTTAGGCTTTTTGTACTCCTTGTGCACAGGGGAGGCGGGAATTCGTATGTAGTCATGCCCCAGAAGCCTCGGCAGCTCCGTCAGGGTGTTGATGGAATCCTGTATGTAGTCGTCCCGGCGGCCGTCCCAGCAGGCTTTCAGTTCGGCGAAACCGTTACCGTACATGACCTCCCGTTTGAGGTATTTTTCTACAAGGCCGTGGTGGATGTGGTTTTCTCCCATGGGGACAAGGTCGGGCTCCCGGTGATGGAGCTGGGCAATTACGCGTTCTCGTGGCAGCAAAATATAACCTCCTGGTAATGGTGTTCAGAATTATCTATGCGTACTATAATCATTATGCAAAATACATGCCAGGAAAATATAAAACAGAGACCTATTAATTGCTTTTCTCACAAACAATTATATATTGTCAACTCAGACCTGCATGTCTCTGTGTTTCATACGTTGCAGGCCGCCTGATCATGCTGCATCATTTGTCGCACAACGCAACCTTTTGCTCCGATCATTGTGGGAGTTTACAGGTCTTCACTTAACAGTAAAGCCTGTTGTTCCGGCAAAGGACTTTCGTCCACAATCAGTGCGGCGAGACAAAGATACCGTGCCTTGTCAGGAATAGTCCGCCAATCATTTTCCAGATAATGCCTAATATATTCAATGGACAATTCTCTGGTACGATCTCCAGCTTGAGATTCCTGTTCGCCCAGAAACTTAAGAACCATGAAAGGAAAATCCTGTTCCGGGAGACGATCTACCAAACTGCATAAAGCTTCGGAATCGGCGGAATCGGGGATCTCCCCTTTCAGGGCATTCAAGCCCTCCTTCGGATGCTGCAAATAGAGGGAATAATGAGAATAAAACCATGAACCTGTTTGCAATAGTCCGGCGGCACTGAGAATCAGATCGTCAATTATATAAGGATAATGACAGTATGAAATCTTTTCGAAAATATACGGAAGAGCCTCGATGCGCCCTGTAACCTCCAGTGCTTTTATCAGATAAATTATTTCCCGGGGATTCGTATTTCTTTTCAGCAGCTCAAGGACTTTTTCCCATATCCCGTCGGAGCCGAAATATGCAAGGGCAAGGGCAGCCTTACTTTTCAGCAAATAATCCTGTGAATCAAGGGCTTTCGCAAGAGCATCCTCGGCTTCCTGTCTGATTCGCAGGTCCGTACAGCACCCGGATTTAGCCAGATTCCCCAGAATTCGCGCGGCTATGTGAGCCGTCGTATAGGCGTTGTTTCCGACCTGATCGATAAGGAGTCTGAGCGTCTTCTTATCAGCCCCAAACTGCTCCAATGACATCAGCGTCTCGGTCCGCACAAAGAGACTGGGAGCCTTCAGGCGTTTATGCAGTTCCGAAAGGGTAAGCCTGTCCTTTGTCCCCCCCATGGCGAGGACTATGCTGCGTTCCTCGTCTTCCGATGTGACCCGCTTAAGCTTGTTCATATAGTACATGGCCTTAAGCCCCCGAGGGCTGAATACGGCCCGTATTGCAGCGGGAATTGCGATGCTTCTGGCAGCAGGCAGATATGCCAGTACGACAATATTGGCGATGAAGAACAGACCCGAAACGAGAAAATACACGCGAAACGAGATAAGGCTCTGGTTGAAATACCCCTGCAGCCAGCCAAGCAGGAATCCCCCACCCAGGGATCCGATCATACCGAAAAACCCGCGAGCCATGTTCATAATTATGCCCAGATCAAGATGATCTTCAGGTTTAGTCGTGGACAGAAAGTAGATATCCGCAACAGCGTTGAATCCCCAGTAGGTCATCTGTTCCAGGAAGAAAGCAGTACACAGAAAGAAAATTGTAAGAATCCAGGATGAAAAAACCGGAGCTGCTATAACCAGGAACAGGAACAACAAGCGCAGAGCATTGAAGAAAAAGTATACCGGTCGTGGACCTATACGGTCCGAAAGAAATCGCAGTAAGCCTGCCATGGTCAGTGCTCCGAGGGCACCTGCAACCGTAAAGTACACAACCATATTGTCAGGCTGCCCGTAAACATCCTTAGCATAAACAACAATGAAACCAAGGGACATTCCTATGCCGATGTTGCTGAACATGACAAGAAGAAACAAGCGTGAGAACTCGGGACGGGGAAAAGCCTTCAGCATGTTTCTGAACAATGATTGTGAGGGAGTTTTAGGGCCGCTCCACGGCTCGGGGATTTGAAGGGTGTAGTATGAAGCAAAAACCCCCGCGATAATTCCTAAAAATATGAATAATCCATACATGAACAAGGGGCTGTCCTTTCCCAGCAACAGCGCCATGAGCAGTCCCATAGCGATGTGACCGGAGAAAAGGATGATATTATTCATGGAGATAAATGCCGCTCGATCACTGTCTCTGGTTATAAATCCCTGTATGGGTTTTTCCGCCGCCAGGGCGATACCCTTGAAAAGATTGAACCCGAATACACCGAGACTTATGGTACCCAGGGCAAGTAAAGAGGATTCTCTGATCGCTGGAATAAGGGTTAACAGTACAGGGGCCATAATAAGGTACCTGGCGAGCCAGAAAAAGCCCTTTGTTTTTACCGCTCCCAAACGTCCGGCAATTCGTCTGCCAAAAATACTGAATACAAAAGTGACGGAAGTAAGGGCCGACAAAAAACCAATAAGACGAGTTCCTGCACCCAGACGGATTGCATAGAGGAACAGAATATTACCCGCCAGCAGACTGATGGATATAACGTTAAAGGCCATGAAGAGATAATAATTCCACTGTGCCCGGCGAAGCTGCCTGTACGTCAACATCCTTAT
>Ga0334898_1002313_pt1 | contig 17842 bp, 9 predicted proteins | sample GraSluR3_MG_10_FD_207228 | JGI IMG/M metagenome (GOLD analysis project Ga0334898, IMG submission 207228) | Sludge microbial communities from methane-producing bioreactor in Wageningen University, Netherlands - Granular Sludge_3_08-R3 | ecosystem: Engineered > Bioreactor > Anaerobic > Unclassified... | reverse complement strand
GTTCACTAAATTCTGCTTACTTTAGCGCCCACCCTTCAAGTTTCAGAAATCATGAAGCACACCCCGACCTGTTTATGGCATTTGAGACCGAGGGAGCGCCTGAAGGATTTGATCGCGATCCCAGGACTTATGCCACCGTTTACATAGATGGAGATCGTTTGGATTTCAGGCCTGAAAGTCCTTATTACAATACAACCTACAGAAGCGGGATTCATAACAAAAGGATTGCATTCAGCCGTGGCCTTATCGAATATCCCGATCCCCATCCCTCGAGAGGATTCGGGCTGAAAAAATACTGTTACCCTGTTTATTTCGAAAAAGATGCGCCGAGAAACGATCCCATCAACCGGAAAATGATTAGGTATTCTGATGTGCTGCTTATGTTTGCTGAAGTTACTCACCTTTTAAATGAAAATGTTACCGAAGGATTAGCAGCCCTTAACCAGGTACGTGCACGTGTTGATATGCCCGCGGTTCCTGCACTTACCAAACAGGCCATTATACATGAAAGAGATGTGGAACTGGCACTGGAAGGCTGGCGCTGGTTAGATCTTATTCGCTGGAGTATTGACCCTGAATGGGGAATCAATATGAATCAGATTCTGAGCAGGCAAACAGGACCCTCCGGCGACGGAAGTTTCTTTATCATAGGCAAACACGAATATCTGCCTATTCCGGTTGACGAGATTAACAAACACGAAGGGCAACTAAAACAAAATCCCGGGTGGTAATTTTTCACGCTTAAAAGCAATTTATTATGAAACGAACATTCATATTTTCTGTTTTAATTTTTCTCCTTGCTGCTCTCGGCTGCAATAAGGAAGAAGCCATCACTCCATCAGCAGATTTTACAACAAATCTTCAGAACAACGCGGTGCAAAGAGGTAAATCATTTACTATTTACCTGGATAATGTTCAGGGAGAATTTCTTGTTTATTTCAAGGGAAACAACGACCAGAGTACATATAGTGCCGACGATCCGACCAGATTGGGAACTCCGTTTTCAAATGACCTGGATTCGCTGGTTATTCCGGCATATAATAATCTGGGGGATAAAGTGTTTACAGTTGTTGCCTCCAGTTCAGGAAACTGGGCCAATGACTATTTTCAGGATGTAAAATCAATTACCATCACTGTGGTGGAATAATTGAGAAGTAATGCTGTAAAAGCTGCCTTTCAATGCAGGCAGCTTTTTTTACTTAATTACCAGGTAAAAATATTACCTGAAAAATTATGGACAGAATGAAAAGTATAAATATTAAATCTTGTCTTTCTTTTATTATTGTAATTATTAGCCTGATTGCTGCAAATGCAAATCCATGGTTTGAAAAACAGGATACAACAAAAATTTATACCGGTTCCGGGCAAAATCAGATTTTAATTCCAATACCGGATACAGTTATCACAGAAAATCTTCAGGTTGAAGTTTTTTCAACCGATACCGGTATTCTGGAAATAAAAGATGTTAGTTACGTACCAGGCCAAACTTTTGTTCTTGTTTCTGTAGAAGAAAACGGAATCTCTGAATTGGTAGAATTAACTGTGAATATGGAATTTAACAGCAGCATGGAGTCTTTTTTATATTTCATTAAAATTGAACCATACTATAATCCCGGAATTAAATTTGAAATTCACGATATTATATTCTGGCAGGAAGCTGTTCCTCTGAATAATGCACCTGTTTATGAAACTGTCATCCAAACCACTGCAGGCCCCTACGGACAACTTAATTACAGTGAAATTCCCCTAACAGTTAATATGGACTGCACAGGAGATCCATGCACAGGTCACGATTTTTATACATCCTTATACAAAGGATACCTTATCCCTCCGGTTAGCGGAACTTACCATTTTTATATGCGTTCGCAGGACAGACACACGCTCTGGCTGAGCCCAAATGAGAAATTTACAGATGCTCAAAAAATTGTTGCCCGAAGCTCAAATCATGGCAATACGGGCACTGAAATCGGCAACCAGACCACCAAATCGGCGCCGGTAGAACTGGAAGCGGGGAAAGTTTATGCATTCTACGCCACGCAATGGATTATTCATACTACCCTTGGCGGTATTATGTGGGACGGGCCGGATTTTGAAATGAGTTATATTCCCGGAGAATATATCATGCCGGATTTTGATGTTATAAAACCCACATCACCCGAAAATCTGATTTTAACATGGCGTTCTTCATCAGGTTTTCTTGTAAACTGGGAACCTTCTTCCGACAACCTCAAAATTTCCGGATATAACCTTTATGTAAACGGATATCGGGTAAATGAAGAAATTATAAAAGAGACTTTATTCAGTGCAGAAAACCTACCTGAAGAAACTAAATTTTTTGTTGTAGTAACAGCTGTTGATCAGGCTGGCAATGAATCCCTTATTAGCAATATTCTGGAAGTGGAAACCCACAAGGCAGACAACTTACCGCCATCTCCACCTCAAAATCTGGAAGTCCTTGAGGCTACCGGCCTGGCTTTGCAACTCGAATGGAGCGGAGCAACCGATAACGAAACGGAAGTGATTGGCTACAACCTTTATATCGACGATGTGCTTTACAATACTTCCGATTACATTTTTAATACAAATATCGTCATTCACAACCTGCTTCCTGAAACCGAATATTCCATTACCCTGGAAGCCATCGATGCAGGATTGAATATTTCTGAAAAGAGTGAGCCATTTACCGTGTCAACGGCTACGTTTGACCCAACCGGACCCAATCTTGGCGAGCGGGTTGGGAAAGTGATTGTCCGCAATCAAAATACTTCATGGAATGAGGGAATCGGTTTAAACGGCCCTCACGAAAACGGCGATATGGTGAACAATGAAGAAATTCGCCGGTTGGTTAAAGATTTTCAGGCAGGAGCCATACGCTGGGGAGCCATTTCAGCCAACTCCAAATCTTTTCAGGGTTCGGTGGGAACGGGCAAAGCAAACACCTACGGCAAAATGATGAACTTTGCAAACGAAATCGGAGCGCGTTTTGCACTTACGGTGGGTGTTCAAAACGGGATTGATTATCTGACTGACCCCAATACCTTTTTACATTTGCTGGAATACCTTGCAGGAGACGCAAATACTACCTGGGGAGCAGTGCGCGCCTCCGAGGGTTTTTCTGAACCGCTTTTACAACAGGGAAAAGGTATTTTGCTGGAATTTGGGAATGAAGTTTGGGGAGCAGCAGCCCACGATGCCGAAATTGGTTCTGACTATCCAAAATATGCGGAATGGGTAAGAAATATGAGTGAAGTCGTGAAATCTTCGCCCTATTATGATCCGGAAAAAATAATCATGGTTTACAGCGGCAGGTATCCGCATCCCGACAACAGCTACGGCGTAAATACAAGGGTTTTAACAGGGGACAGGGGACATGCGGAATGTTTGGGTGTTTCAGGCTATATGGGCGGAAATCTTAATTACGATCCGGAAATTCCGAAAGGCGATTCAGAACTCGACTACTACAAAAACAGCATGGAAATGTCGCGAAAAAACATGGAAGGTTTTGTGCTGACTATGAAGGAAATGCTGAGTTTAACCGGAACACTGAAAACATTTTACCTGTACGAAACAAACATGACCACAACCTCTTACAACGGCCGGTTCGGACAAGCCATTGTTTTAACCGATTACCTGGCCAACTCTATGAATTATGGCTCCATTGTGCCGAGCATTTTTCACCTCACAGGCGGCCAGTGGCGGATAACACAGCCGGCAGAAAATTACAAACAACTGCCGCTATACATCACCGGAAAATATTTTAACCGGTTTTGTAAAGGGCATATTCTGCAAACTGAATTTATCTCGAATAACAATATTACAAATTCCAACGGAAGAACGATTAACTACGATGCAGTTGGCGCATATGCCTGCAACTTGGAAAATCAGTTTGGCATTTTACTGATGAACCGTGATTTTGAACACGATTTCACCGTTCAACTGGAATTGCCCGCCGGTTTGGAATTTGCAGAAAATGCTACGGTTTACACCCTTTGGGAAGATGATTTCAGTTCGTTTGAAACAAATATTGATTCAACAGAAGTTACTCTTTCAGATGACTTGCTGATTCGGGTTCCGAAACATGCGATGGTAATTGTTTCCGTTACGGGCGAAGACCCCGGTTATGAGCAGCTTCCGATAGGGTATTACGACCGAAAAAGGCCTGAAAACCTTGAGGTAACATCCACCCGGAATTTTATCATCGACACCAACCGTGGAACAGATGTCATCCACACTGAAGTTTTACCTTCCGACGCATTCAGCACCGTAGCCATACTCGATGTGATTGAAAATACTACAGAAAGTATTCTAACTCCACTGTCAGACGGAAGACTTCACATTAAAGCTTCGGGAAATTGTGGCGATGAAGGATACATTAAAATTCATGCGTATGCAGCCGATAACCACAGCCTTAGCGATACATTAACCGTGCTGGTCACCAACCAGGGAACCGATTGTCCTACAACTAATGCTGATTTGGTGGATAATAACGGCAAGCCGCTTTTTTATCCAAATCCGGCAACAGAAAAAATAGCTGTCAGCAGGAGCCTGGACAGCCGGTCGTTACTGGAAATATTCGACAATCAGGGAAGAAAAGTTCTTCAGCATACATTAAAAAACGGATATGAAATTTCAGTGGAAAAATTCCAATCCGGATTTTACATTATAGGCTTGCTTAAGCCAGACGGAACTTATTTGACGGGGAAAATGCAAAAAAACTAAAAGAAGAAAAAATTCAGTCAATTGAAAAAAAAATTAACCATAGTACAGATTTTTGGCTCAGGACTTGCGCTCATCCTGATTGTTTTGCTGATTTTTCTTTTTTCTGAAAAAATGTTTTTTCTGCATACTGCAATAGCGCTAACGATTTTGTTAATGATCTGGCCTGCTCCTTTCCGGTATTTCGGGATAGTTTGGTTTGCTTTGGGTGAAGCACTTGGATTTATTGTAAGCCGGATTTTATTAACGGTAATTTTTTCGTTCCTGGTCATTCCTGTTGCTATTTTCAAAAAAGGAAGTATTCGCAGAAACATGAACCTCGGACAATTTAAGATCGGAAACGATTCGGTTTTTAAAAATCGTAATTACATTTTCGATTCGGGCGACCTGTTAAAACCATTTTAAAACAAAGGGGATGGAACTGATTAGAGATTTAGTTGACTTTTTAAAAACAAGGAAAAAATTCTGGCTGATACCATTAATAATCATCCTGATATTCTTTGGGATACTTATTGTTCTATCAGGAGGTTCGGCCGTTGCTCCTTTTATTTATACGTTATTTTAGCCGGTTATTTACTGGCTATCAATATTTTAAAAAATCATGTCGGAAATTATTCTGGGAATATCGGCTTATTATCACGACAGTGCGGCCTGCATCATTAAAGATGGTGTGATTGTGGCTGCCGCACAGGAGGAGCGCTTTACCCGGAAAAAACACGACAGCAGTTTTCCATCCAATGCACTGAATTATGTTTTGAACGAACTGGATACGGATATTTCGCAGGTTAACCATGTGGCGTTTTACGATAAACCGTTGCTTAAATTCGAGCGGCTGCTGGAAACGTACCACGCTTTTGCACCAAAAGGGTTGTTCAGTTTTTACCAGGCTGTTCCGGTTTGGCTGAAAGAGAAACTGCACACCAGACAAAATATCCGAAAGGAATTAAAAAAACACGGGCTGGAACACATTCCTGTACTTTTCCCGGAACATCATCTTTCCCATGCAGCCAGCGCATTTTTTCCTTCCCCTTTTAACGAGGCAGCCATTCTAACGGTTGACGGTGTTGGTGAATGGTCAACAACTACCATCGGAAAAGGGAACGGCAATAAAATTCAGATTTTTAAGGAACTCCATTTTCCACATTCGCTTGGGTTACTTTATTCAGCATTTACTTATTACTGCGGATTCAGGGTAAACAGCGGCGAATACAAACTGATGGGGCTGGCGCCTTACGGCCAGGCAGATGCAAAGGAAACCAAAAACTTCAGGGAAAAAATTCAGGCTGAATTGATTGACATTCGCACCGATGGCTCCTTTCTACTGAATATGAAATACTTCGACTACGCCACCGGATTAAAAATGACCCATAACCGAAGGTGGACAAAACTTTTCGGTATTCCTCCCCGAAAACCCGAAACGGAAATCGGGCAGTCGTATTGTAACCTGGCACTGGCCATTCAACAGGTTACCGAACATATTGTGCTTCAACTGGCAACAACCACTAAAAAACTCTCCGGAGCAAAAAACCTGGTAATGGCTGGCGGAGTTGCCCTGAACAGCGTAGCCAACGGAAAACTGCAAAAATGCGGTTTGTTTGAAAACATCTGGATTCAGCCTGCTGCCGGAGATGCAGGAGGAGCACTGGGAGCGGCTTTTACAGTGCGCCATATTTTTCTGGATAAAGAAAAATCACCGGTTCAGAATGAAAAAGATATGATGCAGGGCGCTTTCCTTGGCCCTGAATTCTCGGGACGGGAAATTTTTAAAACGCTAACTAAATACGGGGCAGAAGCCACACTTGAAAACGATTTTGATACCTTGTGTAAAAAGGTGGCAGCCCTGCTTGATGATGGAAAAATTGTGGGATGGTTTCAGGGACGAATGGAGTTTGGGCCACGCGCATTGGGTAACCGCAGCATTCTGGCTGACGCCCGCAACAGGGAAATGCAAAAAAGGCTGAACCAGCAGATTAAGTTCAGGGAAGGTTTCCGCCCGTTTGCTCCGGCTGTGCTTTGGGAAAACACTTCGGAATATTTTGACATGGATTGTCCGTCGCCATATATGTTGCTGGTATGTCCTGTAAAAAAAGAAAAGCAAAAAGAACTGCCCAATGGTTATAATCAATTGCCGCTGCTCGATAAATTGTATTTCGAACGGTCAGAAATACCGGCTGTAACCCACATCGATTATTCGGCGCGCATTCAAACAGTGCATCAAAAAACAAACCCTGAATTCCACAGGCTTTTGAAAACGTTTGCATCGATCACAGATTGCCCGGTAATCATTAATACCAGTTTCAATGTTCGGGGTGAACCTATTGTTTGTACCCCCGAGGATGCGTTTGTCTGTTTTATGCGAACCGACATGGATTTCCTGGTTTTAGGTGATTATTTACTCGACAAACGGGAACAGAAAAATGTAAAAGAGTTGCCGAAGTTTGATTTTCTAAACAGTTTGGATTAGAAAGATTTGTAATGAAAAAGAAGATTACCATACGAAATATTGTTTTTCTCATCCTCCTGATGATTATTGTGTTTGCAGTGCTCGACCAGTCGCTTGCACGGATATTGATTAAAAACACCGACCGAACATTTCGTTCGCCTCATTCTTATTATCATCATGATCTGCTTCCCAATCAGAAAGCGGTGGCGAGCTGGTACAACATCAAATACCCGTTTTACACCAATTCCCTGGGATTCAGAGACGCTGAAATACGGTATATTCCGCTTCAAAAGAATAAAAAACGGATTCTTTTTATGGGCGATTCGCATACCGAGGGCGTGGGAGTCTCCTTTAATGAAACTTTTACCGGGCAGTTGATTGAAAAGCTGGACACTTCGAAAATTGAAATTTTAAACGCGGCTGCGGTAAGTTATTCTCCCCGGATTTACCACCTGAAAACAAAATTCCTGGTTGAAGAAGTTGGGTTGAAATTTGACGAACTTTTCGTTTTTATCGATTTGTCGGATATTCAGAATGAAATCGTCTATCAGGACTTTGAACCTGAATTACCAGGAAGTTTAAAAAAATTACATTCGGGAATAAAAAACCGGTTGGTGAACAATTCATTTACGCTGAATACATTATCACAATTCAAACAAAAAAGGCAAACCGTCCGATTTCTGAAAAAGGCCGCAGTTTTCGATGAATACCGACAAAAGGAGGAACATGTCGATGCGCTGGAATTGTATGCATCATTTTTTGATGGTTTTAATAACAATACCTTACTTTCAAATCCTCAGTTTCATGGTGTTTCGGGCTGGTTAACCAATGAAAATTTTTCAGAACTTGCCCAAACCGGTCTCGAACTTGGGAAAAAAAACATGCTTAAACTGCATCAACTTTGCAAGGAACACGCCATTTCAATGACCATCTCGGTTCATCCGTGGCAGGAACAGATTAATCTGATGCAACCTGAAGACAAGTATGTATTATTTTGGAAAACCTTTGCTGACGAAAATGGTATTGGATTTATCAACCTTTACCCTGCTTTTATCAACCCGCCTGTTTCGGCAGCATTGGGCATGGAATTTTTTATACCCAACGACAACCACTGGAATAAAAACGGCCACTGGCTGGTGGCAAATGAACTCGAAAAATACTTTAATTACCAATTTGAATTTCAAACTTTAAAATAAAAAAAGATGAAAAAACTATTTTACTATTTATTTTTAATTGCAGGGCTGGCGCTTTGGATGCCAGCGGCTTCAATAGCACAGGAAACAAGTTTTGAAACTTCTTTTGAAGAAGGTGAACCTACAGGCAACTGGTACTCATGGGCCGGTGGATTTTCAGTTTCTTTCTCCGGCGGCGAAATGACAGTTGATTACGACAAAAACGAAGCAGACGGGAATCAATGGGATCGTCTTGTTTTATGGGTAAAACCATTTGATTTTTCAAATAGTCCATTTATCAGCTTTACCATAAAATCGGATTCGGAAAGAAATTCCGTGGTTACTGTTAAAGATGACAATGATATTTCAATCGATTTAAATTTCACACTTCCTGGAAACAATCAGTTCCAGACTTTTTTCTTTAACCTGGCGGAAATTGATTCCGAAATTGATTTGAGCATTATAAATGAAATCCAGTTTGATATCGGAGGATATGGCGTGATGAGCGGCACTGTAATTTTCGATGATTTTAAACTGGGCGAAGCTGCAGCACCGGCAATTAAAGTGCCCACAATTAATACGGTTGAAAATATGGTTTTGCAAACGGGTGCTGGAGAACAAACAGTTGAGCTAACCGGTATTTCCGATGGCGACGGCACAACAGAACCCATTGAAGTTACCGTAACAACCGACAATGAAGAATTGATTACCAATCTGAATGTTGATTATAACTCGCCTGATTCAAATGGTACATTGTATTTTACACCGGCAGTAGGTGCAACCGGTGAAGCAACCATCACAATTACAATAACAGATGCCGGAGAAATGCTGAATTCAACCCAAATCTCCTTTGAAGTAAAAGTGGGTGATTTTGGCAACACAGGTTTTGTTTATTTTTTTGATGAAGGCCAGTTACCGGAAGGAATCGGGAGCACTTCGCAGTTTGCCACTTCACTCGAAAACGAAGCGCTTAAAGTACAAATCGGCAAAAATAATCGCTGGAGTGGATTCTACTGGGATTTGGGTAATTCGTACGACATTTCTGAAAATCCTTACCTGAACTTAATGGTAAAAACAAATACCGACCAGGTTCTTCAGGTGTTTCTTGTTGACATTTTTGGAAACGGTTACGAAGTTGAATTGTTAACCACTCAGTTTATATTTCACGAACTTGTTGCCGGAAAAAACGAATTCAGACAAAACAGGCTCTACACCGGCGAAAATTATGTGGATGTTACATTTGATTTCACAGGAGCAGATGCATCCATTGTGGATTTAACTAATATTGCAGGCATCCAGTTTGTTTCTAACGGAACAGCGCTTAATTATAACGGTACTTATTACATCGATGAAATCCGGTTAGGAGATCAGGCAGTCAGAAAAGCGTATGTTGGCCAAATTCCCAACCAAAGTTTTTACAGGAATACAACCGGTAAACAAAAAATTCTGGTTCCCGAAATTAAAAATGCCGCTTCCATCGAACTTTCAGGAGCAGAGGAATTAATGGAAAATATTTCTGTTGAGGAAATTACCTACATCAACAGAACAGAAAACGGGATACAGATTTCTTACGGGTACACATATATTGAATTCAATTTGGCGGCGGACGAAACAGGTTCGGAACAAATTACCCTCACTGCTAAAGGAAATGAAGGGTATGCCGACCATGAGATCGTTTTCAATTTTACCATTACTGAAAACAATCCGCCGGAAATCGATGAACCGGAAGATATGGTTGTTCAAACCGGAGTAGTTCAAACGGTCCAACTCACCGGAGTAAATGACGGAGATAAAAATGTAGAGCAAACCCTTGAAATTACAGCTTGGAGCAGTAATACGGAAATAACAAATGAGATTGTGGTAGATTATGAATCGCCGGGGAAATATGGAAAATTACACTATACAGCAATTAGTGCGGGCGAAGATACAGTTTTTGTGAAAGTAACCGATGAAGAAGGAGCACACAAGGAAGTTTCATTTTCTGTAAAGGCCTATTCTTCACTGAATCATCCGCCGGTTATCGATCCTGTGGAAAATATATCCGTTATGAACAATGAAGGAACTCAAGTCCTTTCACTCACCGGAATTCATGATGGAGATGATGGCACACAGCAGTTAACCATTGAAGCAATAAGTTCATCACCCGAAATCATTCCAAATCCGGTTGTAAACTACGAGCAGGGAAGTGACCAGGCAGAACTGATTTTAGATCCCCAGACTGGCCAAACCGGCGATGTTACCATCGAAATTACGGTTTATGATGATGGCGGTACATCAGAAAATGACGGGGATAAAATGGCCACCATTCAGTTCCAGGTACGTGTGATGACTCCTCCTTTAACCGGATTTGAATTCGATTTGGATGATCCGGAGACCATAAATCTTTTCAAACCCGAGGGTGCTGGTTCGGTTTATACGCTGGCTGTTGTTGACACATTGGGTTCAAAGGCACTTCGCATCAAAATGAAGGACAAATGGACCTATGCAGGAATCTGGACTGATCTTCCCGAAGTGCTCGACCTCACCGAATTTCCGGTTATTTCTTATGAAATTCTTTCGATTGACAACAATACCTGGCACTGGAACTATTTCTACGATATGCATGGTGCCGATGCAAGTGTAAACCGGAATATTGAAAATTCAGAAGCGAAACAATACGAAGTTCCTGCAAATGAGTGGACGACAATAACCTTTGATTACCGGTACCCGGGTGATTTGAATAACAGCGAGGGTAATCCCATTGATGCGAGCAAGATAAATGCTGTTTTGTTCAATATGCATGATATTAAACCACAGTGGCCGTTTACCAATTATTCCGGAACAGTATATTACAGGAACATTAAAGTAGGAGATTTAGCAGAATTTGGTCCTCTTGTAAGCAGTACCACCATTGAAATGGCTCCGGAACAGGCTGTGTACCTTGAAGACGGCATAAAATATGTTCAGCTCTCCGGGATCTCAAATGGCAACGGGAGCACAGAAGGCGTATCAGTCTCAGCTACAAGCACTCAACCCAACATCGTGCCGGAACCCAAAATAAGTCAGGTTCAAAACGATGGAACTGCCCTGCTATCATTCAAACCGGAACAAACAGGAACTTCCAATATCAGAATCACAGTTGAGGCCGAAGGAGCCGAACCGGTTACTGTTGGAATGCTCGTCCGCGTGGTTGAAAAGGATCCGGAAGCTTATTCGGTTGTTCAAATCAACCGGTCAGAAAAACGCCAGACCATGCATGGGTTAGGCACATTCCAAAACGAAAGGCGCTGGAGTGAACTTTATGCCAAAGAGTTGGGCGCTTCGGCCATGCGCATCGGGATTATTGGCAACCAGTGGGAACCCGTAAACGACAATAACGATCCGGATGTAATTAACATGGACGGATTTAATTACGATGCTTTCGACTGGGCTTATTTCCGGGAACTGAAGGAAATGGGAGTAGAAACATTCATTCTGACCTCGTGGAGTCCGCCAGCCTGGATGAAACGAAACCTTAGCCTTGACCACCGCGAACAGGCTGTGGTTTGGGAAAACACGGATAATATTCTGGAACCTTATTTTTATGAGGAATTTGCCGAAAGCATGGTGGCGCTTGTAAGAGCTTTTAAAGAAGAAGCCGGCATTGATCTGAAAGCCATCGGACTTCAAAATGAACCGTTTTTCAATGAACCTTATTCTTCAGCCATTCTGAGCGGACCACGTTTTGCCGAGTTAATTGAAGTGGTAGGAAACCGTTTTGCCCGTGAAGAAATTGACCATGTGAGCTTTTTTATGCCCGAACAGGTTTTTGGCAATCAGTGGGGAAGTTACAGCAACGAGGGATACCTGAACAGCCTCCGCCAGAATCCGGTAGCTGATTCCTACACCAATTACTTTGCCGTTCATGGTTACGATGGAACTGGTATAGTCGCAGGATTCCCGTCTTATTCCAACTGGACCTCGCTGCATAATTTGGCACAACAAGGCGATTATCCGAAAGAACTCTGGATGACAGAAACACATATTAGCTACCAGGGATGGAATTCTGCCATGCAACTGGCCGGGGCCATTCACGGTTCGTTGTGGGCCGGGAACATCAGCCTTTGGACAAACTGGTCGTTTGGCGACATGCAGCTCACCAGCAATGTGCCCAACTCTTCGTTTTACACCAGTATGAACTACTTCAAATATATAAGGCCGGGAGCAGTTAGGGTTGAATCCTCCTCCGATCATCCCGATGTTTTGGCAACTGCTTTTGAAAATCCGGATGGCAGATTTACTGTAGTTTTGATAAATAAAGGCAATGCACCGGTTTCACTTAAACTTGAAGGAGAAGATTTGCCTCCGGTTTTTGAGAGTTACCGGACTTCCCGTTACGAAAACTTTGTGAATACTAAAACCGATGTGGAAGAAGACGGATTGTTCCTTTTACCGCCATCAAGTGTAACCACACTCGTAACCAGTAATATTTTTATGGGAGCTGTAAATAATGTCACCGTAGCTGAAAACTCAGGTCAAACCAATATCGAAATTGGAAGAATCACAAATGCACAGGGCACAACAGAAGGATTGACCTTGAGCTACAATTATACCAACGAAGAACTTTTCAGTCAGATAAACCTGAGTGAAATTTCTGAAAACGGTACAGCCACCATTGATTTCACTCCGGCTACCGATGTTGTAGGTTTTTCTGAAGTCACACTCACACTAACCGATGAAAACGGGAATTCAAAAACAGTTGAATTCTTCATTAATGTGGTGGCTGTTCCGGTATCTGCTGATCCGGATTTGGTGGCGGGCAGTGTGAAAATATATCCGAATCCTGCCAATGCTTATGTTATGGTAGAAATTGGAAACAAAAATTTCAGCCGTTTAATCTTATCAGATTTAAATGGCAGAAACCTGATAAATATCCGAATAAAGGCTGTTACCGAAAAAATCAATCTCGAAGGATTACATAAGGGAATTTACTTTATCAGACTATCAGGAGAAGACGGCCATGTTGTCAGAAAACTGATTATCAATTAAAACAACAGAATAAAATGAATCATACGAATTTTTCACTTGCCGATAAAATAAAAAAAGCAAGATTGTATCTTCTCGAAAAAGTTCCTTACAAACCCGTATTAATCATTGCGGGATTTCTGGCTACACTCTGGTTTTTAATCCGGGTAATTCCCAAACCATCGCGTGCCGGCTATCCGTGTATGCGGGCAGCCGCACCCCTAATGTCGGGTTTTGTATTGTATATTTTGTCGTTTACCTCGGCATTTACCGCTTTCAGAAAATCGCGGGCACTTTTTCAAAAAAGGAATTATTCTGCCGCTGTTTTGCTTGTTATGGTGGGTTTGGTTTCTGCCGGAATGTTTTTCGTGTTTCACACACAGAAACCCGGTTTTGCCCAACCTGCCATAATGAACGAACCGCCTGACGGCGCCAACAACCCGATGGGCCAAGGCCTGGGAATTTTCCCGGGGAGAGTGGTTTGGGCATGGAACCCTGAAGCGACCAATGCCAGTTGCGATAACACTCCGGGAAATTCATTCTGGGATTACAAAAACAACGATACACTCATCATCAGGGGAATGGTGGAAGAATCAATCGCTGGATTAACCGGGACAACTTCGCTGAAAGCAGGCTGGGACTCTGTTTTCACTTTTCACAACCGGAAGAAGAATGCAGTAAACAGAGGATACCAAACCGGTGAAACTATTTTTATTAAAATTAACCAGGGAACGGCAAGCTGGCTATTAACTGCACAGGAAAAAGCCAACGGTTTTGTCCTGCCTTCAAGTGGAAACATTACGCCATCGTGGCGGGCAAACCATTTTGCCACCACCGAAACAGGGCCTTTTGTGGTTTTGAATATTCTAAGGCAACTGGTGAATGTAGCAGGTGTTCCGCAAAGCAACATTTACATTGGCGATCCAATGGCACATATTTACCATCACAACTTCAGTGTGTGGTATAATGAATTTCCAAATGTGAATTATGCCGATAAAACAACCGAAGACCATAACCGGACCTATATTTTACCTGCAATAGCACCGGCAATGGAATATTCAGACAAGGGAGATGTTTTAAATGAAACAGAAGAATCCTACTTCGAAGAAATGGAAGATGCGGATTATATGATTAATGTAGCCTGCTTAAAATCTCACGTTAGAGCGGGGATTACACTTTGCACCAAAAATCACTTTGGTTCCATTACACGAAGCGGCGCCGGCCATTTGCATCCTTCGCTGGTTTCGACAACTGACAACGGACTTGATCAGTCCAACACGGGATACAAAAAATACCGTGCAATGGTAGATATTATGGGCCACAAAAATCTGGGGGCAAACACCATGCTTTTTATTGTTGAAGGTTTATATGGCGGCAGCGAAAGTGAAGTGAAACCTCCGCGAAAATGGAATATGGAACCGTTTAACGGCCACTGGAGCAGTTCGATTTTTATGTCGCTCGACCAGGTAGCACTCGAATCGGTTTGTTACGATTTTTTACGTACTGAATTTAACGGTGTAAATCAACCCGAAGCCTATCCAAACTGGCTGGGCGTTGACGATTACCTGCACCAGGCAGCAAACCCGGTAAACTGGCCGGATGGATTTGAATACAATCCTGATGGTACCGGAATTCTCAAGAGTTTGGGCGTTCACGAACATTGGAACAATGCACAGGAAAAGCAGTATAGCCGAAATCTGGGAACCGGTTCAGGCATTGAATTAAACCAGGTGTCGGGCAAAATGGTGTCGGCACCAAAACCGGTGAAAGGTCATTCCGTTTCCATGAGTACCTACCCAAATCCTTTCACAAACGAACTTACTGTTTCATTCAATTTGAAGGAAGCAGGTGAAATAATTCTGGAAATTTACGGCAGCGACGGAAAATTAATGAATCAACCAATAAGTGAGTTTCTACCTACAGGAAAACAGGAAATCAGGTTGATGGCAAACGATTATAATTTGCAACCCGGATTTTATATCGTCAGTTTATGGGGCAAAACTACCAGTGGTTCTTTCAGAGAGACTCAAAAAATACAAATGGTAAAATAATAATTATAATGAAATACAATTACTTAAGCCTTACTTTTTTTCTAATTCTTCTTTTTGGATGCAAGGAAGATCCGGTTGTTGAAGATCCCGAATCATTGCCTGACAATTACATCAATGCAATCTTTGTAACCAGTGATGGCACGAAATATTTTGCCACCAAAAACGGACTGGCAAGTTTTGACGGATTAAACTGGACAGTTTTCCACAGCAATCCAAAAATTGATACAAAAACAATTCTGGATATCGGATTTGAACAAACAACTCATGGGCCGGAACTCTGGTTGGCGACAAACAACGGGATAAATGTGGCCTCACTCCCAATTGATGCGGTTTCCGGCGCAACCACTTATACCGAAAGTAATACGAAAACTTTGTTCCCTGATGGGCCGGGGCTGGCCGGCGATTCGGTTTTTGTGGTGAAAATCGATGAAAAAAATATCAGGTGGTTTGGAACAAATGGAGGGCTATCCGCATTTTCGGGCAACATATGGCCTGAAATAAATCCCGGAAGCCATTACAATGCTGCTTTTTTTGTCAATAACCGAATCACTTCATTTGATTATTCCGGCGATACGCTTTATATTGCTACGCGCGGAGGTGGTGTGGCCCGTATGGTAAGCAGCTCGGTTGATGCTGTAACTGCTGCTTCGCCCTATGAAATTCCATGGAGTGCGTTGCCTTCAGATAATGTGCTTTCTGTTTTTATTGATGGTTCAGTCCAGTGGTACGGAACCGACGGAGGTTTGGCGAAACATACCGGGATTCAGGCAAAAACAAACTGGGAGTCCTATTATGAAGAAGACGGTCTGATTAACAACACCGTTCAATGTATCCAGAAAGATAAGGAAGGAAATATGTGGTTCGGAACTCCTTCCGGTGTTTCAAAATTCGATGGTTCTTCCTGGGAAAGCTTTACAAAACAGGATGGTCTGGTTGCCGGCAATGTTCTTTGTATAGCAGTTGATTTAGACGGATCGTTGTGGTTTGGCACTGATGACGGTATCACGAACTTTGATGGTACAACCTGGACCAGCTACAAAGCTGAATAAAAGATAGTAATCAGGATGGCACCCCTGCCCGGGATGCTATCCTGATTATTGCACAATTATTTTTTGGGTACTTCTTTTATTATCGTGAATAATTTCAACCAGGTAAATTCCATTTTGTAAACCCTGAATATTTAATTGTTTACGCCAATCTCCCCCTGATTTAAAATCTGTTCTTTTAAAAACTTCGCGGCCCAGTATATTCAAAATCCTGATATCGACTTTCCCCTCTTCCTGAGAAATTACATTTACCATTAACCTGCCGTTAGCAGCGAAAACTTTAAGGTTAATTTGGTCTTTCGTTTTAGTAAATACTGATGTGCCCGGACTTTCCACAAGCTTTGCCACGCCAAACCAGTCAGCCTGTTTCCAGTGGTCGTTGTATGCAGTTAAAGGAACATCCACCGAACCGAAAAAGTGGTCGCGTCTCAGCGGGCTTTCATTCGGATCATCATTGTCGCAGTAAGCCACGCTTAATCCCATAATTTTTCCGGATTCAAGTGTAACCAAAGATGCCTCCTGGTTCGCATGGTCATAATTTTCGTTAAACACTTTCATCGAAAATTCCCAAACATATTTATTCTCTTCTTTCCTTAATGCAAAATCCTTGAAATGGCTGGCATAATCGGCAACCCTTTGATTGGGATATCCCCAATTTGTACCTGCAATATCGAGGGCATGAAACCGGCTTTGAACTTCACCGTTTTCGGGAGCGTCGGCAGCCAGGTGATAGGAAAATGCATTCTCTGCATTGGTTCCCCAACTTGTGGCAACACTTCCCGTTCCATTAAAAACATGCAATCCGCCTGAACGGTTTTCATCGATAAAAATTTCCAAAATATCGTAATTTGGGTAACCTCCTCCGCCAGCCGGATTTTCATTGTAAACATAACCGTCAACAAAAACATCATCAGTAATTTCTGCAAGAAAATAGAGCAAATTGGTTTCTGCTGACCAGGCTACTTTGTATTTTCCGGTAAAATCATCTGCGCCCTCCCACAATTGAAGGCCAGCTTCCTGCCCTAAATTCGACGGATTGTTACCGTATGGCATCCATATCTGATCAATGGGATTCCAGTCTGTCAATTCCCAGGCAAAATCAGTATTTAATCCGTCAACTATAGGAATTTGTTTTGTTTCAGGAATAAAAAGTGTGTCAGTTCGCGTATAAATTTGACTCCAGGATTCAATCGAAATGAAAAAAATGATAAACAGCAACAAGTAAGGTTTGATAGATTGCATAAAAATATTTTTGGATAAAACGCAAAAATAATAAAAAAGCCATAGAAATCTAAGGCAAAATGTTTGGTCAACCTTAAAAATTATGCATATTTGACACTCATTTGTCAGAAGTTACACGTGCATATACAGGGTTTTTTTATTTTCGGGCATCTCATACAAAACGAAGTATCGAATGAATTTTGAAAATGA
>Ga0334898_1002309_pt1 | contig 17871 bp, 12 predicted proteins | sample GraSluR3_MG_10_FD_207228 | JGI IMG/M metagenome (GOLD analysis project Ga0334898, IMG submission 207228) | Sludge microbial communities from methane-producing bioreactor in Wageningen University, Netherlands - Granular Sludge_3_08-R3 | ecosystem: Engineered > Bioreactor > Anaerobic >... | reverse complement strand
GAATCGCTCTGTTCGGGTTGTTGATCGCACCGCTGGCAGCATTGTCCCAAGCATCACCCCTGCTGCGATCATGGGGTATCAAGGGAATCGGCAATACTCCCGCCATCATCGCATTGAGTATCTATGCACTCTATCCCATCATCCGCTACAGCTACACCGCGTTCAGAGGAATTGATGCACAAGTAATACTCGCAGCCCGGGGAATGGGAATGGACAACCGACAAATATGGCGCATGGTGAGATTCCCACTGGCAGCGGCCGGAGTGCTCCACGGCATCAGGGTGGCGTTGGTACAGACCATCGGAAATGCGACCTTGGCGAAGTTGATCGGAGGGGATGGCCTGGGCGTCCTGGTATTCGAAGGATTGGGACAAGCCTCTGTGGACATGGTCCTGCTCGGCATGTTGCTGATCATCGCACTCACACTCGTCTCCGACAGGCTCTTTCAAATCCTGATCTTCCTACTCACTCCAAAATCCCTTCGGAACCAAGGAGCTCCACATGGGTAACCATCCTCATATGCCGTCCACATCGACTTTCCTCTCTGTTGAAAGTGTGACTGTCCGTTACGGAGATACTGTTGCGCTCGATGAAGTGACTCTCCATATTCCCGCACAACGGGTAACGGTGCTTATCGGTCCCAGCGGATGTGGCAAGTCGACCACATTGCGATGTCTCAACTCATTGGTGAAACCCTCTTCGGGTCAGATCACCTATCATGATCTCGAAACCCGTGCGATGGATGAGACGGGATTGCGAAGGAGCATGGGGTATGCCATCCAGTCGGTTGGACTGATGCCACACATGACCGTAGAGGAGAATGTGGACTTGGTGCCACGCCTTCTCGGATGGAAAAAAACCTCACGACCCGAACGGGTTTCCAAACTGCTCCAACTGGTCCGGCTGGATCCCACCACCTACCGAAACAAATATCCCAACGAACTCTCTGGAGGAGAAGCCCAGAGGGTGGGTGTCGCTCGGGCCTTGGGAGCCGATCCACCGGTGCTCCTTATGGACGAACCATTCGGTGCGGTGGATCCTCTGACGAGGGAACAGCTCCAGGACGAGTTCATCCGGATTCAACGGCAATTGAAGAAGACAGTGGTCTTTGTTACCCATGATATCGACGAAGCGATACGGCTTGCCGATTATCTGGTGATCATGGATAAGGGGAAGATCGCCCAGGCCGATACCCCGGAAAAGATCCTTGCAGATCCCGATACCGATTTCGTCGACAAATTCCTGGGTCCCGATCGTCCCCTCAAGAGACTGACACTATTCACCGCCGATCGCTGCATGAATGATGCAATCCGTACCGAGGAACCTCCGGAACACGACTGTGAATCCCAGTTGTGTTATTGGCATACCGACAAGGAGGGAAAGCCTCTCAAGGGATATGTGTGGATCCATGGCAAGCTTGTGGAACGTCACATCATAGGCGACGCACATACCGTTCAGACCTATTCGTCACTCAAGGAATGCATGTCGACCCTACTCAATCTGGGATTGCCTGCGGTTCCCGTGGTTGATGAAGAAGGACGTCTATGCGGGGAGGTTCGCTTTGACACCATCCAGAAGATCAGCCTCCCGTAGACAGCTGGTGGCGATCGCCATCATTCTCGTGCTGCTGTTTCTCTACGTCGGATCGGAGACAGTACAGAAGGGAACGCTTTCCCTGTTGTTTCCGAACGAGGAGCAACTCACCCACAGCAGGAAGACCATTCTCCAAATGACCGGAGCCCATCTTGCCATTACACTTGCAGCCACCACCCTTTCCGCTCTCGTGGGAACGCTACTCGGTGTGCTGGTCACCCGCAGAAGCGGTGAGGATTTCCAGCAACTCGTACTGAAATTGAATGCATTCGTACAGACTTTCCCCCCATCCGCTGTCATCATACTCGCCTTTCCCGTGCTTGGATTCGGGTGGCAACCGGCCTTGCTCGCCATGTTCCTCTATTCACTCTTCCCGGTACTGGGCAATACGGTCGTGGGATTCAACTCGGTGAGCAGGGAGGTGAAGGATGCGGCCAAGGGAATGGGTATGACCGGAATGCAGCTGCTGTGGTTGGCCGAACTACCCCAGGCGATGCCGATGATCATCACCGGAATACGACACAGCTACATACTCAATCTGGGAACCGCGGCAATCGCCGCGGTGATCGGTGGTGAAGGTTTGGGAACCATCATCATAAGCGGGCTTACCTTGCGAAATTCAGCATTGGTGCTCAGTGGCACCATAGTGATCAGTCTACTGGCATTCTTGGGAGAACAGTTGTTCCAGTTGTCAGCACGGACACAAGAGTGGTGATCAGACGATTCCGAGTACAAGATACGATGTATAGCCGATATAGGCGAGTAGCAACACTACCCCCTCTGCCCGATTGATCCTTCCTTTTCCATAGGGGAACCGATAGCCGATGATGAACAGGGAAATCGTCAACACACCCATCACCAACATGTCCCTTGTGAAGACCTCACGTCCTACTTGCATCGGCTGGATGGTCCCTGCCAAACCGACCACTGCCAAGGTATTGAACAAATTGGAGCCCAACACATTGCCCAAGGCAATGTCGTGTTCTCCTTTTCCCACAGCAACAAGCGAGGAGGCCAGTTCGGGAAGTGAGGTTCCGATTGCCACGATGGTCAAACCGATGACCAGATCATCCACTCCCAGCGTGCGGGCGATATCGACCGCACCCCACACGAGGAGACGGGAACTACCCACCAGTACGGCAAGTCCAAACAGCATCCTCACGGTCGCTTGCCTCGGACTGTAATGGGTTGTTGCCAACACCTCTTCGGTTTCAATTCCCAGAGCATCCGGGTTTTTGGACAGTCCCTGCTTCACACTCCACCCCATCAACAGGAGAAACAGGACCAGCAATACAATGGATTCGATTCTGGTGATGGCTCCGTCACGCACGAACCAAGCGGTTATTGCACTCGCCAAGGTGAGCAGGGGGAGCTCATTGCGCAGGATTGTCGACCGTACGGTGATGGGACTGATGATCGAAGTCAATCCGAGTATCAACGCAATGTTGGTGATGTTGGAACCAAAGGCGTTACCCAAGGCAATTCCTGGATTGCCCTGCACCGAGGCCTGTACCGATACGAGCAATTCGGGGCTCGAAGTACCGAACCCAACGACCACCATACCGATGAGGAGAGGAGACATCCCTATGTGGTGGGCGACCGAGGAGGCCCCCTCGACAAATCGATTGGCACTCCAGATGAGAAGGAGTATGCCACCAGCTATTGCTATCAATGGAAGTATCACGAATGAGAATATAGGAAAAAGGGCTTGAAGTGTCAAACTGAAAATTTTCATCGATGTAAAAAACTCATACAAAAAAATCGGGAGTTTCTCTGGAAATCCCCTGATAAACTTGTAAAATATCTGTGAATAGGGCAAAGTGGGACGGCACATTGTGTAGACCCCCTTTTTGTTTTGGGAATCATAGGAGGTTGCTCCGTGAAAGACTCGAAAACCAAGAATCTTCCTTTCGCCATGGAACTGCGTGAGTATGTGAGGGACTCCAAGAGTTTCTACTGCATGCCGGGCCACAAACAGGGCAAAGGTGCGCCCGAATTCCTCAAGACGATCTGGGGAGAACAAGTCTTTTCTTACGACATCACCGAAGTTTCGAAAAGCGATGTCCTTGCATTTCCCAAGAAGGGGATAAGGGATGCACAGGAGCGGGCGGCTGAAATCATGGGTTCTGAGCGTACATGGTTCCTCATCAATGGATCCTCAGTGGGAATCCATGCCATCCTGGGAGCCTTGGTGAAACCGGGGGAAAAAGTACTGGTACACCGCGAATGCCACAAGGCGGTGTTGATGGGACTGGTGTTCTCCGGAGCCGTACCCATTTATCTGGAACCGGTACCCAACCTTCCCGAATACGCCTATGGTTCGCTCTACCTGCAGAAAGTTCAAGAATTGTTGACGCTCCACGACATAAAGCTGGTGATGGTCACCAGTCCGAACTACTTCGGCATCAGTTTGGATATCGAGGCGATTGCCAAGACCTGCCACGACCACGGAACGGCACTTTTCGTCGATGAAGCCCATGGCACACACTTCTCCTTCCATCCCGATCTCCCCTCTTCCGCACTTCAATCGGGGGCCGATTATGTCGTGCAATCGATGCACAAGACTTTGGGAGGACTCTACCAGACGGCGTTGTTGCACTCCTCCGGTTCATCCGAGGCAGCCGATGAAAGAATCGACCTCATGCTTTCCATGTTGCAAAGCACCTCACCGAGCGCACTGTTTCTCATGAGCATCGATGCCGCACTCGCAGAAGCAAGCGAACTGGGATACAAGCGCTATTCCGACCTTCTCGAGATGTTGGAGTACACCCGATCGGAATTGAACAACAGCGAATTCATCGTGGTCGAACCACCCGATGGTGTCCTCTATTCGGGAGGGTTCAATGACTACGATCCCTTGAAACTCATCTTCAGAAGCGCAGAAAGGGAAGAGGTGAACCTCATCAAGATCAAGCAACTCCTCTCCGAAGACCACGGCATAGAGATCGAACTTGCAGGTGAGAAGCATCTTCTGCTTACCTTGTCCATGGCCGATGCGGTGGACACCGAAAAGACAAGGGAAAAACTGCTCTACTTCTCCCATACCGTTGAACAACTGGTGAAGGATGGCTATGGTGAGGTCGAGGGACGGGATGATTTCGTCGACAATCGGGAACTGCCCATTTTTGAAATGACCCCTCGGGATGCCTACTATGCCGACAAGGTACCGGTGATCCTATCAGAGGCGGAATACATGGTCTCGGCAAGCATGGTGTGCATCTATCCTCCCGGCTTTCCCTTGATCATTCCAGGGGAACGAATCAATGAGGCCGCCATCCACAAGATCTACCACGACCACTCACTGGGCTTCACCATCATCGGCATCACCGAAATTGACGACGAGCTGTACATAGATGTGATCGAGGAATCGACCTGATCAGATTTTCATGAGGTGCTTGTGGACTTCATTTGCACACTCCCTGCCCTCGGCGATCGCCCTCACCACCAAAGAAGGACCGGACGAGGCATCACCGGCGATGAACACCTTATCTCCCGCTTGATACCTATCGGCCAGAATATTTCCTCTCGCATCCATAGGCAATCCGAAGCTCTTGGCAAGGAGGGAATCCTTGTCCGGGACGAAACCCATGCTCAACAACACCAGATCGGCATCCAACACAAACTCGGTTCCCGACTTTTCCCCATAGCCACCATCCTTCCATTCCAGTTCCACACAGGAGAGATTCTTCACAGAACCACCTTCTCCCATGAAGGCTTTCGTACCTATACTCCAAAGTCGGGTTCCTCCCTCTTCATGTGAAGATGAGGTACGGAGGATTTTCGGCCATTGTGGCCAAGGATTGTCCTCCGACCGATCTGATGGAGGTTTTGGCAACAGTTCGATTTGGGTTACCGAAGCACACCCCCTCCTCAGTACCGAACCCACGCAATCCGAGCCAGTATCGCCTCCTCCGATCACCACCACATGGGCTCCCTTCGGATCGATGGTCTGCTTTGGATCGACTTCTTCCCCAAGCACCATTCTGGTCTGTTGGGTGAGGAAATCGACTGCGAAGTGAATTCCTTCCAGTTCTCGCCCAGGTATAGGCAGATCACGCGGTTTTTGGGTTCCCGTCGCGATCACTACAGCATCGAACTTGTCCAAAAGATACCTCGAAGAGATGTCGGAGCCCACATCCACCTTGGTTTCAAAGACCACTCCTTCCGCAACCAATTGGGCTATACGTCGATCCACCACCCCCTTCTCAAGCTTGAAGTTCGGAATACCATACATCAACAAGCCACCGATACGGTCCTCCTTCTCAAACACCACCACTTCATGTCCCAGTCGCCGCAACTGCTGGGCTGTGGCCAGTCCCGCCGGTCCTGAGCCGACGATCGCAACACGCTTGCCACTTTCCACCTCGGGAGGTTCGGGAACAATCCAACCCATCTCCCATCCATGTTCCGCGATTCGCAATTCGATCTGTTGGCACACCGAGGCGGAAAAGTTCACAGACAGTGTGCAGGAAGCTTCACAAAGGGCGGGACAGATCCTTCCGGTGATCTCGGGGAAATTGTTCGTGGAATGGAGAATATCCAACGCTTCCCGCCAAGCTCCGTGCGCGATAGCATCGGAATAATCGGGGATCCTGTTTGCCACCGGACACCCATGGAGATGGCAGAAGGGAACACCACAATCCATACATCTATCGGCTTGCAACACAACGATATCCTCAGCAAGGGGAATCTTCACCTGATCGAAATCTTCGATCCTGGTCTTCACTTCGCGATAGGAGGGATCGATCCGTGCAATCCTCTTGAATCCATCATATTCAGACAACGTACACCTCCTCGGTAGCCGAGATCGTCTCATCATCCCGATTCTCATTCATCTTCATTCTTTCCAACACCTTCCTATATTCAAGCGGAACAATCTTCACGAACAGGGGGTATTGTGCTTCCCAGTCGGCGAGTATGGTGGAAGCCACCCTACTGCCGGTCAAACGCAAGTGGGACTCTATGAGTGTCCTGAGCCGTACACGGTCCTCCTTGTCCCACACTCCTTCCAATTCGACCATGTCGAGATTGCATCGTGTATCGAACAACTCGGAGGGATCGTGCACATAGGCGATACCACCACTCATCCCTGCGGCGAAGTTCTTCCCTGTCGGTCCAAGCACCACCACAGTCCCTCCTGTCATGTACTCGCACCCATGGTCCCCCACACCTTCAACCACGGCAACAGCACCGCTATTGCGTACGGCAAACCGTTCTCCAGCCATTCCATTGATGTATGCTTCTCCCGAAGTGGCACCGTAGAGCGCCACATTGCCACATATAATGTTCCGTTCCGGTCGAAATCGGGCATTGTCGGGGGGAAGCACCACGATCGAGCCTCCACTCAGGCCCTTACCCAGATAATCGTTGGCTTCTCCACTCAGCCGCAACGACAACCCTTTCACCAGAAACGCTCCGAAACTCTGTCCCGCCGATCCATGGAAATCGAGGCTCAACAAATGTTCGGCAAGTGGTGTATTGGAGAATCTCACCGCCATTTCCCCGCTCAACGCAGCTCCCACGGTCCTGTCGGTATTGTGCACCGGCAGGTTTATGGTCTTCGGCTTCGGATCATCCCAAAACCTCCTCAATCTCCGTTCGAGTTGTACATCGAGAGGAGACTTCTCCACATGGTGCCCCTGTAGCTTGTGGCAAAGAGGTTGGCCAACGGCAACATGCTCGGAGCGTAGGATCGCCTGTAGATCCATCCGAAAGGTGCGAGGCCTTGCTTCGTTGTTCCGCTGTGTCAGCAGATCGACACGGCCGACCATCTCTTCAACCGTCCTGAATCCCAACATTGCCATATGTTCCCGGTATTCCTGTGCCACGAACTTGAGGAAGTTGACGATGAAATCGGCTTTGCCTCTGAAGTGTTTCCTCAACTGGGGATCTTGTGAGGCGACTCCGAATGGACAGGTATTGAGATGACACTTGCGTACCATCATGCATCCGAGGGTGATGAGCAAAGAGGTGCCGAAACCGAATTCCTCAGCTCCAAGCAAGGTGGCTATCGCAAGATCCCGGCCTGTCTTGAGATGTCCATCCACCTGTACGATTGCCCGTTCCCGCAGCTGATTGATCACCAGTGCTTGTTGTGTCTCGGCAAGACCAAGTTCCCAAGGAAGTCCGGCATGACGAATGGCGGTAAGTGGAGAAGCTCCCGTACCACCATTCTGACCGGAGATGAGCACTCGATCGGCCTTCGCCTTCACCACACCGGATGCAATGGTTCCCACTCCCGCTTCCGAGACCAATTTTACCGAGATCTCCGCGTTGGGATTCACTTTGCGAAGATCTGATATCAATTGGGAAAGATCCTCGATCGAATAGATGTCATGATGTGGAGGAGGCGATATCAGTGTCACACCCGGTATCGTATGACGTATCTTTGCGATATAGTCGGTGACTTTGTTGCCCGGCAACTGTCCCCCTTCGCCGGGTTTCGCTCCCTGGGCCATTTTGATCTGCAACTCGTCGGCGCTCATCAGATACGTGGTGGTGACTCCGAACCTTCCCGATGCGATCTGTTTGATCCTCGAACGCATCGAATCTCCATTGGGAAGGGGAATCGCACGGTCGGGATCCTCTCCCCCTTCTCCACTGTTGCTCTTCGCTCCCAAGCGATTCATGGCGATCGCCACCGTCTCGTGGGCTTCCTTGCCTATCGAGCCGATCGACATGGCCGCCGATACGAACCGCTTGGTGATCGATTCCACCGGTTCCACTTCCTCGATATCGATCGGTTGACATTCGACGAAATCGAGCAGTCCCCGTAATTCCCCGTTGTGTCTGTAGGATTCGTCCATCAATTTGGAGAATTCCTTGAACAACGAATAATCGTTGGCCCTGGTGGCTTGTTGGAGAAGACTGATTGCTTCGGGGGACCAATAATGGCGTTCGGCTCCACGTCGGAACCGATAGGCCCCTCCCGGTTGTCGCAATTTCGGACCTTTGCTTGTGATCGGAAATGCCTGTTGATGTCTGAATAGTATATCTTCGGCAAGTTCCGACAAGCCTATTCCGCCCACCCGGGACACCGTACCTTGGAAATAATGGTCGATGATTTCACTTCCCAAACCAATTGCTTCGAATATCTGGGTGTTGAAGAAACTATGGAGGGTGGATATTCCCATTCGGCTGAAGGTCTTCAACAATCCCTTCTTCACCGCATTCACGTAGTTGTCGGCGGCAACCTCGGCACTCAGTCCCTCCAGCTTCCCCTCCTGCACAAGTTGCTTCACTGTGGCGAATGCAACGTAGGGAGAGATCGCATCGCACCCGAATGCAAGATGGAGGGCATAGTGGAACACTTCCCGCACCTCCCCGGTCTCCACGATGATTCCGATTCGTCCCCTGAGCTTCTTCTCCAGCATATATTGGTGCAAACCTGATACCGCCAACAATGAAGGAACAGGAGCCCTGTTTCTTCCTGCGTTCGCATCTGTGAGTATCATGAGTGCGACCCCTTGGTTCGCATACTCCTCGGCTTCTTTGCAGATTCTGGCCATCGTTTCCTTGATGCCATCGGAAGGATCGTCGATGGCAAAGGTGATGTCGATATCGGCGGTCTGTAGATCCTGGTGGGTATTGTTGCGGATTCGCGCCATATCCCTCGCACTCAAGATCGGGTGGTTGAGTTTCAGACTTCTGTACTGCCTCTGGTCGATATCCAAGGGGTTGCTTTCGTTTTCGATGTAACTCTCCAACGACATCATCAGCTGTTCACGCAACGGATCGATCGGGGGGTTGGTCACTTGGGCGAACATCTGCTTGAAATAGGAGAAGAGCAAGTGGGTATGTTCCGAAAATACGGCCAAACCAGTATCATTTCCCATCGAACCGATCGCCTCTTGCCCCTTCGCTGCCATCGGTGTGATGATGGTCTTCAGATCCTCGTCGGTGTATCCGAACAGAATTTGCTTTTCCAACAACTCCTGTGGTTCCATTCCGCGTACACCAGAAGGAGCGAACAATCCCCTCAACTCGATCCTGCTGTCCATCACCCATCTTCTGTAGGGATATTGTCGCGACAACTTCGCCTTGATGACATTGTCGGGAACGATGCAATGATGTTTCAGATCGACCAGAAACATCTTGCCGGGATGCAATCTTCCTTTGGTCCTCACCTTCTCCACCGGGATATCCAGCACACCCGTTTCCGAAGCCAGAACCACCAACCCGTCCTGGGTGATGGTATACCTGGCGGGACGCAATCCATTGCGATCCAGCGTCGCACCCACATACCGTCCATCGGTGAATACCACCGCCGCAGGCCCATCCCACGGTTCCATCAGTATCGAATGGTATTCGTAGAAGGCTCTCTTGTCGGCACTCATTTGAATTTCCGGCGCATAGGCTTCGGGGATCATCATCATCATGACATGGGGTATGCTGCGTCCAGCCATGGTGAATAGCTCCAAGACATTGTCGAATACCGCCGAATCGCTCCCTGCATCCTCGATGATGGGAGTAATCTTCTCCAGGTCTTCTCCAATCATCTTTGAAGACATGAAACCCTCGCGGGCACGTTGTCGGTTGATGTTGCCCCGCAATGTGTTTATCTCACCATTGTGGGCCAAATGCCTGAAGGGCTGGGCAAGATGCCATTGGGGAAGGGTGTTCGTACTGAATCGGGAATGGACGATGCAAAACGCACTGGAAAAATCGGGATCGGTAAAATCGGTGAAATAGTTCGCCACTTGTTTTCCAGTCAACATCCCTTTGTAGACCACCATCGTGTGGCTCAGACTGCAGATATAGAACCGTCCGGCAGCAAGTTTCTCCTGTTGCCCCACCCTCTTTTCGATGCTCCTTCTCAGTACGAACAGTTTCCTCTGCAGTCCTTCATCGGATTCCATCGCAGTGGAAAGGAATACCTGACGAATGGAGGGTTCGGTCTCCGAGGCAAAAGTGCCGAGGATGGTCGAATCGACCGGTACGCCGCGCCATCCAAGCACAGGAAAACCCGCCTCTGCAGCCAGCATCTCCACCACTTCGACACATCTTGAGGCGATAAGGTCATCCTTGGGCAAAAAGATCATGCCCACCGCGTAGCGATGCAGTGGTGGAAGCGGCAAATCGGGAAGTTCCTTGCGGAAGAAGGCATCCGGCAATTGTACCATGACACCCGCTCCATCACCCGTTTTCGCATCACCTCCCACCGCCCCACGGTGTTCCATATTCCCCAAGACACATAACCCATCGACAACGATACTGTGTCTCGGCATACCATCGAGGTGGGCAATGAAGCCCACCCCACAACTGTCATGCTCGAATTCGGTACGATAAAGCCCATACGATCCCTGTGACAGTGTCCTTTGTCGAATCCTCTCGATGGAATTGTCTGCTTGGTGTGGTTGCATGCATCCTCCAATTGATCTACAAGCTGAACAACATGTCCCCGTAGGAGGGGTACGGCCAATAGGCCTTGTCGGTCAAATGTTCCAGCGCATCGACATGAATTCTCAATTCCTCCATCAAGGGAACCACCTCTTTGTGATAGGAATTGGCTTGTACCAAGGCATCTTCATCTTTGCCAATCGCACTGGCTATGGCGTGTTCCAATGTATTGCTGGTATTGAGAGCCGCCTCGAGATGTGCGAATAGATTCTCAGCGAGCAGCTTCTGTGAAACGGGTTCCATACCGAACCGCCGTTGGGCATCCATCGACTCCAGCACCTCCTGCAGATAGCGATTCGCCGCCGGGAGTGCCATCCGGGAGGCCATCTCCACCATGAGATTGGCTTCAATACGCAACTGCCCCGAGTAGTTCTCAAGATAGATATCCTTTCTCGAACGCAATTCGGCTGCACTGAATACTCCATGTTTCTCGAACAAAGCCACATACTCGGGATCGTCCAGATGGGAGAGTGCCTGCACTGTATGTGAAAGATTGGGCAAACCCCTCTTTTCGGCCTCATCCAACCACTGTGCGGAATATCCATTCCCATTGAAGATGATTCTCTTGTGACCGGTATAGAATTCCTTCACGATACGTTTCACCTCTTCCATCGTATCGGAGGCCTTCTCCAATCGAGTGGCGACATCGGAGAGCACTTCCGCGACCGCGACGTTGAGCATCGTATTGGGGCTTGCGAGCGATTGCGACGAACCGACCATCCGGAACTCGAACTTGTTTCCTGTGAACGCAAAGGGAGAGGTACGGTTTCGGTCAGTATCATCGAGTGGGAATGTGGGAATGGTCGTAAGACCCAATTCAACCCGTTTCCCATCACGCTTCACCAATGGTCGCTCTTCGGCTATGCAGTCGAGAATATCGGTGAGCCTGTCACCGAGATAGAGCGATACCACCGCTGGTGGTGCTTCATTGGCTCCAAGACGGTGGTCGTTCCCACTTGTTGCCGCGGAAAGTCGCAACAGGGTACCATAATCGTCGACGGCTTTGATCACCGAGGTAAGGAAGAGGAGAAATTGTGCATTCTCCTCCGGACTATCTCCCGGCTTGAGGAGATTCTGTCCATCATCGGTAGCGATGGACCAGTTGTTGTGCTTTCCCGAACCATTCACACCGGCAAACGGTTTTTCATGAAGCAGTGCCACCAGACCATGGTGCCTCGCGACATTCTTGATTGTCTCCATGAGCAACTGATTGGTATCGGTGGAAATGTTGGCCGATTCGTATACCGTGGCGATCTCAAACTGATTGGGAGCAACTTCATTGTGCTGTGTCTTCGCCGAGATACCCAATCTCCACAGTTCGTAGTTCAATTCCTTCATGAATAGGCCGATCCTCTCTTTGATTGCTCCAAAGTAGTGGTCGTCCATTTCTTGACCTTTGGCGCTCATGGCCCCGAAGACAGTCCTTCCGCAGAGCTTGAGATCAGGTCGACGATCATAGTACTCCTCATCGATAAGGAAATATTCCTGCTCGGGACCGACGTTGGTGAAGACTCGGTTGCACGTGGTGTTGCCCAGCGCCCTGAGCACCCTCATCGCCTCTTTGTTGATTGCAGACATCGAACGCAAAAGAGGGACCTTCTTGTCCAGGGCTTCACCGGTGTAGGAGACGAACGCCGTGGGAATCGTAAGGGTCTTCACCCCTTGGATGTCCTTCACCACCGCGGGACTGCTGGTGTCCCATGCGGTATAGCCGCGGGCCTCGAAAGTTGCTCTCAAACCACCGTTGGGAAATGAGGATGCATCCGGTTCGCCTTGTATCAACTCCTTGCCGGAGAACTCGAGCAACACCGAACCGTCGGGACGGGGAGAGATGAACGAATCGTGTTTTTCAGCGGTCAAGCCGGTCAACGGTTGGAACCAGTGGGTGAAGTGGGTTGCTCCCCGCTCAATGGCCCAATCCTTCATCGCATTGGCCACGACCTCGGCAACTTGCGCCGACAGCTGTTTCGCACCTTGCTGGACTGCCTTCAACTCATGATGGACGTTCCCGGGAAGTCGCTCCCTCATCACCGCATCACTGAAACAGTTTTCGCCATATACCTCCATCAAAGAGGTCTTCGTATAATCGATGCATTCGGACATGGTAGGTGTTCTCCTTTCAAATGGTTTAAATAGTACAAGCAATAACCATGCCAACTCTTACATATTGTTTTCATGTAATAAATTATTAAATTTGATAAAAAATCTGGGCGTTCATGAATCCTACATGAATGTAGGAGAGAAGCCCAGATTCCTACCAAAATGTAGGACTAGCCGATTGCTGTGGAACCAGTATCCCGGTTGCGGATCCGAATGCATTGCTCCACGGGAAGCACAAAGATCTTGCCATCCCCTATGGTATTCGTTCCTGCTCCCACGAGGATCGCTTCAATGGTCGAATCGATGAAATCCTCATTCACCGCGATCTCGATGCGCACCTTTCTCAACAGGTTCACTTCGATATCCACTCCACGATACATCTCGGTGTAGCCCTTCTGCTGTCCGCATCCCAAGGCATTGGTCACCGAAATCTTGAAGATTTCCCGCTTGTAGAGTTCCTGTTTCACCGCAGTCAGTTTTTCCGGTTGTACATAGGCTATGATCAGTTTCATCTTCTCCTCCTCACATTGTGGTGAATATCTGGAAACCGCTGTAAGATTCGGTGCTGTGCTCGGAAAGATCCAGACCAGCCAACTCCTCGTGATGCCCCACACGCAATCCAATGGTCTTCTTCACCACAAGAAACAATACTCCTGTGGTTAGCAGTACCCACACACCCACCGATAGCACTCCCAGGGCCTGCACCCCCAACTGGCCGAATCCTCCACCATAGAAGAGTCCACGTATATCATCGGTCGCTCCGAACAATCCAACCGCCAGAGTTCCCCATACACCACATACGCCGTGGACACTCACCGCTCCCACCGGATCATCGATATGCAGCCGCTTGTCGATGAATTCCACCGAAACCACCACCAACAGGCCGGCGATCCCACCGATGATGATCGCGCCGATCGGAGTGACCACCGCTGTGGGAGCCGTGATACCCACCAAACCCGCCAGAGCCCCGTTGAGCGACATGCTCACATCGGGCTTCTTGAATTTTATCCATGAGACCGCCATGGCACCGATGGATCCCGCCGAAGCTGCAACTGTGGTGGTTACTGCAACGGTAGCCATGGTCGCATCGGTTCCACTGAGTGTGGATCCGGCATTGAACCCATACCAACCGAACCATAGGATGAACACTCCAAGACTTGCCAAGGGGAGATTGTGTCCCGGTATCGCCTTGGACATGATCCCATCACCGGTGACCACGTATTTTCCGATTCTGGGTCCCAATACGATGGCTCCTGCCAGAGCTGCCCAGCCGCCGACCGAGTGGACGACCGTCGAGCCTGCGAAATCGTGGAACCCGAGACTGGAGAGCCATCCTCCACCCCAAATCCAATGTCCCGAGATCGGATATACCAATCCCGATATCACCACACTATAGATCAAGTAGGCGCTGAATCGGGTCCTTTCGGCCATCGCTCCAGACACAATCGTCGCCGCGGTGGCCGCGAACACCACTTGGAACATCCAATCCCGGAACAACGTGGTGTCGGCACCTTGAATGAAGAACTGGGAAGTACCAAAAAGACCACCAAACGAAGTACCGTACATCAGGGCCCATCCGATGGCCCAAAAGACCAGTGATCCGGCACTGAAGTCCATGAGATTCTTCATGATGATGTTACCGGCGTTCTTTGCTCGAGTAAGACCGATTTCAACCATGGCGAATCCTGCTTGCATGAAGAACACCAGTGCCGCAGCCAACAACAGCCAGATCATGTCCAAGGCCTGTTGGTGCAATGCGAGTTCCTCCCCCACATCGGCCGCGAACGCCATGGAGGTTCCTACGATCAGAAACACCACTACCATTGCATACTTTTGGATTTTCATTTCCTTCCCCTCTTTTGATGTTTGGATATCGCACACGATGCAAATCGTGTGCCAAGAGAATTGAAACAAGCATGCTCCCAGACACAAGTATTTTGAGGGGAGAAAAATAATTTTGTTCATGAGTGAATTTGATATCCTATTGGAGTGAGTGAATTGAAAAAAAGAATCCTACATCAAAGTAGGATCAATTGTAGAAAGCTACCGGGATGTAGCTTTCTACCTCAACTTGTAGCGATCGGGATCCAAGGCATACCGCTCTATCCTGAGTCCCATCATCCTCTCGGTGATACCCAACTCACGGGCAGCCTTGGCTCGATTCCCAAAGGTATGTTTGAGGGCATCGGCGATCAACTCCTTCTCGAGATTGTCCAATTCCTGCTGCAGCGTGGAGCGGAACTGCGTGTTGGATGATTCGGCCGATTGCAGTGTCGGAGGAAGGTGGTTGGCATGGATCACATCGTCCCTACTGAGGATCGCCGCACGTTCGATGCAGTTCTCCAATTCACGCACATTTCCGGGCCAATGGTACATCATCAAAAGATCGATCGCACTACTTGAGATCCTCTTGATATCGAAATGATTCTTCCTGTTGTACTTTTCGATGAAGTGGTCGCAGAGCAAAAGGATATCCGATTTTCTTTCACGCAGTGGTGGAATATGTAGCGGAAATACATTCAAACGATAATAGAGGTCCTCACGGAACTTTCCGTTTTGGATTTCCTCCTCAAGGTTCCTGTTCGTTGCAGCGATGATTCTCACATCGACCTTGATCGTCTTTGTTCCTCCCACCCGTTCGAATTCATGCTCCTGCACCACTCGCAGGAGTTTCACTTGCATTTGCAAGGAGAGTTCACCCACTTCATCGAGGAAGATGCTTCCCCCATCGGCGAGTTCGAACCGTCCCTTGCGCAACATGTGGGCACCCGTGAATGCTCCCTTCTCGTGTCCGAACAGCTCGCTTTCGATGATTCCTTCGGGAAGGGCCGCACAATTGACTTTGATGAAGGGTTTCTTAGCCCTGAAGCTGTGGTCATGCAGCTCTTGCGCGACCAATTCCTTACCGGTACCGCTCTCTCCCCGTATCAACACGGTCGCTTCGCTTTTGGACACTTGGGCCATCAGAGTGAACAACTCCTGCATGACTTGGGATCGACCGATGATCCGTTCGGGAATCAAACGGTCCTCCAGTTCCTGCTTCAAACGAGCGTTCTCGGCTTCCAAACGTTCCTTTTCTTCCCTCAATTCCTGCCGGATCTTCACCGCTCTGGCAACCATCGAGGCGACAATCGAGAGCAGGTTGAGATACATGTCAAGATCGTCGGAATAGACATCGATGAAGGAGATGTTGAGGGTCCCTATGGTGGTCTTGTCGCTTCTGATCGGGACACAAATGAAAGAGACTTGCTTCTTTTGTGCGATGAGTTCGGTTTCGGCTCCCGTTTTGTTCATGTACCTCGGATCCTTCGAGATATCTTCGATCACCACATATTCACCGGTCTTCACGACCTGTCCGGTGATTCCCTCTCCAACTTGGTATCGTCCCTTTTTCTTCTGGGAGTCGGTCAGGCCATGGGCAGATTCGATGAGGATTTCATTCGTATCACGGTTGATGAGTGTGATCGCTCCCCTCACCACCGGAGCATGGGAAGCCAAGGAGTCGAGGATGGGATGGAGGATCTTCTTGAGATCATCGGTTTCATCGAGGATTTTGCTGATTTCACAGAGAACCTGCAGCGCATCAGCTTTTTTCATGACGCTCATCCTATGGACATGTCATGATTTTTTCAAGCCCCCTAACCACAATCGAGAAGAACCATGGTGATGGAAAGCAATCCTATTGGGCGATCACACGAATTTGACCGCCGTCCCGTAGACCAGTATCTCAGCCGCTCCTTGGGCGACATTGCTGGTGGCGTATCGGATGTTGATCACCGCATCGGCATGCAGATCGGTCGCTTCATCGACCATTCTCTTCGTGGCGATCGCCCTCGCCTCATCTATCATCTCGCCATATCCGGTCAACTCGCCACCGACAATCGTTTTCAGTCCAGCCATGATGTCCTGACCGAGGTGCTTTGCCCGGATGGTGGACCCCTTCACGATTCCCAAGGTTTCGATCTCCTTGCCGGTAATGAAGTCAGTATTTACCAAGATCATCCTTTTCCTCCTCTTCCAATTCCTTGTTCCTTTGCATCAATAGATATCCCAACGTCACCACCAAAGAGAGGACCACCAATGCAACAACCACTTTGAATGCCATGGGAATCGGCAGATAGAGGAAGATTGCGGCATACCCCAAAATGAAGACAACCGTAAGGAATGCGAATAGAATTGGTGCTATCATCTTCTTTTTCATAGCAAGAGTATACAGCGAATCAGCGATTTGTGAATGAGAAATCTCACGAGAGGGGAACAGTTGTTGTCGATTTTTTCCTATTGGTTCCCATCTCGTTCATCGCGGTCGCGAACAACACCACCAAACCTCCCGCAAGTTGCCACATGGTCAGATGTTCTCCCAACACGAACACCGAAAGGAGAACTGCGACCACCGGATCGATATAACTCAAGATTGCCACCTGCTGCCCCCTCACATGTGCCAGGGAGGTGAAGTAGAGTACATAGACGATACCTGTATGGACCACTCCGATGGTCCCCAAAAGGGCGAGTTCCTTTGCCGGTAGTGTACCGATCGAGTATCCTTGGGTGATTCCCACATAGGGGATCAGGACTACGGCAGCAGCCACGAATTGAATCCACGTGCGTGTGATGCCATCGACGGTTTTGGCAATCTTGTTGCACAGTACCACTGTCGCGTAGAGGAATGCCGCTCCCAATCCGTACAGTATCCCGAGTGTATCGTTGGAACCTCCTCCGGAGACACCGATGATCAACACGATTCCCGCTGAAGAAAGGAGAAACCACACGATCTGCAAC
>Ga0334898_1002305_pt1 | contig 17908 bp, 16 predicted proteins | sample GraSluR3_MG_10_FD_207228 | JGI IMG/M metagenome (GOLD analysis project Ga0334898, IMG submission 207228) | Sludge microbial communities from methane-producing bioreactor in Wageningen University, Netherlands - Granular Sludge_3_08-R3 | ecosystem: Engineered > Bioreactor > Anaerobic >... | reverse complement strand
AATAACAGAATTTCATCATGCTGAAAATTTTGCATTATTGTGACTTTCTTTAAAACATAATCAAAACTCCCTCAAATACACAAAAATACAATTAAAATAAATCTTTAGAAATATACTGAAAAATCTAAAAAGTGATTATAAACCCCAGATTTATTTCCAAACTAATTTTCACCATAAAACTACGAAGTGCGAGGATCCATTGAAGGTCAAATCCAGCAATCTTCACAATTATCACATTTGAAACAGAATAGAGATCCTGAAAAGCCACCACAGGTTTAAAATCGGCATGGTGAAATATGTCCATTTATCGTAGTGTTGAATATTTCTTTAGCGTTTTTTCTATCTCTACTAACCTGCGGACTTCTTCCTGTTTATTCCAAGAATTTGCAGATCTTTAGCAGTGTTAATAAGGTCCAGTCTAATCATGAGTTGTAATAAAAAACTGCTTATCCTTAAAGAAATCAGCTAGTAATTTTATTAAATAAATATATGAATAATAATTGTATAAATTTAAAAACCTAAAATTATTTTGTTTTTATAAGATTCCAATTTACACTCCCGCACTTACAACGCACAGCTTCTTCTTTATTCCCATCTAAAGAAAGGTGCAACATTGTACCACAATCACCACAAACAAAAACAGAAAAAAGATCTGAAAATGCAACTACTACAGGTTTGAAATCATTTAAATTGAAATCAGTCCACTTATTATAATGAACATTAGCATTTACTGCCCAGTTCTCTGCATTAGTTCTATTGAAGATCTCTTTTGCATTTTTTTCTATCTCAACTAGCCTGTGGACTTCTTCTGGTTTATTCCATGAATTAGCAGAATCTTTAGCAGTGTTAATAAGAGTTTTGTATCGTTTAATGGCTTCAGGGAGCAGATCACCCAGAGTGTATTGTCCATTATCTTTGAATTTTACCTTAGTTCCTAAAGAGTTACACACTGTCCGGAAGTATTCTTCGGATCCTCTCCTCAACTTATGAGCAGCTGATGGGACATCATTTTTCCTTAAATTTTCTTCAATGGCATCCCACATATCTGATTGGGAGTTTACTCTTGGTCCGGTGTCTATTTGCCAGTCAAATAATTCAATCACACCTCTCGAACTGACTAATCCTTCCAATCTTAATTGCCGGGCCCAAGTCTGATCATGAGTAGTAATTAAAAATTGTTTTCCTTTAAAGAAATCCGCCAGAAGGTGACATATCTCTCTTCTGTGGGGAGCATCCACACTCATCATTACATCATCTAAAATTATAAGATCAATAAATCCATGTGTGAGTCTTTCTTCAAGTGCTAGATAAAGACAGAGGCCCATACTATCTAAATGCCCTTCACTGTACAATGCGTGTGGCGGATGAATGCCTTCACCATGAAAATTAACCTTAAAGTCCACCCCTGCACCTTCAGATGTTAAGAAGGCTTCAAAATATTCTTCATCACTTCCATGCACTTGCCTGTAAAACTCCACGAAACGATCCTTAATCTTAGAATATAAATCATTAAGAACATGATCTCTACTTTCTATAAACGCATCATGCAATGCTTCAGCATTACCAAGTGCATAAAGAGTTATGTCTCGTTCAGTAATGTTTTCCTCATAATATTTGAGGTTTTCCTCTAACCTGTTGAGTTTATCCCAGGCAGTTTGCTCTGGGGAGGGTGAGCCATATCTATCAACTGCCACCTGGAAAATTTTACCCGCCACTTCTTTCATATCCATAAATTGGGGTATTGATTCTCCCCTATAATCATCTACATCCAGTGCTGCATCGATCCTTTCAAGATCCTCCTTGTAAACTTCAAAGACACTAGCCTCTTGGCCTAATCCTAATACCAAACTGGCTTTAATCACTTCCACTAGGCTGGATAGTTTAGTTTTAACTGCAAGAGATATGTTCACCTGCAGTTCATTCATCCTTTTCAAGTCATGATCTACTCCCTTAAGGTGTTCCAGTTTATCTTCCAAATGGGTTTGCAGCTCGTCTGGGTCCCAGGGAGTGTCACATAAAGGACATGTATCACCAGTTAACTTCAACCCTAACTGGGTCAGTTGGAGTCTGTCTTTGGGTGAGGTGGTATCAGACATTAATTTATCATGTAATTTTTTATATTCAACTTGCAATAATTCCATTTCTTCTTTAAAATCAGCATCCTGGAGGTTTTCCAAATCCACCTCCAACAATTCCAGATTAATGTTATCATCAGCAAGTATAGCCGGGGATTTGACACCCTCCTTAATAGTTTCTGAATCCAGCTCAGTTAAGGCTTCACCACCCAGTATCTCCCGGTTTTCATTTACAAAGTTTAAAATAACATCTTCCTCAAAGATTTCAATACCCATTGTACTATTTATATGGGCTTTACTGGTGTTGAGATTAGCTTCGGCATTTTGGAAATCTTTTTTAAGTGAATTTTTAACTTTTCCTAGTTTTCCACGTGTCTTTTCCACATCATTAATTTTAAGCAGGTTTTGTATCTGCTTAGCACGGGTCCCTGCATCCGCTGTGACGTAGTTGAGAATCTCACGCCGGGTTAACACATGCTGTCCCCTGCTAGCCAGTTCCTGGATAGGTTCCAAAATATCAGTATATCCATCATCACAGACTAACTTCCGGGGCTTGTCCATAACCTGCTTAATCTCCACAGGTTCAGAAACATCTAGTAACTTAATTGTGGCTTTCACCCAACAATCCTCAGGATCAGCTTTCACATGGGGTGCGTGTTCTTTTAGTTTGATGTCTTTAGTACCGGGTCCCATCATCCTGGAGACTTGGCCAGTTAAAAGAAAGTCCACTGCATCTACAATGGCACTTTTACCCGAACCATTAGGACCTGAAATGAGGAAGTTCCGACCATTTGGCGACAGTTCAAGATGTTTTATCCCCCTGAAGTTACAGATTTCCAGTTCCTGTATCCTCACTGGGAGTCACCTCTTAATGTAGAAAGTAAAAGTTTCTCATTTTGAATGTTATCTCCAGATGTTAGTTTCTGAAGTTCTAAAATAAGTGTAAAATCAAAATCTTCATTAGCCTCAAGTCTTCGGAATGTTTCATCCAGGATCTCCTCCAGAATAGACTGAGGAGCTCTTTTCTCTCCATTTTCATTCATTATAATCCCTTACCTAATAATCATCTCCAAAGCCTAAACCTTGAATTTCCAATCAAAGAAACAGAATTCTCCTTAACAACCTTAACTAGATCGTCTGGACTGTATAACAGTTCCATTTTAAGCTTCACATTATCTTCATAAGGTAAAAAATTTATGAACTTGTTTTTAACGAATTTTTTGGTTTTCTCATCAATCAAGCTGTTAATTTCAGGCATTTTCAGGGTTTCCTCAACATTGTAAATCACTTGAGAAATATTGTCAAAATCTATATCTCCCCTGAATTTGAATGAAGAAAAGTAGGCTGTGTCAATTACTGAGTGTATGTCATAGTCCAAACTAAAAATAGATGATAAAAGAGCATTAGCTCTCATTCCTGCAAATGTATAAATATAAACTCTGTGTTCCTTTTCATCTATCTCAACTGGTATGATTCCTTCTCTGAAACCAACTTCACGAGCATGTTCAATATATTCATGGATGGTTTTTTTTGCAAATTCATCAAAAGTTCTCAAAAGATCAGGATCATATTTTCCAAGAAGAATTTCGTAAATTTTCCGACTGATCAGAGAATCAATAACTCCCCCTTCAGAGGTCCAATCCGGAACATCTCCTTTTTTTGCTTTGTCCTTCTCAACTTTAACGTTGAAACGTTTATAATCAATATCAAGAACTTTCCAGGGAGCACCACCTAAAATGAACTGACTTCCTGGTTTAAGGAAGTTAACAACAAAAAATGAGTCGAGAGAACCTATATTTTTCATACCTTCCCTTACTTTGTATTCAAAATTAGGGCAAAATACACTATAAAAATCCATGAAATTACGTTTACCAAACTTTTTCTCAAAATTATAACCAAGGCTCAAGTAGCCACTGTTATTGTTAACAAATTCCAGTTCTTCCATATTTTCAATTATGGCCTTAAAATCGTCTTTAGTCATTTTTGAAAAAGCGTAACTATTTTTTAAACTATTATAAAGTGTTCCCTGTTTTATTTTCCCGTTTTCGAAGATTGAACTTAAAATCTGATGGAAATAAATATCTTTAGGCTTTTCAGGGATTTTTAAATCCTCAATGTGTCCCTCATTGATTAAAAGAATTTCAGCTAAAGTAATGAAAATCTGAGGATCATTTTTATAAAATATAATAGAACGTTGATTTTTAGATCTTCGACCACTACGACCAATTCTCTGCAGGAAGGAACTTACATTATGAGGAGGTCTAATTTGAACAACAATATCAATATCCCCAATATCAATACCCAACTCCAAAGTACTGGTACTTATCATGAAACCATCTTTAAGATATTTAAATTTCTCTTCACTCTCCTCTCTACGGTCCCTGTCAATAGAAGAATGGTGGACATATATATTTTTTAGTTTAAGAACTCTTTTAAGAAGGTTGTAATAGCGTTCAGCATCTTTACGGGAATGGACAAAAATTAAGATTTTTCGCCCCACATATTTACTCAAAACTCCACAAATAACTTGCTCTGAACCACAAAACACCTTATATTGGAATGGTCTTTTGGAAGGATCAGTAACAATATTAGCAGGGTTATCTGGTTTCAACCATTTTGAAACTATTTTAGGATTTCCAACAGTGGCAGATAAACCAACCATGGTAACAGGATGGTCTACATATCTTTTTATCCGGTTTAAAATAGAATTTAGTTGGGTTCCACGATCTGATTCTGCGAAATAATGAATTTCATCAACAATAACATATTTTAAGTTTTTAAATATTCTATCCTTTTCTTCAGAGGTTTTATTCATAAAAATAACTTCAAGGGATTCAGGAGTTATTAACAGAATATCGGTTGGCTTTTTAATAAATTTCTTTTTTTTGGTGCCGGGAACATCCCCGTGCCACTTAGTTGCTTCTAAATTGAAGTATTCACACCATTTTTCCATCCTGTCATGCATATCATTTATCAAAGCTTTTAGTGGGGATACATAGATCACACTAAGAGGTTCTAAATGATTAGTTAGAATATCATCAAAAATAGGGATTAATACTGCTTCAGTCTTTCCTGAAGCAGTTGGAGAAATGACTAGTGTATTAGTTCTATCTTTCATAATAGGAATGGTCTGTTCCTGAATTGGATTAAGATTTTTCCATCGAAGTCTGTTTGCTAAAAATCCTTTAAGTTGAGGGTTTAATAGTTCAGCAGCCGATGTTTCATTACCAGTCATCGTCGAACTCTTCTTCAAACTCTGTTTCTTTCTCTTCAAATACTTTCAGAATATCTTTATCAGTACCAAACTCATTAGGATTCTGTTGAACTGTGTCTAATACGCTGATGAATGAACGAACAAACATACGTGGGGTTACTTTTCCACCAGTTAACGCTGCATTTTCTTCATGGAGATCTACAATATTTTCAAGAACTGGGCTAACTTGGTCACTTCCATTCCATTCGAAAACTTCTTCATGCATTATCATTAATTTACCAGCCATCTCCACTAATTCTTCGTTAGTGAATCCTTCAAGTGTGAGTACTGGTTTTCTTAAATCTTTTAAAGATGTATCCAATGCATCAGAAATTCTATCATGGAGGGCTTCATATGAGGGTGTACCAACCTTCGGGTCATCAAAAAATCGGGGAGTTCCTGCGAATACAAAGAGAGTGTTCTGGAAGTTACCTAAACTACATTCATCATATATATCTCTAATATAATTGTAAGCAGTATCTCTAAGTTTCTTAGTATGCAAATGCATGATATATTCAGCTTCATCAATTAAAATAACTAAACCAGAATATCCAATTGTTTTTAAAAATGCTGACAAAGCTTCCAAAAATTTAAAAGCATTTTCACGGTCAATATCTCCTTTAACACCAAATTTACGTTTTTCAGTGAAAGGAATGTTTGAATCCCCTCTTAACCAAGCTTGAGCATATTTAGCAGTATCATATTCTCCAGCGTTCATAGCTTTATGATAATTTTCAATTGCCGCTGCAAACGAATTCTCATGTTTACGTGCCATTTCCAGATCATTATGTAAATTTTCATTCAAAATCAGGTTTTGTTTTACAGGGTCTGAAGTTTCTTCAAATGCCATCATTTTAAGTTTTGTTATCCATCTTTCGATGATATGCTCTAATGATGTTCCCGTCTTACAACGTAATGACTTAACAATATTTTTGTAAACAATTTCAAACTTGTTGAATGGCACGTCTCTGCTCAAGGTAACCTTTGAGACCACAAAGTTATCTTCGAATGCCATTTCCTCAATTACTTTTAAAAAGAAAGATTTCCCCGACCCGAACTCTCCATTAACAAATTTAGTTATGGCTTTTCCTTCATCTATTTTTTTTAGAAGGTATTTAAATTCGTTTACTTCATTTTCTCTACCAATACATATCTCAGATGCACCAGTAGCAGGTACGTTCCCATTTTTTAGAGCCATTATTATATCTTCGTAATCCATAAAAAAACCCTCTATTCCAAGCTTATGTAACTAAAGTTTCTTTTTTTGCCAAATCGATTGTACAAAACAACAAATTTATCAGGATCTCGTGAAGGATTATGCTTAAAACCTAATTTCCACACATTCTTCGCGTAAAACTCTTCAATTTCATCATAGCTTTTAACAATACCATACTCTTTCAAAAGTTTCTGTAAAAGTTTGAAGAATATTTTAATTTCAAACTGGTTTCTCTTCTCAGTTCGTTTAATAACAACATATAATCCGTATATAGAACTCAAAAGGAAATCTTCAAGTGAAAAAGATACACTCTCGAAATATGCAGGGTATTCCTTAGTTAAGCTTGTTTTCCGTAGTATTTTCCTGAAATCTTGTTCACTAATTTCCCTATACTCTGCTTTGAAATAACTTGCCGACTTTTTTTCTTCCTCTATAAAGGCCAAATCAGCTGCCATATCCCTTGCAACCACAGGCTCTGTGAAATATTTGATCCCTTTTAATTTCAATTTCTTAGCAGAGCAATAATAATCATAAAGTGCTTTTTTGTTCTGATAGACTTCATCAACCATGGTATAAGCTATAAAACATATTTTTTTCTGCCTATCTAAATCTAAAGTAGAAAAAAGAATAATTTTATCATTAGGTTTAATATTTTTCAAGGTTATGCTGCGCTTTTTTTCCGCTCCCAGAACCCTTTTATCATCTAATTGCCTTAAAAAATCTTTATCAAACTTGTGGATCCAAAATTTTGATTCGTTAAAAGCAATTTTTTTATTAGTCAATTTTTTTTGCTTTATATTATCCCCCTCCTCACAAGTGATAATAATTTTTGTTCTTCCACTCATCCAAAAAAGTGATGATGATGCTATTATTATATAATACTTATCGGCCCATATCAATAATAAACATTATTGATTACAAACATTAATATCTAGTTTGAACATGATTTATACTAAGTAATAATGATGGATAACATGCCATTAGAAATCTTACAAAATAAGTATAGAATTAAACTTGCAGACGATGACTTCTTCAAGGCACTTTTTAACAATTCAGAGAAATTCGGAGAATTTCAAGCAATTTTTGAATCTTTCAATGGACTTATTATTAACTATTTCTATGAAAACACAAACGTTTACTATATAAACGAGATGGGCATCTGGTTTTCACATGTTCAACATAACACTAGATCTTTTTATGCTTTTGGTATTAATGAACCTAAAAAGGATGAAACCAACATACCTACATGTGTTGTAGATTTTCCTATGGAAAAAATTGATGATAATTGTTTAGGTGCTTACGCAGACAATAATGGTAATGTAACAATCTTAATACGGATTAACTACCAAAAACTAAGGAAAAAATCTATTAGTGATATTTTAACTGGGCAAAAAAGAACTCAAGCGCTTGAAAACGGGAAAAAGAGATATTTCATTAATCTTGGCCCTATAAATGAACAGGAACTATTGGATAATATTAGGAATTTTGTTTATGAAATGGAAAGCATTACAGACCATTCCCAAATTCTTGTTGATTTAAAAGATTCAAAGTCTAACTATTCTAAATTTGGAGTTTCAGAATCCAAAAGAAAAAGATTTCTTAAGGCTGAAACTAAACCTGAAGTTGAAACTGAATCAACTTCTAAAAATACGACAGAAACTTGTGTTTTATGCAAAAAACCAATTTCAGATTCAAAGCTAGATCTAAAAATTAAATCCTTGAAAAATTTTCATCCGGATAAGTGTCATGATTGTCTCGAAAAAATTTATGCAGCCAAGGCATTGTCTGAGATAAAAAAGCTTGTTTCTATAAAATTATTTAACGAAAAAACTTTAATAAAAAACGCTGATGATCCAGATACTTTCAAGTCATACTTTAAAATCTTAAAAAAACTTGAACTAATCAAAGAGTTCAGTAAAGACATATATATTTTCAACCAAGCAAAAGATATCGATAAATTTATAGAAAAATATTCCAAGTTTTTTGAAGCTAATGATGATATTATAAAAACGGTTGAATCTGATGAGATTGAGAATAAACAATGCGCTGTGTGTGGTAAAAAATTAGACTTGGATAAGTTTTATAAGTCTGATGATTCTCCTGATGGCTTAACTACAATATGTAAAGAATGTTCTAGGAAATCACACGCTGCTAAAGCCATAGAAGAGATAAGAAATTACATTGACCCATCTACTCCATTTAACAAAGAAGACCTCCTGAAACAATCTAATAATAGAATGGTGTTTTTAGACTATTTCTGGACACTTCAAGAATTTAATCTATTAGAAGAAGATAAAAAACCCGATTACTACCATTTAACGGATGAGAAAGAACTTAACGAATTTATAGAAAAATATGGTCTTAAGACTCCTAAAAAAACTCCACCAAAAGTGGAAGAAGCTCCTAAAAAAAAGAAAACACCTAAATTAGCCAAGACTTGTGAAATATGTAACCTGAAACTGCCAATATCAGATTTTTTTAAAACACATGATAGTGAAGATGGATACTCAGCTAAATGTAAAAAATGTTCCAGAAAATCATATGCAGCCAGAGCATTAAATGCTTTACTTGATTGTGTTGAGCCTGATGTCTTATTTTATAAAAAAGATTTACTAGACCAATGTGAAAATCAAATACGATTCAAAGATTATTGCTGGACCTTACAAGAATTTGATCTTTTAGATTATAATGAAAAAGATGATTCATATCGCTTGAAACCTGAAGAAGTTGTAAATCAATTTATTAACAGATACAGCGAAAAAGGAACTCCAGCTAAAGCAGCAAAAGAAAAATTAACACAACCTGATGAAACCCCACCTGTGATGGAAATAAATAAAAAAGCCGTGAAAAAATGTGCAACTTGTGGTAAAATATTACCAGTATCTAATTTTTATAAATCCTCCTCCACTAATGATGGTTTGTTGGATAGTTGTAAATCTTGCTCTGAAAAAACTAACGCTGCAAAGATTCTTTCAGAAATCCAAAATTATGTTGATTTTGGAAACCCCTTCACTAAAGATGAACTCTCTAACAAAATTAAAAATGAAACTAAGGCAAATTATTATATTTGGACTCTTCAAGAGCAAAATTTGTTGATCTATAACGAAAAAACAAATACATATGTTCTAGAAGAGTGTGATGATATCAAATTACCTGAAAATGATAAAGATCCAATTAAAACTGAAGTTGGAGAGACTCCGATTATAATAAAAGAAGAAACACCTGATAATTCAAAAAATGAGGAGATACCTAAAACTTCCCATGTTAATGAAACTGATCCATTTAGTGAAAAAGAAATCATTTATATTTCAGACAATGATGGATCTGCATATTCAACTATCATCCTAAAAGGTATAATCCAAAATAACGATTTAATTAAAACTTTAAAAGCTTTAGAGATTTTAATGGATTCTAATATTAATAAAATTATAATACATCGCCATTTAGAACATTATTCTGAATTAATGATTGATTTAGAGATTGAAAAAAAATCTATTGATGAAACTCTGTTATTACTTAAAGATGCAAATTGGAAAAATCAAACAAAAAAAATAGACAATAATAACTGTTATATCAAGCCAACATAACCCAATATTTCTTGTGTTTTGTCCTCAAGAACTTCAATTGATTTCTCATAACACTCATTAACAACGAGTTCTAATTTTTGTTCTCCTTCCCATTTTTTTTCTAAGTATTCATAGCTAAAAATATTGGCAATTTTTCTAATAATGTATACTGTGATGAAAATATCATCAATATACCCGTACGGCCCATAGATTTGTTCAGGGATGACATCCATGGGTACTACATAATAAGCAATTGCTGCACATATTTCCAATCTTAAATCAGGGTTAACATTTTTGTCATCCAGAACTTCAGTAAGTAATTTGAAAAGTAAAGGACCATGATCAATAAATGATGCATACTCCCCTTGATATGATTCTAAATTATCGGATAACACATCATAAAAATCTTTGAATTTATTTTCCATTAAAACACCTTCTAAATAAATCCTTAAAAATAGTTTGTTTTAAATCTAATAAAAAGATTTCTTATGATTTAACTTATTTTTACTTGAAAAACACATTAGCAAAAGGATGTGGTTGTTATTTTCATCTGATTACAAAATCTCATCATCCTATAATCTCTTAGTTAATTACATGAAAAGATATATACAATTGTTCATAATAAGTAATATTGATTGTTAAAAAAATAGTAGAACTACCTATTATCCGTTGGTGATAATGTGATAGATAACGTTATGCACTTAATGAAAACGGATCCTATGTTTCCTAATAAAGTTGAACTTCTTGGAATTTTGAAAGAGAAAGAGGCTAACGGCGAAATAAAAGCGTTGCCTGAAGATTTAGCCAATTATTTGGAAGATGATTCCAATCATCCAACTGAGACATTTAATCCTACCAAGTTTGGATATAATCTCATTTATTCGCTACAAATCCCACCAACACCTGAAAAAATAGAGTACAATGAAGATACTTTAACACATTGTTACCAACATTTTAAGCACTTCTCAGATAATATAAAGGAAAATTTATCCTTTTACGAAGGTAAATATGAAAGTTTCATTGATCACGGGCCGGATCTATTGCAACTATTAACCACACTTTTAATTAACAGTGATTTGTCTGTGGATATGAAATTGAAACTTTCAACAGCTCTTGCTTATTTTGTTGCTCCCAACGATATTATTCCAGAGGATAAATACGGACCTTATGGTTACATTGACGATATATTCCTTTGTTCACATGTTTTAAAAGACATATCCACACAAATTGATCATGGAATATTAGAAGAATGCTGGTGTGGTCAGGAAAATTTAGAAAAAGTAATTAACACTTGTTATGCAGAATCAATGTTTATTTTAGGCAAAAAATGTAATACAGTACTAGAATTTGTTTCTTTTGCTGAAAAATTTAATTTTAAAGATTTAAATCTTTATGACTGTCTTATTAAAGGTGAAAATGAAGAAATCGAATTTAAATCAACCTTACTCTGGGATGTCAATCAAAAAAATGTAAATAAAAAACTGCAAAATGTAATCGTGAAAACCATAGCTGGTTTCCTTAATTTTAATGGAGGAATCCTCCTGATTGGTGTTGAAGATGATGGAACGATTTATGGTATTGAACATGACATACCCTATTTAAAAAAGAAAGATAAAGATGGATTTGAACAGAGATTGATTCAAGTTATTGAAAATAATTTAGGCTTAAATGTTATGGAACATATTAAAATAACTTTTGAAGAAAAATATGATAAAAATGTCTGTTTAGTTAAAATAAAACCCAGTCCCGAACCAATCTTTGTCGAAACCGATAAAGGGCCCCTATTCTATTTAAGAGCAGGTTGTACCACCAAACCACTAGATAGTAAACAACAATACAAATACATTAATCTACATTGGAATAGAATGGCTAACAATGTTAAATAATAGAAGAGATTATTCCTTCAAGATATGGAAAAGATATTTAGGTCATATCCTAAACTGAATTCACCCATCAATAGAAATAACATTGTTTTCTCAATTATCTCCATTTTTAAAAGGTTTCATCAAGGATTTCCTCCAGAATATACTGGGGAACTACAGTCATTTCTTCATCTTCACTACAAAATAAGAAAAAAATAAAGTGAACCTACTTCAAAATCTAATAAAAATCATGAAGACTAAGATGAACTCTGATCAGAGTTCATAACTAATATCAAAAGGTTAAAAGAAGAAAATCCTGATTTAAATTCATTTTTAAACTATTTCATTCTCTAAGTTCAAGTATATTATACTAATTTATAACTCTTTATAACTAGCACTATGCTTTTCTATCAACTCAATTGACTTCTGTTTAATATTTTCCTCCAGTTTTCCATTTTTATTGGTGATAAATTGAACCAATTTAGAGGGATGTATTATTTCATAATTAGGAGGATCTTTCTTTCGCACTATTTTCATGCTTAAGAAAGCTACTATAGATGTCACCCATATTCCAGTCATATCAACTCCTTCAGATGACAGATAATTCCTCAATGCAATAGCATTTGATTTGGCCTGTTTACCCGGACTTTTCATCGGTCTATAAATAGGTAAAGGACCTATTTGATAAGACCATTTATGCCCATCTACAACATAAAATCCCCCATAATTTTTTGTTTCAAGGACAAAAATACCATTAGAACCAATAACTATATGGTCAATATTACCCCACTGACTAGGAAGAACAACATCATTAAAATATGAATAACCACTGGGGAGTTCTTTAAGATATTTTGCAACTACTTTCTCCCCTTTAGCTCCTTTAATCCAACTATTACCTTTATACCAACCATAAACTGACAAAACGAATCCAACTAAGATAAATAATAAGAATAAATAATCTCCACCATATATCAACTCTAAAAAACTAAAAAAGATTAAGAAAACACCGCCTACTATTATTATGGCATATTTGGAACTAATTTTCTCAGTGTGAAAAAAACCAAATTTAGAACTCTTTAAATTAATGTCTGGACTTAATACAGGTTTATACTGAAGATTGCCTCCACAAAACTCACAAATCAGGTCGAAATCCTCAGGTGATTCATTTTTTCTGAGTTCATAATAGCTTCCACACTTTTCACAGATTAAAAAACCCATCAAAAACCCCATAATGCCTCTTCTTGAATATTTATTATTTCTCTGTAAAGATCAAATGTATTAGTTGTATCACTTCTCATTCTATTACCCTAAATTCATTACCTTCGATTATCACTTTATCACCTAAGTGAAGTTACATGTAAGTGAGTTAAGAATACTAAGAGATATAAGACTAAAGACTCTTTGGAAAATATCGAAAGTGATTATTGATAATCACGGTCATCTAATTTTTTAAGTAAATCGTAACAATTATAAGGTTATTGAGTATTATTATTTATTTGTTGGAGGATAAAATTATGGATGGAATCAAATATTGTTCTAACTGTGGAATTGAACTTGATGAAAAAGCAGAAATATGTCCAGAATGTGGTGTTAGGCAAGCTCCACCAGGCGCTTATTATCAAGGAGGGGATGTACATCCAGTCAAAGAAAAAAGCCCAGAATTAGCAGCATTACTATCATTTTTAATAGTGGGGGTAGGACAAATTTATAATGGCCAAGTTGGTAAAGGTGTTATAATCTTAATAGCTGCAGTTATCTCTGGAGTTTTATGGACAATCGGAATTGGTGTAATATTTTCAATAATAATATGGATATATGCTATTTATGATGCTTACACCACCGCTAAAAAAATTAATGCCGGAGAAATTGTTTAATTTTAAATGGTGATTTAATTGCCAGCTAATAACCGGCATAATACCTTAATTTGTCTTCAATGTCAAGTGGAGTACCCATCCAATACAAATTTTTGTACCTTATGTGGATCTCAGCTTGAACAAAAACAACCTAATCCTAAAAAAAAGAAAAAACAGGGATTTCTGGGCGAATTAGGGAATTTCATTGAAAGCACTGCAGAAAGCTTAGATAAAGCCACATCCACAGGTAAACACAACCCTAAATCATCAAAAACCCATGAGTTAAAGATAAAAAAAACTCAAAATATTTGTCCTAACTGTAAAGCCACTTTACGACAAAATATTAAATTCTGCAACCAGTGCGGAACTAAACTTGCCAATCCCCTAAAAAACCCAACTCCACAAAAACCAGTACAAGAAAAATTAGCTGACGATGATCTTGTATTATTGGAAAAACTTGCAGATATGCATAATAAAGGAATATTAAACACTGCAGAATTCACAGAACAAAAAAAGCGTATTTTAAATCTCTAATATTTTTTTTCTTCTATTAGTGTGTTATAACTAATCTGAGGAATAGTAATGGTGGCTAATTATAATTATTATAAGATACTTGGAGTAGAACCTGATGCTTCTATTGAAGATATTAAGAAAGCATACCGAAAATTGGCTAAACAGTACCATCCTGATGTAAGTGATGATCCTGATTGTGAAGCTAAGTTCAAGGCTATTGCTGAAGCCTATGAAATATTATCTGATCCAGATAAAAGGATTATCTACGACACTGATTACAGTGATTGGGATAGATTTGAAGATGATGAGAGGTATGGTGATCCACTAAATCAGCTTATTAATGATCTTATCAATAAATTGAATGACCTTGACAGCAATATTCGTAATCACGCTGTTGATGCTCTGGTGGATATAGGTGAACCTGCCTTTGAAGCTGTATTAAGAGCAACCAGAAGTGATGATGAAGTTATACGAAGAAAAACATGTGATATTCTAGGTCGCATGGGCAACCCTAGAGGTGTTATGCCTTTAGTTAAATTATTAACTGATCCAGATAGATATGTTCGCAGACGCGCTGCTAATGCTCTAATATTAGTAGGTGATAAAAGGGTTTTACCTAACCTTATTAATTCACTTCATGACCCTGAAGCTAAAGTGCGTTCACGAGTTGCTCAGGCTCTAGGGAAAATTGGTGATCATGATGCAGTTGAGCCTCTGGTAAGAGCTTTAAAAGATTATGATAAAGATGTCCGCAAAAGTGCACTCGAAGCATTAAATAGAATTGGTTGGGAACCTGGAAAAGATGAATTAGCTGCCGAATATTGGATATTTCTTGGTAGATGGGATAAATGCCGCCAAATCGGAATGCCAGCTGTCAATCCCCTAATACATGCATTGAATAATAACAGTAGTGAATTACGTAACGCTATAGCTGATACACTTGTTAAAATGGGCCCAATGATCTTCGAATCTGTTGAACTGGCAACTAAAACTCCTGATGCAGTCATTCGGAGGAAAACATGCGATATTCTCGGTCGTCTAGGTGATCCAAGAGGAGTTGTCCCTTTAACAAAACTGTTAGCTGACCGTGACCCGTATGTCAGGCGAAGAGCAGCAAATGCGCTGATTTTAATAGGGGACTCCAATGCAGTTGAGACTCTTGAACAAGCACTCAATGATACTGAAAAGAAAGTTAGATACCGTTCTGCAGAAGCACTTGGAAAAATTGGAGATAATCATAGTGTGGAATACTTGATAACTGCAACACATGATTCTAGTAGTAAAGTAAGACATGCTTCCATTATTGCACTGGGTGAAATAGGGGATCCAAGGGCTATTGAAGCCCTCAATAAGGCTTTGCATGATAATAATTCAAATGTTAGAGTTGTTGCAGCTGAAACACTGGCTAAAAAATTCAATACTCATCATCAAAAACCCAGTGGCATGGGTTTTAATAACTCTACCTCCAGTACTCAAAATGTGATGTTATGTCCTCACTGTTCTACTCCCATCCTACCAGATACCAACTTCTGTACTAATTGTGGGACATCACTTCAAGGAAAACCTTCTCCTTCATCTAAAAAAGTGAGGAAAAGAAAAGTTACCATGGACGACTTGGAATACCTTGAAAAATTGTATGACCTTAAAGAGAGTGGGATTATAACCAATGAAGAGTTCGAAAGCAAGAAAAAAACCATTCTAAACATGTAATTGAAAAGATAATTTTTAATATAACTTCCTAACTGCTAGGAAGGGTAGTCACGGAATTAGAACCCTGCTGTGTGGAGCTTACTGTTGCACGTTAGACTCTTCGTAATTTGATAAAAAGTTTATCTCCCATGATGAAGGAAGAACTGGAAAAAATACGTATAAAACCCCAGTTGGGTTGATTAAGTTATAAAAATTAATCAACATATTATAAACAAATTACACATAACTTTAAAATTAGTAGTCCAATCATAAAAATAATGAGGGGAACAAGTTGAACTCTGAAAATATCATCCATCTTATGGAACAGAATATGGAAAAGATAAGAAGATACGGTGTCAGGCGTATCGGTCTTTTTGGGTCATATAGTCGGGGTGAGTAGAGAAAAACCAGTGCTGTGGATATTTTAGTAGAATTTGAAGAAGATGAAAAGACTTTTGATAATTATATGGATCTTAAATTCTTTTTAGAAGATTTATTTGGATTAAACGTGGATCTGGTTGTGGAAGGAACTATAAAGCCTGATCTTTTACTCTATATCATGAGAAGCGTGAAATATGCAGAGGGAATATAAGGCTTTTCTAAGGGACATTTTAGATGCCTCTGGAAAGATCAATAAATTATGTAGAAAACGTTTTTTTAGAAGAATTTAAATTTCTCCATAGATAGTTTTTTTTCGGGCACCGTAAGGATATTTATAATGAAACTGGATTGTTTTAATATTTTCATCTATAGTTAACGACATAGAAAATTTTATATAAGGTGGGTTTTATATTTATTTATATGAATAGAAAGCCAACTATAAACAAGGATTTTACGAGTGTTGAAGAGCTTCAAATTAGAATAAAGAAGTTAGAACAGGATGTAAAAGTTTTAAACAAGTTGTATTTCATAAATGATATTTATCATGATGTTTCTATCACAGAATCTTGTAAAAAACTGGGAATTACAAGAGTTACTGGGCACAATTGGTTAAATCAATGGAATGAAGGTGGATATGATTCTTTAAGCAGAAAATCTGGTAGTGGAGGTCAATCGAAGCTTACTCCTAAGCAAAAAGAAGAATTATCTAAAATTATCATTGAAAAGGAGATTTATAGCTCTAAACAGGTTTTAGAATTAATAAAAGAAAAATTTAATGTTGAATACAGTATTAGACAAGTGGAAAGAATTTTAAGAGATTTAAAATTTGGATATGGTAAACCTTATACAATATATTCAAAAATGCCAGAAGATGCTGAAGAATCACTTAAAAAAAACTTCAAGGAATAAATCTTGAAAATAACATAATTGGATTTTTAGATCAGACTGCATGCCAAAATATTGGTAATTCAGGCCGAATTTGGTATAAAAAAGGAACTAAAAACATTTTAAAGAAAAATCCAGATAAATTTTCAGTTACAGGAATAGGATTCCAGTCAGCAAACGGCAAATCATTAATAGACTTTCCCGAAGGATCTAAAACATTTGATTTTATTAATTTTTTAATTAAAATTAGACTAAAGAATTCAAAGAACCCATATATAAAATCTAAACTGATTTCTATTTTAAATGACATTAACATTGATGAAACACATCTAAAAACACTTTTAGAAGCAGATTTCCATGATAAAACTGAATTAAAACATATTATAGACGATTTTTTCACACCTCAAAAAGATTTAAATGTTGAACAAATCAAGAAAAAAATGAGGATTATCTTAGAAAATGAAAATAAAAAGAATCAAAGAATAATTGACAGATTACAAAGGGAAAATATTGTTAAAAATTTGGAAAACTGTGAAATTATAAGTCAATTAAAAAAAGAAACAAAAATTGTAATAATTTTAGACAATTATCCAGTTCATAAAGCACAATTAGCTA
>Ga0334898_1002304_pt1 | contig 17913 bp, 8 predicted proteins | sample GraSluR3_MG_10_FD_207228 | JGI IMG/M metagenome (GOLD analysis project Ga0334898, IMG submission 207228) | Sludge microbial communities from methane-producing bioreactor in Wageningen University, Netherlands - Granular Sludge_3_08-R3 | ecosystem: Engineered > Bioreactor > Anaerobic > Unclassified... | reverse complement strand
CTCGTTTTATTTTTTTTGACAACCGTTTTTTTTTCCTGCGGAAAAGAAGAGAAAGTGCCTGAATTCAGCGCCAGTTCAATCCATCTCAATCGCGTTCCATTGTTCGTTGGCCGCGAAAACCCGGATGTGCTGCACGTTAAAATCTCTGTTCCCGACACCGGGAGAACTTACCAGTTAGCCACTACAATTTTTTATTTTGAGGAAAACAGCAATTCTGAAATTCTGGAATCGGTCAGCATAAATCACCTGAACAACGGCGAAGAACAATTCGAACCCATTGCAGGTAATGGTTTGCAATTGCAGGACAATAGTGCAGAAGTGGATGCAACAGCCGAAATCGGCCCCGGAAATCATACATTATCTTTTGGTTTTCAAGTAAAAGATGATGCAGTCTTAACCGAAAGTTTTTCCATTCAAAATGTCGAACTTCGGTTCGATGACGGCTCTGTGTTGAACCTCGAACCGGAATCGGAATTCGCCTACCGCCCTGCAAATGTGGTTCGTTCTGCCGGACAGGACAACTGTGACACCTACCGTATTCCCGGAATTATTACCACCGGCAAAGGAACACTCATTGCTGTTTACGACAACCGGTACAACAACAGCAAAGATTTGCAGGAAGACATCGACGTGGGCATGAGCCGCAGCACCGACGGCGGTCAAACCTGGGAACCCATGAAAGTGATTATGGACATGGGCGAATGGGGCGGAAATTCTGAACGTTTGAACGGCATTGGCGACCCGGCTGTATTGTACGACCACACTACCGGAACCATTTGGGTGGCTGCACTGTGGATAAGCGGCTTTTCCGAAACCGACATGCTTTGGTGGGCCTCAAAACCGGGGATGAAACCCACCGAAACCGGTCAGTTTGTGCTGGCAAAAAGTACCGACGACGGTCTTACCTGGTCGGAGCCCATAAACATTACCGAACAGATTAAAGACCCCACCTGGCAGTTGTTTTTTCAGGGACCGGGTGCAGGAATCACTTTAGATGACGGCACGTTAGTTTTCCCGGCACAGTTTAAAGCCGATATTGGCGAAAAAGCGCTCGACGGTGGTCAGTACACCGCACATTCCACCATTATTTACAGTAAAGACGGTGGCGAAACGTGGCACGTTGGCACCGGTGCCAAGCCCAATACCACCGAAGCACAGGTGGTGCAACTGGCCGACGGAAGCCTGATGCTCAACATGCGCGACGACCTCAACCGTCGCGTGAAAGATGAAACCAACGGACGGGCAGTGGCGGTTACCAGCGATTTGGGAAAAACCTGGACAATTCATCCCTCTTCCAATTCCGCCCTGCAGGAGCCCAATTGCATGGCCAGCATCATTGCTTCCGATGTGAATCTGAACGGGCAAAAACAGCAGATTCTCTTCTTCTCCAATCCCAACGATAAAGATGCCCGCATAAACATGACCATCAAAGCCAGCCTCGACCAGGGACTTACCTGGCCCGAAGAGTACCAGGTTTTGCTCAACGAAAAGCAGGGTTTTGGTTACTCCTGCATGACCATGGTGGATGAAAATACGGTCGGAATCCTGTATGAAGGTGCAAAAGAGCTTTATTTTCAAAAAGTTCCGGTGTCGGAATTATTGGGTAATGCATTGAAATAAATCTTAGCATTTTCAGAATGAAACCAATTGTCGTAGTCATTTTGCTTTTGTTTACATTAATTTTTTCGCAATGCACACCGGAGAAAACAGAACAGCCGGCATTAATCCCCATGCCGCAAAAACTTGAGTGGAATGGGCAGACTTTCAACATGGCGGACAGCAGCGATAGGTTTGTGCAGCGCATTTTGCCAAATGTAAACGACATTCCGCTGAATGAAAACGAAGCATACACGCTGGAAGTAATTGCCGATTCGCTGATTATATCTGCTTTGACAGAAGAAGGATTGTTCCGCGGGTTACAAACGGTGAAACAACTGACGTATTCTGAAAAGGGTAAACGTCTGGTGGCTGGTTGTTCTGTACGCGACTGGCCGGCATTCCGGATGCGTGGCTTCATGCAGGATTTGGGCAGGAATTTCCAGCCCATGGAAATGCTGAAAGAGCAGATTGACGTTTTGGCGGCCTACAAATTCAATGCATTTCATTTTCACGTTACCGACAATCCGGGTTGGCGCCTCGAAAGCAAAAAATATCCGCAGTTAAATTCTCCGGAATCCATGAGCCGCTGGCCGGGAAAATACTATACACAGGAAGAGTTTAAAGAGCTGGTGGATTATTGTTACGAACGAAAAATTACGCTTATCCCCGAGTTCGATTTGCCGGGGCACAGTGCGGCATTCCGCAAAGCTTTCGGGTTTGAAACCATGAGCGACCCGCGTGTGCAGCCGGTTTTAATCGATTTAATCGATGAACTGGTGAGCCTGGTTCCACCCGAAAAAATGCCGTACATTCACCTCGGCACCGACGAAGTTTGGCACAGTTACGAAGAACCATCGCCAACCCTTTTGCCGGCGCTTTTGGAGCGGGTAACGCAATATCACGGCCGCGAACTCATCGTCTGGCGTCCGGGTTACCGCATTGAAGGTGATTCGGTTTCCATTACGCAGCTGTGGTCGTCCAACGGTCACCCCAAACCGGGCCACCGCTATCTCGATTCACGATTGAATTACCTCAACCACCTTGACCCGCTGGCCGGAATTCCGCAGTTGTATTTCGAGCGCATAAATGACGCAGCCCACGGCGATTCGCTTCGCATGGGGGGTTTTTTGTGCAACTGGAACGACAACCTGGTTGCTGACGAATACGATGCCATCCGTCACAATCCGGTTTACCCGGGAATTGTAACCTACAGCGAAACTTCATGGACCGGCCAGTCCGAAGATTTTGGTGAAAAATATTTGGCAAAGTTTCCGGAGAAAAATTCGACAGCGTTTCAAAAATATGCTGATTTTGAAGAGCGGCTGGTGAAACACCGCGATTTGTACTTTCAGGATAAACCGTTTCCTTACGTGAAACAAACCCATATGCAGTGGCGCATAGCCGGGCCATTCAATCACGATGGAGATGTGAACAAAAATTTTCCGCCCGAAGATTCCATTGCTGCTGAATATGTGGCGGATTCAGAAAAATTTACCTGGTCGGAGCCCGTTACCGGCGGTACGGTGCACCTTACCCACTTTTTTGGGTATCCTTCGCTTTTTCCCAAAGAAACGGGAACGTACTACGCGTTTACCCGCATCTGGTCGCCCGAAAATCAATCAGTGGATGCCTGGATTGGATTTCACGACTGGTCACGCTCGGGTGGCAGGCGTGGCGGGCCGTTTCCGGAACAGGGACAGTGGCACAACACCAATCCGCAGGCGTGGTTGAACGGCGAAATCATTCAGCCTCCAAAATGGAACAATCCCGGACTGGAAGCCAATTCGGAAGAAATTCCCTTTTCCGATGAAAATTACTCTTTCCGCAACCCGGCCAAAATTCAACTGAAAAAAGGCTGGAACGAAGTGCTGTTAAAAATACCGGTTCAAAAAGATACCTGGAAAAAGATGTTTACGTTTGTGCCGGTTAAATCACAAAATGGAAATGTGACGGAGGTGGAAGGAATCAAATTTTCTGCTGAAATAGAATAAAATATTAAAAAATACCGAAATGATACCAAAATTTGAAGGACTGATAGCCGCGCCGTTTTCCCCCATGAATGAAAAGGGTGAAGTAGTTTACGAACGGATTCCGGCGTATTACAATTTTTTGAAACAGAATAAAGTGGTGGGTGCGTTTATCAACGGTTCCACCGGAGAGGGCGTTTCGCTTACCCAAAAAGAGCGTATGAAAACTGCCGAACAGTGGGTGGCGGTAGCCAAAGCCGACCCGTCGGTGAAAATCATCAATCTTGTTGGTGGCACTTCCTATATGGAAAGTATTGAAAACGCAAAACATTCGGCGGAAACCGGCATAGATGCCATTGCGCTGCTGGCGCCTTACTATTTTAAGCCATCAGGTGCCGGACAGCTGGCAGAGTTTGTGGCCCTTGTGGCCGAAACTGTTCCGCAAATGCCGGTCTATTTTTACCACATTCCTGTGCTTACCGGTTGTTACGTGTCCATGTTCGATTTTCTGAAAGAGGCAGCGCCTGCCATTCCCAATTTGGCCGGTATCAAATACACCCACGAAGATTTTATGGATTTCCAGAGCTGTATCAGTTTTATGGATGGCAAATACGACATGCTCTGGGGGCGCGACGAGAACCTGCTTTCGGCGCTGGTGCTCGGAACCCGCAGCGGTGTGGGAAGTACTTTTAATTACGCAGCGCCCTTGTATTATAAACTGATTGAAGCATTTGATGACGGCGACCTGGCGCTTGCCCGGAAGTTGCAGCAAAAAGCCATCGATATGATTCGCTTGCTGGGGAAATACGGGGGCATTGCCACCGGGAAAGCGTATATGCGATATGTGGGTTTAGATTGCGGCGAATTCCGTTCGCCCGTAAAAAACATGAGCCACGACGATTACCGGAAATTTACAGAAGACGTTAAAACGCTGGGGATGGAAGAGGAATTCTCAAAAATTGATAATTCCTAACCAATCGGTTAGCAACCGTTTGGTTAGCAACCAATCGGTTAGTTTTATTCTTGGTTTTAAGTAGTTGATATATTGGTTTTTATTGTTGAAAAAATAATACATTTTGAAATATGGACATAAAAAGTTTAGCCCAACTTTATAAAAACGAACTCCTCAACAACGTGGTTCCCTTTTGGGAAAACCACTCAAAAGATGAGGAGTTTGGTGGCTATTTCACCTGTCTCGACCGCGAAGGGAAGGTGTTCGATACCGATAAATTTATCTGGTTGCAGGGCCGCGAAGTCTGGATGTTTTCCACACTGTTCAACAAAGTGGAGCAGAAACAGCAGTGGCTCGACATGGCGCTGCACGGTGCGAAATTTCTACAAAAATACGGGCACGACGGAAACCTGAACTGGTATTTTTCTCTTACCAAGGAAGGCCAGCCCCTGGTACAGCCCTACAATATTTTTTCCGACTGCTTTGCCACCATGGCTTTTGGTCAGCTTTACAAAGCCACCGGCAATGAGGAATACGGGCAAATTGCCAAAAACACTTTCGAAAATATTCTGAAACGCAGCGACAATCCCAAAGGAAAATACAACAAACTGGTTCCCGGAACGCGGCCGCTGAAAGGCTTTTCGCTGCCCATGATTTTGTGCAACTTGTCGCTGGAAATCGAGCACCTGCTGCCCGAACAGCTGGTGGACGAAACCATTAAAAAAGTGTTGCACGAAGTGATGGAGGTGTTTTACCAGCCCGACTCAGGTTTGATTTTGGAAAATGTAAAACCCGACGGCAGCTTTTCCGATTCGTTCGAAGGCCGTTTGCTCAATCCGGGGCATGCCATCGAAGCCATGTGGTTTATCATGGATTTGTCGGTGCGGTTGCAGAGACCCGAGCTGGCCCAAAAAGCGGTGGAAATTGTGCTGCGAACGCTGGAATACGGTTGGGACAAAGAGTTCGACGGCATTTTCTATTTCCTCGACATCAAGGGAAATCCGCCGCAGCAACTGGAGTGGGATCAGAAACTGTGGTGGGTGCACATCGAAACGCTCATCAGCCTGATAAAAGGGTACGCGCTTACCAAAAATGAAAAGTGCCTCACCTGGTTTGAAAAAGTGCACGATTACACCTGGTCACATTTTGCCGACCCCGAACACGGCGAGTGGTTTGGTTACCTCAATCGCCGGGGCGAAGTGTTGCTCCCGCTGAAGGGCGGAAAATGGAAAGGCTGTTTTCATGTGCCGCGCGGGTTGTACCAGGTTTGGAAAACGTTGGAAACATTGAAATAAAAGATATCTCCCGCAGATTACGCTGATAATCGCAGATATTGATTTCTGCGTAAATCTGCGCTATCTGCGGGAAATTCCTCTTTAGAATAATATAATCAATTTATTATGCGCCATTTTAAAAGAACAACAATATTGGTTTTACTCCTTTTCGCAGTTATTTGGAAAGGTAGCCCTTCTGAAGAAACACCAATAAACCAGTTGCAGCAGAAAAGTTTTCCATTGCTGGAAAATGTATCTGAAATACCCGGGAACGAAGGGCTGGCCGGAGTTTTTGCCGGCGTACACAACAATATGTTATTGGTTGCCGGCGGAACTGCTTTTCCCGAAGGAAAACCCTGGGAAGGTGGCACAAAACACTTTTCCGATGCGGTGCTGGTTTATGAACGTTCTGAATATGGTGTGAATTTACTGAATGCTTCATCAAAATTACCTGTTGCGCTGGGAGAGGGTGCTTCGGTATCGCTGCCTCAGGGTGTGCTTTGCATTGGCGGCCAGTCACCCGAAGAGTTGAGCAGCAAGGTATTGCTGCTGAGCTGGAACGGCTCTCCAGTGGATATTTCAGAATTTCCGGAATTGCCCGTGGCAGTGAAAAGCCCGGCTGCTGCTGCCATTGGAAATACCGTTTACGTGGTTGGCGGCGAAAGTGAAAATGGCGCAACCAGTCAGTTTTTGTCGCTGGATGTGAACAACATTTCACAGGGCTGGCAAAAACTGCCCGATTTTCCGCTTCCGGTTTCGGGTGCTTCGGCCGTTGCCCAAATGGACGGCGAAGAGGTGAGCCTGCACGTTTTTGGCGGACGGGCAAAAAATCAAAGTGAAATCACCACAACGTTTTATCCGCACGTTTTTCGTTTTCGTCCTTCGCAGGGAAAATGGGAACAGAAAAAAGATATGGAAACTTCGCTGGCTGTGGCTTCGGCAGCTTCCATTGGTGCATCACACATTGTGCTGACCGGCGGCGATTCGGGCGAAACCTTCAATCAGGTTGAACTGGCCATTCACTCCTTTCAAAACGGAAATGAAGAAGCCCGACAATTACGTGATTCGTTATGGATAAACCATCCCGGATTCAGTTCAAAAATAAAAATCTACAACACAGTTACCGATGTGTGGTTTGAAGCCGGTGAGTGGGAGGGAACACCGGTTGCCGTTGCCCCGGCTGTGATGTGGAATGGCGCTGTTATTGTTCCCGGTGGCGAAATCAGGCCGGCTACCCGGACACCGCTGTTACACGAAATTCAGTTTTCAGTGAAGCCGGTTTTCGGCTGGCTGAACTACCTGGTGCTGGGAGTGTATTTTGTTGGCATGTTGCTGCTGGGGTTCTTTTTTATGCGGCGCGAAAACAGCACCGACGATTTTTTCAAAGCCGGTGGCCGCATTCCCTGGTGGGCGGCGGGTATCAGTATTTTTGCCACTACGCTCAGCGCCATCACATTTATTGCCATTCCGGCCAAATCGTATGCTGCCGACTGGCGGATGTTCATGTTCAACATGGCCATTATTATGGTGGCGCCCATTGTCATTCGTTACTTCCTGCCGTTTTTCCGGCGGTTCAATTTTGATACAGCCTATCAATACCTTGAAAAACGATTCAACCGGGCAGTACGCTGGCTGGCGTCGTCACTGTTTGTGTTTTTTATGGTGAGCCGCATCGCTGTAGTGCTTTTTTTGCCTTCGCTGGCGCTGAATGCCGTTACCGGGTTCAGCATCTACTGGGCCATCATCATTATGGGCGTTGTTACTATTATATACTGTACCAGCGGTGGCATGGAAGCTGTGGTTTGGGGAGATGTTATTCAGGGATTTATTCTTTTGGCCGGTGCTTTTATCGCCCTGTCATTTATGCTGGCGGGAGTGGAAGGCGGATTGAGCGGTTTCTTTGAAATTACCGGTGAGCACCAGAAATTCAAAACCTTCGATTTCCGGTTCGATTTTTCACAGCCTGTGTTTTGGGTGGTGTTGATTGGCGGACTTGCCAATACCCTCATTACCTATACCAGCGACCAGAGTGTGGTGCAGCGGTATATGACCACCAAAGATGAAAAAGCCACCGGACGCAGCATCTGGCTGAACGGGATTCTGGCTATTCCGGTAACCATCATTTTCTTTTTGCTCGGTACAGGTTTGTATGCGTATTACACCTCAAACCCGGAACACATGTCGGTGCTTAATCCAAACATTGATTCGGTTTTTCCGCAGTTTATTGTGGCACAAATGCCGGCGGGAGTGGCCGGATTGCTCATTGCCGCCATTTTTGCGGCGGCCATGTCCACGCTGTCGTCCAACATCAATTCGGTTTCGGCAGTGATTACCACCGATTTTTACAAAGTGCTGGCAGCGAAAGCCGGTCATAAAAAACAAATGGTCGTGGCACGCTGGTCGGGAATTATTGTGGGTTTGCTTGGAATTACGATGGCGCTGATGCTGGCCACCTGGAACATTGCTTCGCTATGGGACCAGTTTAATACGTTTTTGGGACTGCTCACCGCCGGGTTGGGCGCCTTTTTTGTGATGGGAATTTTTTTCCCGCGCATCTCAGGTCCGGCTGCACTTACAGGCGTTCTGGCGGGGATTGTGGTTTTAATTCTGGTGAAAAACCATACCACTCTTTCGTTCCTGCTTTACGGATTTATCGGATTGGTAGCCAGTGTGTTGCTGGCGCTGGTTTTCAGTCTTGTTTTCCCAAACCGGAAAGACATTACGGGGTATTCGTGGAAAAGCAGGGTACGAAAATTTAGCACAACTGAGCAGGTGGACTGAGAGCCACCAGCTCAATTTCAGAGCGTTCACCTGCTGACTCAAAGTTCAGCTGGTGAATGTTTCTTAAGAAATTTCAACGGGATTGAGCCGGTGAGCTCCAGTCACCAATTCAATGTTCTGATACTAATCTAAAACCCCTTCCTCTTTTCCTGCACAGGAACTTCTCCGGTACGTTCAATTTTTTGCACGTTTTTGCCTGAAGAAAACCGGTAACTGATTTTAATCCAAAATGGTGCAGATGAAAGTTGTATTTCGCCTCTGGAATAGTGGTAAAAATCCGGGCCGGAAACTTCCGAACCCTGGTAGGTGAAGGTTTTTGTCAAAGGGAGTCCGCTTACAATTCCCGCTTTCAGGTTTTTGGAAATGGATTTTTCCAGTGAAACGAAATAGAGCGCATCGCTGAATGTGTTCCCCTGGATTTCATTCATCGGGCTGACATACTGAAAAATTACCGAAGCCGTAAAACCTTTATTAAACGTTGCAAATGCTGAGAGCCCCGATTCCAGAACCAGTTGATGTTTTGATTCAATCTGGTGTTCGGCTGCCAGTTGATTGGGTTTGGAAAAAGCATCAAAAATTTTCAAATAGGGGTTAATTCCTAATTTCCCAAAACTCAACGCACCACTAAATTGAATTCCGGTTTGCCGGATTTCTCCCAGGTTATTTTTCTGAATTTCAAAAAGGTCGTTATCGTTTAAAACCATCAGGTTCCGGTTGTCATCAGAAGTTTTGTGATAAAATAGCCGTGCGGTGAAAAAATGGTTTTTAAAACGACGGGAATACTCAAGATTCACCTGATTGTGAGTTTCGGGTCTGAGATTAGCATTCCCCGAGTTTAGCGTAAACGGGTCTTCCACTGATGTGTAGGAATTCAATTGGTAAAATCCCGGCCACGAAAGTGAACGCCGGTAATTCAGTTTTAGGGTTTGTTTTTCATTCAGATTATAAATGGCCGAAAAATTCGGTAAAAGGAAAATTTCTTTTCTGGTTTTACCTTCCTGCAGTTTTGTATTCTGGTTTTCAAGCCGAAGTCCCAGGGTTGTTTCCAATTTGGAAGATTTGTAGCTGAACGTTCCGTATCCTGCGAAAACATTTTCATCGTACCGGAATGTTGCGGAGTTTCTGTCATTCATTGTTGTATATCGTGTTTGGAAACCAGCGCCCAGCTTCAATTTTTTACTTACAGGAAGTGAGTAATCCAGTTTAAGATGAATATTTTGGTTGTTTGGCATCACCTTATTTTCTTGATAATAACCGGTTTTGGGATTGCTGAACAGTATTGCATTTTCAGCCTTCAGGTTGTGCAGGCTCATGTCGAGCGCCAGTTCATGTCCGGCATTTTTATCGAAAAAATGATTGTACCAAAGCGAATAAAATTCACTGTAATTGAGGTCTTTGTCTTCTTTTTCTGCCTGCCAGACGCAAGTTTCAGTACCGGTTGATTTTACTTCAACATCGCCGTCGTGTTCCTGCGAATACGGATTGTAAAAAGCATAAAAATTCAGTTGGTTGCGTTCGTTTATAAACCAGTCGAATCCATAGTGAAACCGGTGCGACCACGTTTTCTGACGCACATTTTGGGTAGAAGTGATTTCGTTCATTCCAGGATTGCCGAAAATTTCCCTGCGATACGATTCTTTAATGTTGAAATAGAGCAAATCGCCATTGTAGGAAGTAAACAGGTTGAATTTACCAAACCCGTAATTCAGTCTGTACGAAGGCGTTAGGAATATTTCGGAGTCGGAAGTGGGAATTTCCAGGTAAACATGATCGTCGATTCCGGCATGCTCCTCGCGGGAAAGTACAACATTGATAACACCCGTAATATCCGCGTCGTATCTGGCCGGGGGCGAACTGATAACTTCTACCTTGTCGATTTTGGAGGCCGGCAATTGGCTCAGAAAACTGCGGTCGCGTTCTTTTCCGTCAACCAAAATGATAATGTTTTGACTGCCTTCCAGCGAAACGTTTTGTTGTAAATCTACCTGCAATCCGGGAACCAGCTTTAGAATATCAGTTCCGGTGTTGGAAGATTCGTGCATTTTCCGGTTCACAAAAAACGTGGTTTTATCCGGCTCCGATTTTGCTTTTATGCGTTGGGCCACCACATCAACATCATTTAATTGCAGATTGGTTTCGGAAAGCGGAATGGAACCAAGATTTAAATTCCCGTTCATTTCCACTTTATGGGTCAGCAATTCAAAACCTAGTGCGCTTACCTGCATTTTATAGGTTCCGGGCGTTACATTGTTCAGAATAAAAGTTCCTGTTTCGTTACCTGCAGCACCATTTAAAATTCGGGTTTGTGTGGAATCGAACAGCGCCACATTGGCAAATGCCACTGCTTCTCCGTTTTCAGCAGAAATAATGTTGCCCGAAATGGTGTAGCCGGGTTGTGCCGAAACCAGTGAAGGATATAAAATACACACCAGTACAAAAAGTTTTAAAAGACTGATTTTTTGAATTTTTTTCGGATTGTACCTATTCATTTTCATGTCGTAAATTTTTGATTTCGACACAAATAGACGGAAACAAAATGAGCCAGACTAATTTCCGGGATACGATGCAAGCTTTTGTTGCAGACTGATAAAAGGGGCGTTTGGAGTTGTTACAAAAGGTAAAATTTTGTGATGAACGGATTAGCTGAATTGTCTGAAAAGCTGGCTGAAGGTTCGGGTATTGTTTCTGGAAACCGGAATTTCGGCGTCGGTTCCCTGAAGCCGCAACCGGTAACCCAGACTGTTTCCTTTTTTCGAGTTGATTTTTTTCAGGTTGACGATAAACGCCCGGTGCGTTCTTACAAAAAACGGAATGTGTGCCAGCTGCTGTTCCACATCGGTGATGGAATTACGAATGACCTTTTTCTGAAGTTTATCATCGGAAACCAAATGAAAATTGACGTAGTTGCTGTCCGATTCGGCGTAAATAAATTGCGATGGATAAAAACTGAGCGACTCTTTTTTGAGTTGCGAACTGATTTGTATCAGCTCTTCAACGGTTGAAGCACTGCCTGAATCAGATGAAGCGCCATATTTTTCTTCAGGTGAAATCCAATAGAGGTAGTTCAGTGCGGTAAAAAACAGAAACGGGATGATGCCAATGAGGAAAGCGTTTTTTACCGAGTCGAAAAATGTGGGAAAGTTCCAGCGGTTTGCGGGTTCTTCCAGAATAAAAGCAGCAAAATAAATGACCACACCCATTGCAAACAGCAGAATAACAATAGCAAGCAATTCCTTGGCAAATGTCCATTTAGCCTTTTTAGAGAACCAGCTCCATCTGCCAAGAAGATTTATAAAGACAAAAAGCGAAATGCCCAATATAAACGCATAAACGGCCATGGTTGCTTCGTAACCCAAAAACCGGCTTGCGTGGGAGCCCAGCGGTTTGTAAAGCAAAGCAAAAACCAGGGTAAAACCCGCAATGAGCATTGCCCCGTAAAGCGGACGTTTTAGGATGAAGTTCTGAGGAAATTTTTCGGAAATCAGTTTTTTCAGGCGCATTTTACTTCGAAATTTCCAGCATCCGTTCGATGGGGATGCGGGCTTTTTCAATCACATCGGCAGGCAAAGTCACTTCCGGCTGCTCGTATTTCATGCAAACATACAGTTTTTGCAGGCTGTTCAGTTTCATGTAGGAGCAGTCGTTGCAGCCGCAGGTAGAATCGACCGATGGCGCGGGAATAAACAGTTTATCGGGACTGGCCTTTTTCATCTGGTGCAGAATGCCGCTTTCGGTAGCTACAATGAATTTTTTGGCCGGACTGCTTTTGGTGTAATTCAGCAACGAAGTGGTGGAGCCAATATGTTTTGCCAGCAGAAGTACCGGTTTTTCGCACTCGGGATGGGCAATAAATTCTGCATCGGGATATTTGTCCATTAAATCGATGATTTTTTCCACCGAATACTGCTCATGCACCATACAGGCGCCGTCCCACAACACCATGTTTCTGCCGGTAACGCTGTTCAGGTAATTTCCCAGGTTTTTATCCGGACCGAAAATCAGTTTTTCATCTTCGGGAAAACTGTCGATGATTTTTTTGGCGTTGGCCGAGGTACACACGATGTCCGACATGGTTTTGAGGGCAGCTGTGGCATTCACGTAGGTAATCACCTTGTGATCGGGATATTGGGCTTTAAATTCGGCAAAAGCTTCAGCGGGAGCCGATTCGGCCAGCGAACAGCTTGCTTTAAGGTCGGGGAGTATCACTTTTTTATTGGGGTTGAGGATTTTTGCGGTTTCAGCCATAAAATGGACGCCCACAAAAACAATCATATCGGCATCGGTTTTAGCTGCTTCCTGTGCCAGCCCAAGGCTATCGCCCACATAGTCGGCAATGTCCTGTAATTCCCCTTCCACATAAAAATGGCTGAGGATAACCGCATTTTTCTCTTTTCTGAGCCGGTTAATTTCTTCCACAAGTTTTACATTCGGATTTACCGGTTCGTCTATAAATCCTTTTTCTTCCAGCATTCGGTCTATTAGCGCCTGTTCCATCTGTAATAAATTCTGAATGTCTCCTTTAAATGAGGGGGTAAAAATAAAAATTCATTTGCAAAAAAACCGTAAAATGTCTGAATAGTTCATCGAAACCAACAAAAAGAGGCTGTCTTTTTAAAGACAGCCTCTTTTTAAATTACTCCATTAAGTTCATAATGGAAGGATGTTACATTGCTTACAGCATATGGATTCCAGTTACTTATTCTGCACTTTCGTGGCTGAAATAAAAACCATGTGAAAGTTGATTTACTCCGTTATAAGAGCCCTTCGTTGCAATCACTGTCAGTTTGTCTCCAACTTTAATCCCTTTGTCGGCCAACAGGAATTTTCTGGCATCGCCGGTTGCACCGTAACCCGGATAACAGCCATAGAGGTAGATCTCACTGTCGCCATCTTTCAGATAAAGATTGCCGTATGTCTCGTTGGCAATTGAAGTAATTTCACCGCTTACCATATAGAAAGTATTGGCGTCGTCAGGTTTGGTCAGCAATTCGGCTATAGTTGCTGCAGTTACGGGAATCACACTTTCCAAAACGGCAGAACCAACCTGGGGAGAACCGTTGTATGCGGCACGTTTTCCAACAATTGTGATGATGTCACCCTCTTTCAGGCCTTTACTTTCGAAATCCTGAATACCATACACATAGGTTTCACCGGAGAAATCCCTCAGGTATAAATTGCCATATCTGGAATTGGCAATGTTGGTGATAACACCTGTCAGGCGATATTGGGTGTTGCCCACTTCAGCTGCAAGAAACTCTGAAACAGGTACTTCCAAAATCGCTCCTTTTTGAGTCAGCGTTGTTTCTGTGCTGTAGTTTTTTGAGCCGTCGGTGGTGCGGAATGTGAGGGTGGTTCCACGGTCTCCACCGGTATTGGCAGCGGCATTGAACGTCACAACTACTTCTTCGCCTGCCGATTCGATAGACGAAATGGACAACCATGACTTGGCATCTTCAGGGATATCAACAGATACGCCTTGTCCTTTGCTGGTAAGGTATGCGATGAATTCACCCCCTTCGATGGGAAGTTCCTGGTTTGCAACAGAATCTACTTTGATAAGTGACTTGTTGATTTGGATAACCGTGACATCCACCATTTGAGGATTTCCCTGATAAGATGACTTTGGTCCTTCAATGGTTACTTCATCTCCAACCTCAAGTCCAAGGCTCAGGAAATTTCTTGTTGCACCCTTTGCATCAAGCGTACCATATATATAAACAGTACCCGTTTCATCTGTTAAATACCAGTTGCCATATAAGGTGTTTGCAATGGCAGTGCAAACACCCGTAACACGGAAGGTTTTTCCGTCAGGACCTGCATTCACTTCAGCCGCTGTGACTTCAGATATTTTTGCCAGACCCTGAATGATGTTAATTCTCTGCGTTTTGCCTCCACTGTGTAGCAGAGCCTCTGCTGTACGACCATCGATGGCCGAGGGAGCTGAAAAGGTAAGTTGAGACTCGCCGGCACTACCTGAAGTGGTAGAGAACGTCAACCATTCAACATCATCCTTCTCTGTAGTTACTTTCTCTATTGTCCAGCTATCCTGAGCCGTTACAGTTATGGTTGCAGAACCGCCCGCCTCCGGAATAGCCACGTATGACGACGATACCCGAATTTCATCAAGCAACGTCATCGATTCTTCTTCGGTACAACTTGTCACCAGGGCAAGTATCGCGATAAAAAGTGGGAATAAATATTTTAATTTCATATCGTCTGTACTTTTAATTAGTTGAAAATATACTTGATACCAATAGAAGCATACCAGGTTTGACCCAATGAGTAGCTTGGTGTGAATGTTTGGGTATTGCCATGGATGGAAGAGGGTGTAGAGAATGTAGCCACACCGTCAGCATCAACACCTTCGTATCTGAGGATACGCGCTTCCGAACCAATTTCCGGGTTCAAATATTTACCTACACCCCAGCTGGAGTTGAACAGGTTCATTACGTTTTTGATATCAAAGCTAAGTTGCAGTTTGTGTTCGTTATTGCCTGCATTCAGAGCAAAATCGTGTTTGTAGCTGAAGTCAACGCGATGTACCCAGGGAGAGTAAACGCTGTAGGCTTCTGCATACTTGCCTTGTTGATTTTTCAGATAATCATTGGAATGCACATAGTCCATGAAACGGGTTTTGTCATCTTCCGAAACAAAGCGGAATTCATTGTTTGCCACTTCGTTGTCAGTCGGAACATAGATTGCATCGTAGTTGTACCCGTCACCGTTTATGTCGTTCACAGTCATGAAGGAGTAGTTTGCACCACCGTGCCATCCTTCATAAATAAAGCTGTAGTGGTTACCGCTCTTGTCGTGGGCTGTAAGTGCAGCCACCAAACGATTGGGTGTGGTGTACTGTGAATTGTGCAATTTAATGTGGTTAGGACCTTCCACTGTGGGAACGTATGTAAATGCAGATTCTGCATTCGAACCTGGCATTCCGGTTACATCCTTGGCAACTGTGTGTGTATAGGCAGCCATCACGCTGATGTATTCTGAAGGTTGGGCATTGTAAGTAATGTTGCCTGACCAGCCATAACCGCGACTGGTGTTTTCAAGCACAAAAGCCTTTGTGCCGGTACGATAACCATCGGGATAAACCGGACGATTGTCCACACCGTTGAAACGGGCAAAACCACCTACAGAGGGAATACTCCAGTCAGAGATAGAAACACCGTTGATGGTTTTATTGTAGATTCCTTCAACCGTTACAGAGGATGGGAAAGATGTGGGGAATGCATAGTCAATCGCCAACGATGTTTTCCATACCTGCGGCATTTTAAAATTCGGATCTACAGCCGCAATTGCTGAAGGGACCGTCCCGTCTTCGGGTGAAATGGTTGTAGGATAACCGATACCTGTCAATTTATCATATAGTCCCGCTATGTTAGCATTGCCGTCAGCATCAGTTACAAGGCCACCGGCAAACTGTGTCATGTCAATATACCTGTCTCCATTATCGGCTGTTGTGTACGGACCACTGTAACCTTTAATAATTTCTATATCGTCTTCCGCATCATAAACTTTAGTGTCAGCATTAAGATGTGCCTGATACTGTACCATACCACCATTGGTTGGCATGTTGGTGAAGAATACAAGTGGTAAGTTACCTGAGAAAAGGCCGGTTCCACCACGAACTTTCAGGCTCTTGTCACCAGAAGCATCCCATACAAAACCTACACGGGGAGAGAATATAATATTTGTTTCAGGCCATTTCCCGGTATCAATACTACGACCGGAATAATCAAGTTCTTTGATTGCCTGATTTGTCATCAAATCATTATTGTTGAAGAAAAGTCCATCGATACGAAGACCGTACGAAAGTTTGAATCTTTCGTTAACACTCCAATCGTCCTGAACATAAGCTCCAATTTTGTTCGTTCTTACACGAGCTGCAGGATTAGCTTCCCCATCGTAACCATAGGTTAAGTTTACAATTTCTGGTGTTGCTTCGTTTAAGAAGTCATCGAGGCTGGAGTAGCGGTAGTATCCGGTGCCGTTACGCATATAAGCATTATCTGCCATTTTATATTCGTATGCAACACCACCAACAACTTTGTGATTACCCAAATAGTAGGTCAACTCATCTTTGATATTGACCACATTGTTGTGAACACCATTGTTCCAGGTGAAAAGTTCGTAACCCAAAGACAAATAGGCTTGTTCATCTTTCAAAATGTCAATGAAAGGAAATTCCGAGGAATTTGTTCCGCGAATATCATCAAGTTTTGAAAATGTAGCCAGAAACTGGTTGGATACGTTATCCGACAAACGGCTGTTCAGGTCGAAAGAGTAGGAATGAACGAGGTTGTCCATCGAATACATCGAGTTTGCATAAGACATTGAAGCTTGCGACATTCTTGCCTCCGACACGCGAGTACCCCCGTCCATAGAAGTAGCATTGGGAGATCTCCATGACAGGTTTTTCGTGTAGTTATAACGTAAAGCCAAACGGTGTTTGTTTGAGATATTCCAATCCAAACGGGCAAGTAGTTTGTGATTGCTTTCATCTGCCGGGAAATTTGTGTAAGATCCCGTTTCATAACCATATTCACTTCTTACAAAATCAGAAACCCTTTTCAGATCGGTTTCTGTGGTGCGGGAGATATAATTGTCCGGATCAGCAATACCATCGGTTGAAGGTCTCCAGCGATTGGCAATGGTTGGTATTTTAGCCATTTCACCGTTTACGAAAAAGAAGAGTTTGTTTTTGATAATTGGACCTCCAATCGTAAAACCGTATGTTGTATTACGGTCTTTCTCACGCGCTCCCTGGATTTGTTGACCATTAACAGCATCACCGCGTAAGTTTTCATTTCGGTGATAAGCGTAAGCGCTGGCTTTGAAGGTGTTGGTACCCGATTTTGTAATTGCGTTTACACCACCACCAATAAAATTGGTCTGACGAACATCGTATGGTGCGATTACAACCTGCAATTCTTCAATGGCTTCAATGGAGATTGGGTTACCTCCACCAGGAAGAGCAGAACTCAAACCGAAGTTGTTGTTGAAATTGGCTCCATCCACCGTAAAGTTAGCGGTACGGCCATCTGTACCAACAAAGCTCATGCCATTCCCTCCATAAGGTGACAGACGGGTAACGTCCATAATGCTACGGGTTACGGTAGGTAAATTAGCGATCTGGTCATTGGTGATATTGGTAACTGCACCGGTTTTCTCAGTTGAGAATTTTGTACGGGTTGCCGTAACAAGAATTTCATCTAATGATAATGATTCTTCTGAGAGTACAACATTCATTACATAGTTTTCACCCAGGCTCAACGTAACGTTGTTCGTAGTGTTTTTACCATATCCAATGAAAGAAATTTCAACGGTATAAGGT
>Ga0334898_1002302_pt1 | contig 17917 bp, 13 predicted proteins | sample GraSluR3_MG_10_FD_207228 | JGI IMG/M metagenome (GOLD analysis project Ga0334898, IMG submission 207228) | Sludge microbial communities from methane-producing bioreactor in Wageningen University, Netherlands - Granular Sludge_3_08-R3 | ecosystem: Engineered > Bioreactor > Anaerobic >... | reverse complement strand
TGGAGGAATAGATTGCCAAGAACGCAAGGATATCGACATGTCGCGTGTAGATCGTATGTTCCTGTTCTGTATAGACGGGAACATCGTAGATCTTCCAGCCTCTCTTGAAGGGTTCCATCGGATCCACCACTTGACCGGAGGGAAGTATGACGGCGGTCATCCCGGAGTTCGTTCCACGAACAGTCGATTTGCGGTTCTCCACCGAACGGAAGACTGCCAATGCGAGGTGCTGCATTTCAGCCGATACGGCTCCAGACCAACTGTCATTGGTCATGTTCACGATCACATCGGCCCCATTGCGTACGAATCCAGCCGAAAGATATCCGAACACATCCTCAAAACAGATTGGTGTGGAGAATTTTACGCCTTCATCGGTTTCGAACACCACCGGATCATATCCCTTTTCCCACCAGTTGTAGTCATTTGCCAACAGAAGGTTGTACAACCATGGCATTTGTTTCTCGTAGGGGAAATGCTCCGTGAAAGGCACCAGATGTTGCTTGCGATAGGTGTTCTTGATCTCTCCACCTTCGAACATGATCACTGTGTTGTAATCTTTCCTGTTCCATGTACCGTCGGGATGCAAAGGTGGTGCATCCTCGTCATCCAATACCCCTTCAGGATTCCCGGTAAGCAATGGAACGGGAAGGGATTTCCCGAATGAGACGAATTCATCGACCAGTTCAGCCGTCTCTTCGTCCGTCTTGTAGGTCGTGTGCCAGTAGACCGATGGAACGAAGGCTGTTTCCGACCAAAGGATCATGTCGGGTTTTTCCTGCAGTGCTTGCAGGCTCATGGTTCTCAGATTGTTGAAATTTCTCTTGTAGGTTTGGTAGCCACCTTTCCAAGAGTCGGCGACGTGTTGGATTGTCGCCACACGCCAAGTCAACTCCGGCTCTTCGTCATTCCATTTCGCCAAGGAGATGAAACCGAACACAAAGACAAATAGCATCACCACTGCGTAAGAGATGATCGCAACTATGTACTTCCTCAAGAATTCGGTGAAGGGTTCGCGTGCAGCGGTGAACTGGTCCGCCACATATCTTCCCAATAAAGCTTGGGGAAGGATCATGATGAATGTGAGGCCCCATATACCTGAGAATTCGGCGATTTGGATAAACGGGAGGAATTGATAAGTGGCCGAGCTAATGGTTCCGTAGGGATATCCTGCGAACCAACTCTGGTTAAGATAGGCATATGCCACCCAGATGATCGATTGCACGAGAAATCCGTATTTCTTGAACCAACGGTCGGCGGCTTTCAATGCAGGAAACAGCATAACCATCTCTCCACCCTTGATGATGGGGACCAGCAGGATGGCTAGGGGGTGGAAAGTGGTGAGCCAATAGTTGAAACAGGTGTAGAAGGCGAAGCCGAAGAGGAATCCGTAGAACGGCACGGCAACCCATGAGGTTTTCCGGATAACCGCAAACAAGGGTATCAGTGCGAAAAACGCGATCGCACCGAAACCCTTGTCGGATAAAAATCCGGGAAAAGCGAACGAATAGATTACCGAAGTGATGATCAGTAGTAATATTTCAAGGCCATAGGATCCCAAGCCTCTTTTCTTCAGTACATCCACAACAGTCGCTTTCTAAATTTCTTCGTTCTGTCGAAGTTTCCAGACAAAATCCTTCAACTCTTTTCCGGGTCTGAATATTGCGACACCATGGGTGTCTACAGCAACCAGCTCTCCGGTTTTCGGGTTGCGTGCCCGTTCACGTCCTTTCCGGGTGCGTACTTCGAAGGTTCCGAATCCACGGAGCTCGATGACGCGATCCTCTTCCAGGCCACGCTTGACTTCTTCGAAAAATTCATCGATCACGCTGTGGACATCGGGACGATTCAGACCGAGCTTGCCTTGGATATTTTCGATGATCTCAGCTTTTGTCAGTTTATTGTTTGCCATTGACCTACTCCTTATAGAATACTCTTGTGACAGTGTGGTCATCACGCCTTGTACAAAGCGTTGTACTGAGCGGCGAGCCTGGATTTCTTACGAGAGACGGTATTGGCATGGTACACGCCTTTGCTACCCGCGGTATCGATCAATTTGATGGCAAGATCGAACTTCTCTTTCGCCGAGTCCTTGTCTTGGGCCTGGGCCGCAAGTTGGAACCTCTTTACTGCGGTGCGAACGGCACTTTTAGTCTCTCTGTTCCTCATTCTTCTCTTTTCATTCTGGCGCTCTCTTTTGGCCGCCGAGCTGCTGTTGAACACGTATTACCTCCAAAGGTTTCTCAATTATATAAGTTCAAGGGAATTAATTGTATCTCTGAACCAACGGATACACAAAATACCATACTCCGTAATATCGGTCAATACAATAGTTTGTATCAATTCGACAGAAATTCGTCCAGATATGAACGTTCCACTTCCCAACGCGAGTGGTCATCGTTGTAATACACTGCGGAAAATGGAATGGTCAAATGTCTTCCTTCGGTTCCAATGAGTGAAATCTTGCGCGACAATATGTTTACTTCGGTAATTTTCATCAGTTCATGCTGTATCTTGAGTCGGCTTCCCTCGGGAGGGAGGTTGCGTTTCTCCTCCACATAAAAATCATACTCATACGAGAGGCAGCAGAGCAGTCTCCCACAAGGTCCAGAAATTTTTGTGGAATTCAAAGAAAGATTTTGCTCCTTGGCCATTTTGATCGAGACGGGATTGAGTTTGTCGGTTATGCCGTGACAACAGAAATCCCTTCCACATACCGCCAATCCCCCCAATACACGGGATTCGTCGCGAACTCCTATTTGCCTAAGCTCGATACGGATTCTGAACACGGAGACGAGATCCTTCACCAAATCCCGGAAATCCACTCGATTCGCTGCGGTGAAGAAAAAGATCACTTTTGATTCCCCGAATAGATAATGGGCTGAAACCAGTTTCATGTCGAGTCCATGCACCAGCACTTTTTCCCGACACAGTACAAGCGCCTCGTCCTCCATTTTGTTCAATTCCAGGAATCGCTGATAATCTTCTTCATTGGCGATCCTCTCGATCCAATCCACCTCTCCGGTGATCTTCACAGGATTTTCATTCCGGTATCTGTTCACCGATCCATTGCAGCCTTTGCATGGTCCACATGTGGATTCCTTCGCAACCGATGATTGTTCTTCGACGACGGGTTCGGGGTGTTCCGGTTCCGCAGATGCGACAAGGTCATCGTCTTGAGCGATGGGTTCTCCATGGAGACATGATCCTTGAACTTCCATTGATCCGGGTTCGTATTGTCCCATCTCCATTGCCGATCCGACCACCATTCCATAGTCCACTCCATATCTGGTGGGTGCGATCACATGGGTTCCCCGATCCAACCTTTCTTCTGATGCACACACGGTTAATTCGTTGGATGATGGGTTTTTGACCAAATAGATGTAGCCATATTCGGGCCGCTGGGACTGCCGCTTACGCTGTGAATCCCCTTGCTGGCTGTTGTGATATTTTTTATCTTTTTTCATCTATATCCTTATTTACTTTTATAGAAAAACATTATACTCACCATGAGTATTTTAAGCTACCATGCCGGGCGAAAATTGTCAAATATAAATCATCCTTGACGGTTACAGAGGTTCATGCTATCTTCATCTATAATCTCTCCATGGTTCCGCAGGTGCGAAGGGTGAATTAGCAAGATATCTTTTTGTGGAGCATAAATTTTTTTATAAATTTTTAAAACATCTACATGCATGGTGTTGCACAGTGTTAGGGGCTGTGGTATACTTCTTTCCAAGAGGTGGCCCATGCATCTGAACCAGCTCAAAGAGTCGAAAACGGGGAGGATCTTCCTCTCCTTCCAGGAAACCCGCCGGGTCAAGGGCAAGAACAAGACCACCACCGTCAAACGTATCGGATACCTTGATGAGTTCACCGGTCTCTACGAAGACCCCGTCGCGCATTTCAAAGACCTGGCTAGACAGCTTTCCTCGGAGCGGAAGGTCGAGCTAACGATCTGTCTTGATGAGCACTACACCTTCGATGTCCCCTACGTCAGGGGTGATGCCGCTTCGCATCGCACAGGCGGGCTGACCTACCACCTGGGGCTGCTTCCCCTGTCCCGGATCTACCATGAGCTGGAGATCGATTACTTCATCAACAACAGGCGCAGGTATGCCAAGGCCAAGTTCAACCACAACACCATCCTCCAGCTGCTGGTGTTCGGCCGCATCCTCTTTCCCGATTCCAAGCTCGGGACCTGGCGGAACAGGCACAGGCTGCTGGGCAACATGGACTTCTCCGATGACGATGTGTATCGGAGCCTTGAATTCTTTGCGGACCACAAGGCCGCGCTGACCAGGCATCTGCACGAGAGGGTCACGCGGATCTATGGAAGGGACACCACCTTGATGTTCTATGACGTCACCAACTACTATTGGGAGATCGACCGGGAGGACGAGATAAGGAAACGGGGGGTCAGCAAGGAGCATCGTCCGGAACCCATTGTGCAGATGGGGCTGCTGATGGACTCCAAGGGTCTGCCCATCACCTACAATCTGTTTCCCGGGAACACCCATGACGCGCTCACCCTCTCCCCCATGATGGGAGATGTGGTTGAGGAGCTGGAGCAGGAAGGGGTTGTGTACATCGCCGACAAAGGGGTGATGAGCGGGGACAATCGGGCGGAGATCCTCATCAACCGGGGAGGCTACATCTTCAGTAACTCGGTGCGGAGTGTGGAAGAGCAGACCAGGGCCTACGTGATTGATGAAAAGGGTTTTCTCGTTAATGCCGAAGGTACCTACAAGTACAAGTCGCGGATTGTCCCGGTGAAGATCTCCATTACCAACCGGGTTACCGGAAAGAAGAAGAAGGTGGTCATCAATGAACGGCAAATCGTATTCTGGAGCAGGAAGTACCAGGAGAGGACCCGGCATGAGCGGGCGAAGGCGATAGAGAAGGCTGCAAATTACGGCACCTGTGAGAACAACCATGGAGGCAACCGCTATTTCAATAAAAAGGTGGTCAACAAAATCGATGGAGAGGTCCTCAACGATGAGGACAGGATGTATGTGAGGGTCTTCGATGAGGATCTCCTTTCCAAGGACGAGGCGCTTGACGGGTACTACATGATCTGCACCAATGTCATCGGTCTGGATGCTAGCCAGAAGCCATTCTCGAGGCAGTCAAGATTCCTTCATGACAATATGTTCCAGTTGAACCGGTTCGTCACCGACCAGGACATCATCGAGATGTATCGGGGGCTCTGGAGAATTGAAGAGAGCTTTCGCATCACCAAGAGTTGGCTGAAAGCCCGTCCGGTGTTCGTACATACCGAAGCGAGTATTGAAGCTCATTTTCTCACCTGCTTTCTGGGACTGTTGCTTCTGCGCATTCTTGAGGTGAAGACCGACCACACCATTGAATTGGACAAGATGATTGAAGATCTTCGGAATCTTCAAGTCGTGGAGGAGTCACCAGATCTGTTTTTGCAGACCCCTCCAACCAATGTAGTAATGAAGATTGGAGAGTATTTCGACCTCGATCTCATCAAGAAGAGATACACGATGCAAGAGTTGAAGAAGATGGCTGCAAAAACAAAGAAAACAACCTGACACTGTGCGCCAAAATGTTGTAGCCCACCTCGTGTAACTGCTGTTCAGCAAATTACTTGTTGACAGCTTTTTTATTTCCTGCTGCGGAAGCCAGGATCAGGACTCACACTATAGCGATGGGGCCATCCTTTGTCAAGTAAACCGAGAAAGCAAAACCTTATGGCGCAGCATACTTCTTGACATGGCCCAAAGGGGTGGCCATGATGGATATGAGGTTTCGTATGGCAAGAATTCGTATGGAAAAACTACAGGCCGCCCGTATGGCGCGGGAAGCTTTGGCAATGGTCTCCTCCTTGATCGGGAAATACGGAAGCAGACTGGTGGGAACACCGTCCTGTAGCCAAACGGCCGAGGATTTGGCGACGGAGTTCGAAGACTCCTGCGATAAGGTGGAGCGTGAGACCTTCTCCCTTCATCCCGGTGCGTTCCTCGGATGGATCAGGATCCTTGTGGTCCTCTATCCTGCGGCACTCCTATTGCTTTGGCTCTCCTGGCCGTTGCCGAGTCTTTTGCTCTCGTTGGGTGGTATAGCCGTCATGGTGTGGGAGTTCTTCCTCTACCGCGAGGTGGTGGACAGATTCTATCCGCAGGTGAAGGGTGTGAATGTCTATGGAATCCTTGATCCCCGGCACGAGGTACGCCATACCGTGGTCTTCAGCGGTCATCACGATAGTGCCAAGGTGTTCAACTTCTTCACTTGGAAACCGCATCTCTATGTTCTCCGGATCGGCGTCGGACTTGGTGGCTTCGCCCTACTGGCGATCACTTCACTTGTGTATACGACGATGGAGATGGTCAATGGGGGACTGTTTGGATTCGATTTTCCCCCAGTCGCCCTTTTTGTGTTGCTCCTACTGTTGACCGGAGCTCTTCCATGGGTAGCGAAATTGTGGAATTTCGCCGGTAGGGAGGGAACCCCCGGAGCGGGAGACAACCTCATCTCCTCTACCATGGGTGTTCAACTTTCACGCTATTTCAAGCGAAATTCAGACATGGGCAATCCCTTGTCCCACACCCGACTTGTGTTTGCGAGTTTTGATGGCGAGGAGGCGGGTTTGCGGGGAGCAAGACATTTTTTCTCCACCCATCGATCCAACGACCAAGTGCTTGGTGGCGATGTGCACCACTTCAACGTCGATTGTCCCTACGATGCCAAGCATCTGTTCTTCCTTACAAGCGACATCAACGGAAGTGTGAAGCTATCCCAAGAGATGGCCACCAAATGTGTGGCGATCGCCAAATCGATGGGCTATGATGCCTTCAGTCAACCGATCGCCTTTCTCACAGGGGGAACCGATGCCGCCGAAGCGGCCAAATGCGGCTTCCAAGCGGTGACCCTCATGGCCATGCCGTGGGGAAATCGGGAGAGGGCAAGCGTCTACCATACCCCTGACGATCTTCCCGAAGCGATCGACATCCAGGCGGTGGAGGAGACACTTTCAATTGCCATCCGCTATATCGAACAGGTCGATGCTCAAGATTGATCGACCACAGCTCTTCCCGCACTCAGATCGGTTATCCTCTGTATGGCGGAGGCAGCGTGGATGGATGGGAGTGTGCATACGATGGTGACCTCGGTTGCAAAATCCTCCTGGTTCTCTCCATGGTATTCAGCCAGCATATTTCTCACCTGTTCATATAGATCATAGCCTATCTTTATGGTTATGGTCGACTTTTCAATCAATTCTTCGGTTTCCAAGGTATCAAGTACTGCTTTCGCAGCATCTCCATAGGCTTTCACCAAACCTCCCGTACCCAACAAGGTTCCTCCGAAATACCGGATTACCATGACCAGTATGTTGGTGATACCGCTTCCCTTGAGGATTTCAAGCACAGGGCGACCTGCAGTGTTCTTCGGCTCATGATCGTCGCTCATGCTGTATTGGGTGCCTTGGGTTCCCACCACAGCGGCATGCACCACATGGTTGGCCTGTGGATGGGCAGCTCTGGTTCTGGTTATGATGTCCTTGATCATATCGGTATCTTCGATCTTCTCCGCAATTGCGATGAAGCGTGAACGTTTCACTTCGATCTCGGCAGTCTGTGTCGTTACGGGAATCTTCATGATCCCATATTATCACGATCACCACCGGTGGAAGAAGGGATTGTCCTCCTCTTCTGGGATCATGTGCATCAATGTGGTGGAAGCCGCTTCCAATAAGACGAGATCCTTGTCTTCCAACCGCATGTTCCCGGTCATGACTGCATCGTTCAGTTGCTCTTTGGTTCTTGCTCCCGTGAGTATGGTATGCACCGGTTGCATGCGTGCCCAGAGAAGTGAGAGCGATGCGGGGGACATTCCCTGTTCCTTTGCCATCGTTTCGATGACATCCAAAAGTTCGAGAAAATGCTTGTGGTAGGGTTCCCGGTAGACGTACAGTCTTCTCCTCACATCATGGGAAGCCAATTGCCCGAGACTCCGATGTCGTCCAGTGAGCAGCCCGACTCCCAATGGGCTGTATCCCACGAGGGAAATATCATTGGCATTGCACATGGGTGCCAGTGATGCGAAACTCCTTTTCCACATCAAGGAGAGGGGAATCTGACAGTATGGGATGTCGGTGATGAGAAGCGCTTTTTCAAGTAGGGGTGCGGTGAAGTTGCTGACTCCCATCTTGGCGAACAGGCCCAGCCGCTGCAATCGCTTGAGCTCAATAAGGTAAGGTTCGAGGTCTTTGCGTGAATCGGGCCAATGGATATAGAGTATGTCAATGTGGGGTGTACACAGACGATTGAGGGAACGGCGCACCAATCCTTCCAGATCCCGACTGTCATCCGGCAGGTACAATTTGGTCGCAATGGTAAGGGATTCCCTGGGATTCGAGGTTCTGAAACGACGCAACTGCTGTCCAAGGATTTGTTCGGAACGGCCTTTGCCGTATCCTTGGGCCGTATCGAAATGGGTGATACCGCTTCGAAGCGCGGCATGGATGGTCTTGATGGAATCGGATCGGTCCTGGTCGTGTTGGAGATCTCCTCCGAACGACCAGCACCCCAAACCGAGATTGGCGAAGGAGCTCACATCTCCTCTTCCTCCAATTCGACCAACTCGCTATCCAGCATCTTCTCACCATCGAAAATGAACCTGCCATGGAATTTTTTCCCTTCGAGCGCCATCGGTATCCACAAGGGATCATCTTCCCACATTCTGTCGTAGGGAAGATTGGTTACAGGACACCAGAAGGGATTCGCCTCTTCGGTTTCATGAATCTCACCGGTATGGCGATGGGTGAAGAACACATGTCCCCGCATTGCCAATCCGTCGGTGAACTGGAACTCGAGTATTCCCCTATGGTCGACCGAATCGATGGAGACTCCGGTCTCTTCGGTAATTTCCCTCATGGCTGCTTCACTTGCGGTTTCCGCCTCTTCGATATGGCCCCCGGGGGCATTCACCAATCCTTTGCCCAAACCGGTCTTCTTTTCGATGAGAAGGACGTTGTCGCCATCGAAGAGATAGCAGAGCACCGCTGTTTCGGTCGGTTCCCAGCTGTCCCAATCGATATCTTCGACTTTTCTTGCATCGGAAGAGGTAGGAAGCAAGGGCTCCTCTTCAATTTCCTCTTCTTCAATCTCCTTGGCCTCTTCGGGATGGGCCTTGGCCCAGCAGGATTCGCAGAGGTTGTCGTCGTAGTTGATCGTTGCGGTCAATGGCAGTTTGACTCCACACTCGGCACAGCTGGTTCGGAACAGGAGTATTCTTCTTCTGAAGGGGATCGCCACCAGAAATGTGATGAAGAGTGCGGGAACCGCGAGCCAATGCGGCCATCCACGACTAAGGATGATGACGATGAATATCTGCCAGAGCATGGCCAGTGAAGCGATGATCAAGGTCGCTGTCCTTTTCCTGAAGCTCCTTGGAGCGAATTTCCGTTGGTAGAGGTTCACCACCAGGATGGCGACCAGAAACCAGAGATAATTTTCGGCGATTGTTTCTAGTATCATGGAGTTGACAGTAGCTTGCGGTTAGGGAAAAATCAAGGTCATCGCGGACAAGGTGTCCGGTTGCACCCGAAAGCGTAATGGAGTAATCTTGACTGGTCCGGAACCATGGAGGATAAGGATATGTTGAAACCTGAAGAATTGGCACATTACATCGATCATACATTGTTGGCCACCAATGCCACTGAGGAGAAGGTTGAACAATTGTGCGCCGAGGCGAAGCGGAATTCCTTCGCATCGGTGTGTGTGAACAGCTGTTGGACGGCGAAGTGCGCCGAACTGCTCGCCGAGAGCAATGTGAAGGTCTGTACCGTGGTCGGTTTTCCTCTCGGTGCCATGAAGAGTGAAAGCAAGGCGTTCGAGGCCTCCCAGGCAATCGCAGATGGCGCTGAGGAAATCGACATGGTGATCAATGTCGGTTGGCTCAAATCGGGTAGGCTCGGGGATGTCGAGGAAGATATCAGAAAGGTGAAGACCGCTTGTGGCGATAAGCTGCTCAAGGTGATCATAGAGACGTGCCTCCTTTCCGATGAAGAGAAGGCCGAAGCGTGCCGGATCGCAGTTTCAGCCGGAGCCGATTTCGTGAAGACCTCAACAGGATTTTCCACCGGGGGTGCGACCGAACAGGATGTCGCGCTCATGCGATCGGTGGTGGGTGAGTCTGTGGGAGTGAAGGCTTCCGGAGGCGTGAGGAGCTACGAGACCGCAATAGCCATGATCTCATCGGGTGCGACACGCCTGGGAACCAGCAGTGGAGTTGCGATCGTTCAGGGAGCCTCCTCGCATGCCGCGTACTGAACAGCAGCGCAAGCTTCCCGACGATTTTCTCAAGAGTCTCGGTTTTCCCACCATAACCGTTCATCAGACCTTTACCCATTTCGATTTCACGCTCCCGGGAAGGAGGGTTCTGGTGATAGGTCCGATGGGGTCGGGGAAAACCGAGTTCTCCGCGCGTGTATGGCGTGACGCGGCGATTGCCCAGAAGAAAAGCGATGTGATACGTCGACTCACCAGCACCAATGGGGTCGATAGGAGGAAGGTTTTCTTCGTCCGTTCCGAGATCGATGGGGAACGGTTCACCGATTATCCCGTGGACGCGCTTGCCTACCGCAACGGCTATATCAGGTGTGGGGACAATATCGCCCGAATCCGCGACTCGTTCGGGTTGGAGCAGGTGTTGTACGATCATCCCGATGTGGGTACGTTCATCATAGACGAAGCCTCCTTCTTCGATGAAAGGTTGGCCTATGTGGTGCGCAACCATAGCTTGGAACGGGGCATCCTTTTCATTTTTCCCACCCTCATACTGAATTTTCGTCGCGACATCTTCAATTCCACCGCACGTTTGATGTTGGATATCGCCACCGACGTGATTCCCCTCACCGCCTATTGCGAGCATCCCGATTGCATGAAGGATGCCTTCTATACCTATCGCTACTATCGTGTCGATGGGCAGGAGTGCCCCGCCCTCTATTTCGATCCGTTGATCATCGTGGGTGGCGATACACAGAAGGAGGATCCCCTCAGCCCCAATTATTGCAGCAGATGTGACGAACACCACTATCTTCCTGCCAAGGAGTACACCTTCTTCCATCTCAAACCGTTGGGAGAGAGGGCTGTACGGGGCGATGTGGAGCCTTTGAAACAAGAGCTGTGGGCTTTGACCCATTCGGTTGGGGAATCGGAGCTCCACAAGCATATGGAACAGAGGTATGGCAACCGTCCCGATGCACAGATATTCATGAATGCGCTCAAACCGGGATGTCTGGCGGAGAAGGCGCTCATTTATCTATTCTGTGAGCAAAATTTGCTTCCGGAAGATCTGCTCGTACGTCTTGTGTATGGGTTGGGATTGGATAGGAATTATATGACCAAGGTGCTCAGTGACAATCTAAGGCCGGTCTCCTTCGACCAGCCTCTGCTCTCCATTGTCGATTGACGGTCGGTAAAATCCAAAAAGAAGACGACTTTCACAATTGCGTTCAGATATCGGAACATGCAGGATTGGGGTATGAGCACATGTTGTCTGCAGGATTTCGGAGGAATATCGGATGGAGTGTTCGACAACACCGAAGTCTTCATCAAGGCCATTTCCCATTTGCAGCAGTTGGGTGGCGGGACGCTGTTGGTTACTCCAGGGATATGGCGTACCGGTCCGTTGACCCTGTTCAGCAATTGTATCTTGGAGATTGCCGACGGAGCGACGATCTCCTTCATCGGTGAGTTCCATCGCTACCGTCCGGTCTGGACGAGGTGGGAGGGGGTGGAATGCCATGCCATGCAACCGTGCATACAGGCAAGGGACGCTTCCCATGTGGTGATTGCCGGTGGAGGGACAATCGATGGGAACGGACATGTGTGGTGGCAGTACCGGAACATGATTCGATCCAATGCTGAACACACCCCTTCTTTGACCATCGAAAAGGAACTTGCCGGCTTGAATCCGGGCTATCGAGAGCAACCGGGAGGAGGTGGAGGACGTCATTCGCAATTTTTGGCTCCCCCGGTAATCCAACTCTATCGTTGCACCGATTCGGTCATTGAGGGGATTTCCATTGTCGACTCCCCATTTTGGACCATACATCCGCTGTATTGTCATACACTCCGTATTGAAAGGGTGAAGGTCTTCAATCCCTCTTCAGCTCCCAATACCGATGGATTGGATATCGATTCCTGCAGTGATGTCGTCGTGTCCGATTGCCTGTTCGATGTTGGGGACGATGCGATCGCACTGAAGTCGGGATCTGGTACCGATGGAATGCGTGTCGGCATCCCCACCAGGAACATCAGGATCACAGGATGTGAATTCCATAGGGCCCATGGAGGTATCGTGGTGGGAAGTGAAACGGCGGGAGGGATTGCGGATGTGGTGGGATCCGACTGCAGGTTTTTCGATACCGACAGGGGTGTCAGGATCAAGACCCGGCGTGGCAGGGGAGGTATCATCGAGAATTTGCGATTCACCCGTATGACCATGGAAAGAACCCTCTGTCCGATTGCAATCAACATGTACTATCGTTGTGGAATTTTGCCTGAAGAGGAAGAGATGTTCTTCTCCACGACTAGAGAAGCGGTCGATCCAACCACTCCTCAAATACGGAAGATCGTTGTGGAGGATCTGCATGCGAGCGGGTGTAGGTCTTCGGCCGGTTTTTTCGTCGGTTTGCCGGAAAGTCCCATCGAGGATCTTTCCCTGGTCGATTGTCATATCGATACCCATTCCGACCAGAACGTTTCTCCCGGGGAATCCGAAATGTATTCCGGATTGCCCCCGGTATCCACAAGAGGGATCAGATTTCGCAACTGTCGCAACCTGTCCATGGAGCAGGTCATGGTGGATGGACCTGTTCCTCCGATTTTGGTTGAAGAAGGAGTCGAGTTCCTCTGAAAAAGGGTATATGATTGGTATAGCATGGGTTATGTTCGTTCAAGACCATTACGAGTAGCTCTATTGCTCGCATCCATCCATACCGGTTCATCGGAGTCGTTGTGGACATCGATAGCAGATATGGCCGAGGCTTCGGGCAATGCATTGTTCGTATTTCCCGGCGGTCGGCTGGATGCTCCAGGGGAATTCGAATATCTGCGCAACAGCATCTACCGTCTTGCGAATTCGGCGACGGTTGATGCGTTGGTGAGCTGGGGCTCAAGTCTCGTGGGAACGGTGGATGGAAAACGGGCGATTGAGTTCCACCGCAACTATGCATCGTTGCCGATGGTGACCATCGCCTTGCCGATCGAAGGTGCCGATATGGTTTCTTTCGATGCCTATCGGGGGATGAAGGCTCTTGTATCCCATTGTATCGAAATCCATGGTGCCACGCGGATCGCCTTCATCCGGGGACCTGAGAACCATGTTTCGGCGGAACAACGGTTCCAAGCATATCGTGATGCACTTGCGGAAGCGGGAATTCCGATTCTCGAGGAATTGATAAGTTCCCCTTTTCCTTGGCACAGGGGGGAATCGGCACTTCGGGAATTGCTTGACGATCGTCATCTGAGACCGAAGAAAGATTTTTCGATGATTGGCTGCGCAAGTGATCTGCTCATGCTCAATGCGGCGAATATGTTGGAGAAGCGGGGGTATCGCATTCCCGAGGAAGTGGGTATCGTCGGTTTCAACGATTCCGCCGAGAGCAGGTTTCTCTCCGTTCCCGGGACTACCGTGAGGGTACCCTTCGGGGATCTCGGTAGAGTCGCCTACCAAACTCTCATCCAACGACTTTCAGGTGCCCCGGCGAAGCAGGAGGTGATGCTTCCTGCTCAACCGGTCATCAGGTGTTCCTGTGGCTGTTCATTTGTTGAACAGTGGCAAGACAATGGTTGCCGAATATTTGGAAGGGAGCAGTTGCGCGATTGGATGGTCCGGCGCTTCTCCATGGACCAGGAACTACAACTCACCTATCTTGATCCACTGGTGGAAGCACTATATCGAGGCCCGTGTGACAATATGAAATCCCTATTGTCCATGGCAGGTAAGGTTTTGGAGCGGTATTTCCTGAACGAACCCGACAGTTCGGCATTTCAGAGGACGATGGAGGCCCTCTCGCATGTCGAAGACCTTGACTCGACATATCTTTCACAAGTGGTGCATAGGTGTAGGAATCTGGCGCTTGAGACCCAATCCAGAATCGCGAATCATCAAAGTTACCGAAATATCCAACGTGCCGCCATGCTCGATGCCTTCAAGTGTGATTTGTTGAGGGCATGGAATCGCACATCGATCGTCACCATCATGAAACAACATTTGCGGAACCTGGGAGTTCGACAATCGTTTCTGATCATGAATGAGGGTGAGGATTTGTTCAGATTCGTGGGAGGATTCACAGGTGAAGAGTCGATCGAAGGTACCGGTGAATTGTTTCCGACCCACAGGATCCTTCCACAACGACTGGAAGCGACCATAGGTGCGGGGGTACATTTGGTGCTCCCGTTGTTCATCGAGAATCAGGTGCTTGGACATGTCGTGTTCACTATCACGGATCGTGATGCCTTGAAATTCGAGGAGTTGCGTTCCTCGATAAGCAGCGCATTGAAAGGGGTGCTTCTGTTCGAAGAAATGGCCAAAGCCAAGGAGATCGCTCAGAAGGCGGAGCAAGCGGAAATGGAGTTCTTCGCCTCCATGGGTGATAGCCTGAAGGAGCCCTTGAGAGCTTTCGTCGCAAGGGTGGAAGATCTCGGTACACGTATTCCCCCCTCCCTATTTTCAGATGTAGCCCGGTTGGAAACCGATATAAAGGAGCATCTACATCATATCGGGCTACTGTTCGACCAAACCCTGGCCCAAGTGGGAGCTTTGGAGTTGGACCGCATATTGGTGTCCCCCGATCGGATCCTGCAAAGTGTGTGCGATGATGCCAAGCTTCCCTTCTCCATATCGGAAGCGATTCCCTTGGTTTTGGCCGATCCCAAACGTTTGCGACAGATTCTTTCCTTGATCATTGCTTCCTGTGCGAAGGCTTCTTTGGAGGTGACTCTTTCTGTGGAACCTTCTCTTGATGGTTTGCACATCATGTTCACGAATGTTCCAGAGAATATTCCCCCTTTGGTGGAAAGTCTGGTGCTTTTGCATGGAGGCTCCTACGTAATGGATGGAGGTGTCCTCATGCTCCGCATTCCTTGGCCCCGACTCAATGAACATCCGGTTGCGAAAGAGCCTGTGCCTTCAGGTACGTTGTTGGTGCTCTCGAAAGGTGAACCAAGGGGGGACGTGGAACGCTTTGCCTTATCCCATGATCTGGAAATCAAGAACCTTGCAGTGGAGGATATACTTCAGGGAACAGGGGATGGAAAAGGAGGTTCCATTCTCGTATTCGATACCGAAGGGGCCGACGTCACACACTATCTGGCGATGGTGAAGCTGCTTCGCTGTGAGGCTTTCCTCCATCTTCATGTGATGGTGTATGGTACGGTTCTGGAGGGAGGAAAATCGGTGGGCTCCGCGATCGGACGGCATCTTGGATCGCTTCAGAAGGCTCCCGTGCTCGTGTGGGGTGATGCCGCCCGTCTTGCGATGTGCAGGGAGCTGTTGACCGAAGTGGTCGCCGTCACCGATTCGGAACATCTTGCGGAAGTGGTGGCCGAGGTTTCTCCAGGATGCATCGTCATGCATGATCCCGATATGGGGACGATCGCTGCGATACGTGAAGAAGAGGGGTGTGGTTCCATACCACTGGTCGTGATTCTCAATGAATTTCCCGACGAAGCGGAACTAGAGCGGTTGGGCAGGTATTCCCGTCTCATTCTCTGTCACTCCTTGGTGTGCGGTGATGGTGGATTTTGTGAGAGGGTACGTGAAATTGCTTCTGGTGGCGACGTGTTGCCCTCCTACACCGGAATTCTGGTCAAACGGGCCCAAAGCTATATCGTGGAACATGCGAATGGTCCGATCGCACGATGGAAGATGGCCGAAGCGGTCAACACCAGTGAGGATTACCTCACCAGAATATTCAAACGGGAACTCGGCATGTCCCCTTGGGAATACCTCAACCGATTTCGTATCGAACAGTCGGTTTGTCTGTTGAAGGAGACCCAACTGCCTCTTTCCGAAATAGCCATACGCTGTGGTTTCCAAGATCAAGCCTACTTTTGCAGGGTCTTTAAAAGGCTCAAGGGTACCACTCCAACTACTGTCAGATCGGGTTGAACCCGTGATGTCGGAAAAGTACAACGATTGCTCTGAATAGTCCCTGATGCAAGGCGTATCCTTTGTCATGGAGAGGTTTTATCATGATGGGAAATAGTGGTGGTCGTCGAAGGACTCTTCTCAGGGATGTGAAACGACATGGGGCTTTGTATGTATTGCTCACCATTCCTGTAATCTATCTCTTCATTTTCAAGTACCTGCCGATATTCAATGGACAGATCGCATTCAAGGAGTTTATGCCGAGACAAGGTGTCGTGGGTTCGCGTTGGATTGGGTTCGCCAACTTCAGGGAATTCTTCAATTCCTTTTACTTTTGGGAATTGTTGAGGAACACCGTGATGTATAGTGTCGGGAAATTGCTCATCAGTGTCCCCCTTTCGGTATGCCTGGCGATCATGCTCTACGAATGTCGGATCACTGCTTTGCGCAAGACTGTGCAGACATTGGCCTATCTTCCCCATTTCCTTTCCTGGGTGATCATGTATGGTATCCTGTTGGTCCTGCTTGCTCCTGGTGATGGGTTGCTGAACGATCTTGCCAGATTGCTCGGTGGTACCGGCATCGATTATCTGACCAATGTGAAGTCATTTCCTTGGGTGGTGTTGTGTTCCGATGCGTGGAAAGAGATGGGGTGGGGAGCGATCATCTTCATCGCCGCGCTCATGGCCATCGACCCCACGCTCTTCGAAGCTGCGATCGTGGAGGGTTCGACGGCTTGGCAACGTATCCGCCATATTACGATTCCCTCCATTCTCCCAGTGATCATCATGGTGGTGCTGCTCCGTATCGGTACGATACTCAGTGGAGGATTCAACCAGCTCTACATGCTCTATTCACCTTCAGTCTACAGTGTCGGCGATATCATAGACACTTGGGTCTTCAGGGGACTGCAGGAGGGTAAGTTCGCACTGGCCACCGCGGTAGGGTTGTTCAAGGGCCTCATGGGCTTGCTTCTGCTCGTCTTCTCGAACCGTATGACCAAGAGGGTCAACGGATCTTCGCTCTACTAGGGAGGAGCAAGATGGAGACCAAGGTGCGCACAAACCGTGTCGGACTCTGCTCCGCCGATAGGATATTCTATGCAGGTGTGAACGCAATGCTTGTAGTGTTGTTGGTCATCATCGCGGTTCCGCTTTGGAGTACGATCACCCTCTCGTTCCGTCCCAATCATTTCATCGGCACGAATCTGGAGGGGATGTTTCTTGCGCCTTGGCTATGGTCCACCGCAGCCTATGAGGCCTTGTTGGGAAACAATGGGTTCATCATGGCCTTTGCCAACAGCATCAGAATCATGGTATTCGGTGTCGCTTCGGCTTTGTTTTTGACGATTCCCCTGGCATATGTGCTTTCCATCCGCACGTTGCCCGGAAGAACGTTCCTAGTGGTGCTTGTGCTCATTCCCCACATGTTCGATGTCGGAATGATCCCCAATTTTCTCATGGTGAAGGATCTTGGCTTGATCGATAAACTTGCCGCGGTGTTCCTACCTACTGCGGTGAATACCTACAACTGTCTCATCATGAAGGGGTTCTTCGAAGGTATTCCCGATGAGTTGAAGGAATCGGCACGCATGGACGGCGCTACGGAGTTGAACTTGCTGTTGAAGATTGTGCTTCCCTTGTCAAAACCGATCGTCATGTCAGTGGGGTTGTTCTACGCGGTTTCATTCTGGAACGATTTCTTCCATCCCATGTTGTATCTGAATTCCAACAATCTCATGCCGTTGCCGATATTGCTCAGAAACATCCTCATGGCCAGCGGCATGAACGAGTTT
>Ga0334898_1002300_pt1 | contig 17924 bp, 28 predicted proteins | sample GraSluR3_MG_10_FD_207228 | JGI IMG/M metagenome (GOLD analysis project Ga0334898, IMG submission 207228) | Sludge microbial communities from methane-producing bioreactor in Wageningen University, Netherlands - Granular Sludge_3_08-R3 | ecosystem: Engineered > Bioreactor > Anaerobic >... | reverse complement strand
GTCTAGCCGTATGCTTACCGTGCCGATCTCGTTGTCCGTCGAGGCCTTCACCTGATCGTATGACAGGGCGCAGGCGGTGTAGAGCTGGCTTGCGTCGTTCTCGTTGAAAAACGTCACGTCAGACTGATTGCCAGTGAGGTAAAGACTGACCTTGACGGATGGATTGTTGACCGCCGGAATATCGAGCGCCCGCACCAATAAAATTGGAGAAATTTCTGCACTAGCAGCCTCTCCCTTGTAACTTGAACCTGCCCTACTCATATTATTTCCCTTATCGTTACTTCACATTCAGCGTACAGTGATCCAGAATGGTTCACCGACAAACTATTTTCCTCGAATCTAACACTGATTGCTGTGGAAGTCCCAGGAGGTACCCATGTAAACGCTTCAAATGACCCTTTCCGATCATTGTAAAACGATTCCACTTCGGCTATCTTCGCTAAGGTTCCTCGGAATCCGACTGTCCACGTCCTAGCACGAACTCCTAAATACTTACGTTGCTCTTTTCCTGATTCAAACTCCGTTATCAGGACGTTATGATTTATCCCTCTTTGGTACGAGTAAAGCGGTTTAGTTGTAAAAGTTGCCATTATACCGACCCCCTTATCGCAGATCGGACCGCACCATTTTTCATAATGTTCTCTACCACTACACTTTCTACAACCGCCTTGTTCGACCTCATAGCCTGTGCAAAGGATTGCGGCTCGATTGCATTGATATGCACTGTGATATTTGTGGATCCACCCTTCTCACCGTCTACATTCTGAGCACTTACCACATTTCGCATAGACGGCATCACTACAGTAGGATTAGTATTTTGCGCGATAGTAGATCCTGTTGCGATGCTGCCTCCTGTTACCGATTTACCTATATTGATACCTGCACCTACCCCGAACAAGCCACCACCGATTTTACCTCCGCCAAATATTCCCATAATCGACCGCAACAGAATCGCTTTCAAAGTAGCGTAGGCAATATCTTGTGCTAATCTCCGCATAGTATCGCCAAGGTCTTCTCCATACGCGATAGAAGACGCAAGCGCATCAACCATATTCTCTCCAAAACTTTCTATTGTTTCAAGCAAGGAGAAATTGAATTGCTTTGAACTATCCGTTGCCTTTTCCAGTTCTTTTCGTAACATTTCTACCACTAACGGAAGCTCTCCGTATTTTTGTATAAGTAGTTTAACTTGTTTTACCCATTCTTTTTTTGTTACCACTCCTCGATCCAACTGAGAAGAAAGATTGGATAAATCAAGAGAAGCAAGATCATGCCCAACCCGTTGCAATTCAGTAAACCTAGTAAACATAGAATCCGTCCAATTGAACATATTGTCCATGTTCAAAAACCCGCCTGTTTCTGTACTGAACGATTGCTTCAACTTTTCAAATTCGTTCCGTAACATTTGAAAATACGATTCACCCTTGATAAGCCCTTGGGAAAACCCTGCGGCAGCTGTACTCCAGAACTTTTCTACTCCTTGCTGTGCCGCATCCTTCGCTTCTTTCTGCAACTCTATTTGTTTTTCCAACCGTTTCATATTCGCTGCTGCGGTATCTCCTGCTGTTTTCGCTAATCCGGTCCTTATTTCCATAGAGTAGTCTTTTATCAGTTTCCAATCATCCGACAAAGGCTTCATCTTAGCGGCCCATGCATCAAGCGTAGGGAGGAACGCCTGTACATTAGCACCTAGATATTTCGCTTCATCCTTCATTTGTTGAATGAGTTTTTTATATTTCGATTCACCTGTCCCTATTGCGGGGGCAGGTGTCTCATCAGGAGCCACATATGGACGGTCTCCGTACCCTTTTTGCTTAATATAGTTCCACATAGCTTTCATCTTAGCTTCTTGTGTCTTTATTTCCGCGAGTGTTCGTGTGGTTTCACCACGTGTAGCTTGCGCGATAGATGCCTTCCACCCGCCCGCACCCATCCCGCCCATGGATTGACTAAGGTCTACGATCTCCTTGATCTTGTCAACAGGGATAGCACGTAATTCCTGATTGAATCTACGAATCTCGTCATACGCAACTTGGAACGGTTTTTTCAGATTTTCTGCAAGCAAAATCAGTCCACCGATAGCACCAATCAACAGTCCGCCTGGTGTAAGCCCTAATGCGATAAGGGCTCCTTTCAATCCTCCCAAGATCGTAGTAGCAGTTCGTAGTTCAAGAAAAGCTAAACGAAGGCTATAAATCGCCCGCATAAAAAGCGTAGTAGCCGCACTTCCTGCTGCTAATTCCGCCGAAAGGAATACGAACGATTTAATCAGAAGGCCCATCACTCTTGCGCCGGCGAACAGAATGACAGCGGTCTTTATCATTTCTAGATTTTCTATTAACCACTTGAATCCTCTAGCTAATAATTCGATACCGCCAATCATCCCATCAATCATCGAAGAAAAGACGGCTTGCGTTCGTGAAGCAAATTCTGTATAATCAGAGGTGTTCCTCCACGCAATCCAAGCGTCGCGTACTCGATTGATACCCTCTACTAACGACTGGTAAGGCCCTCCTGACGAATTAGTACCCATCACATCTACCATGAAAGTCCACCAAAGGCCCTTCATGGTATTTAAAGAACCTCTCCACGTATTTTTATAAGATTCCATCGCGCCAGCAAAATTCTTTTCAAGAACCTCGACGATCCCTTGCCGGATTTTATCTATGTCCTTCTCTACTTCGATCCGCACCTGACCACTTCTAATGATAGCTGTTTTGCCAGTACGGTCAAGCTGAACTCCGATTTGTCGAAGCATTTTATTATTCGTAGAAACAAGTGCATTCGCCACATATTCCACTGGTTTTTGCATGACCACAGCTGCATCAGCCACAGCAGCAACAGCAGCACGTGTATTCGCAACGCCTGCGGTTTTTAGACGGACGAACGATTTGATGGCATCATCCGTATCAATAGGATTGATGGCCGCCCATTTGAAAAGGTCTTGGAATACGGCTTCCGTTTTTTGTGCGTCCTTGATAACAGCGTTCAAGGATACTTTGTAATTTTCCACGGATACAGCAGCATTCAAAAACCCTTTAGCAAGCCTACTCACACCTACATACGCAAACACAGTCACCATCGTCCTACGGACAGACGCCATCAACGTATTCGTTCTATTCGCAAATGTGGCTACCTGCTTTTCCGCAGTCAACAGTGGTTTTGAATTAACACCAAGTGTAGTAACAAGTGTACCAAGTGCGAACGAACCTGCCATCTATTTTCTTCGCCTCCTTCCTTCAGGATGTTTGGCATTCTGTGTTTTCGCAATAGCTAATAGGATTTGTTTCATTTCATCTACAGATTGCGTAGGGTACTCCTTCTTCATTTCATCAGGAAACACACCCCATTTTGGAATAAAATCTGCTGGAGTCAATGTAGTCTGATTAGAACCTTTTTTACTGAATATCGCCGCGATATTGTTTGTGATAACCGCACAAACCATGCCGAACATATATTCCATTCGTTCTTCTAATCTTCCTACAGGCTCTAAGGAATCGAATGCCTCCCATTCTTGAAGTTCCTCAAGTGAAAGACATTCCAGCAAATCGTTAGGGTGTGTGTATCCTAACTCTCGGCACAACCTGAAGAGGAACCTTCGGGTAGGCCGTGCTCGAAGTTTTTTACTGCTTCCTCTTTCGCATTCACAGAAATGCCATTCAGTTCCCCTGCTTTAAGAGAAATCACATCTATCATTTCCGCAGGTTTATTCTCCGCGAGCATATCCGCATCCTTTAGAGAAAGAAGCAAGTTGCCTTCTGCATCACAAATAGAAAGAGCTGCTACTTTCGCATTGAAACCGGTGAGGTCTTGCTCGAACTGTACTTGTCCATTTTTATCTACACTTTTCCGAAGAACTGAGTTTTCTAGCTGATCCTTCATCTTAGCGGACATTTGCCGAACAAACACAAAATCTCCATTAGGAAAATCTACTCGTTCCACTCTAAACTGCGCTTTTTTAAGAAGTTCTTCCCTGTTCAAAAATGCCATGATTAGGCTCCTCTCTTAATTACATTCCACTACTGCCCTTGTATACGTCAACAGGGCCACTGATCTGGATCGTCACGTCTACCGTAACTTTGTCGTCCGTAGGGATCGTCAACGGAATTTCTGTAACAAGCCCATCAAACTCAATCACAGTTTCTTCCGTATCCGGGAGCAATATCTGATAAGCCCTCGCATCATTGTCCTCAAAATCTTCCTTGAGCAACAAATACGTATCCTGTGTAAAATTCATCGAAAGCGTCATGGTACCCGCATTTCTAAAACCTGCGATGAATGTTCTGTACCCACCTTCCGTATCAAACGTGGTGGTATCAATCGTATCTCGGGACATACCTGGTCCCGTAACACTACCGATCTCCGCAAGTTTTTTCCATCCTCCCGATGAACCCGATGTAGAGTCCCACCGATTAAAGATTGTACCTACACCTGCGATTGCCATATTAAGCACTCCTCCTTTGCATTTCAAAACTAGCAATTAACCGCACTCTTGCATTTTCATCCCAATCAAGCAACATAGGCGCTCTTGAACACCGTATCACGCTGTACAACGTGCCATTCCACGTTTCCTGCGTAACACCATGTAACCGTCGTACAATCTGTTCGAGAAGATTCCAACCAGCTACATAGGACCTGGAACGTACTCTCACTTGTACCGCAGGTCGTTCGTATACTTCATTCTTATCGAAAGTAAGTTCGGGAGCCCACCCAACCACATCGAAAATCGTAACTGTTTCGTCTGGTTGGGCAGGCTCTCGTCCTATAAATAGATTCGTACCAAAAACTAATCCGAACTCATTGACTGGATCTGCTCCACTGGAAGAATCCGAAGGTTCCACATACGTCAGAATGTCTTTTACATCAATAGAAGGAGCATTCATCGTATTTTCGCCTCCGATTGTATCACCATCAGTACCCGTCTGGTACTATTTTTTATTCCTGCTTCAAAAAACTTAGCACCAGAACCCGGTTTTGTAAAATGTGCGCCTACGTTTTCATGTACCCACTGAGAATAATACGCTGAAAATCCTAATGCTACCGCCGGTTCTTTGCCTTTAATCATAGAAACTGCTTCTGCTATTGCCTTTGAATGGTCCGTATTCAGCCTTCCTACATCTCGATCATTATACGGACCTGGCACAAAATTGAGATTACGCCCAGCACGGATCCCTCCATTGTTTGTAACGATGAACCAACTATGACGCATATTTCCTGTATCTACTGGAATAGTGGGTGGCGTAGAATCCATTGTTGCTTTGATAATCGCCGCGCCACGTATCAATCCAAGTAGTGTTCGTCCCTGAATTTTCATTATCTGTGCATTCAAGTTATGTACTACCGCGGGTAATCCTTGCCACGCAACATACGCCATTACAGATACACCTTCTTTACGAATTCCGTAGATGATTTAAACAAAGGAATCCGTTCAAACGTCTTTATCTCCCGTGCACCTGGAATAGAAAGTGGATCGGTTTTTTGCGCCGTAGTCAATGAATCAAGCGCACCTAGCCACAACACTCCTTGAAGCTCCACATCATCATACAACAGGATTTCCGCATAAGAAATAAATTCATTACTTGTCGGTACGTATGCGCTTTGCCATTTGATTACTTGCACTTTATCCGTCCAACGGCATTTTATTTCTGCGGGAGTGCTGTATGTCATTCCGCCAAATCCATCAGGCTTTGGAGCACCCCAATAGACGGCAGACTGAACACACACTTTTTTTATGAACTTGATAAGCCCGCTAGCCATCAATCAAAATTCTTAATGGCAATCATGGTGACAGTCTTGCCACCGAGAGCTGCCATCCTTCCTGATGGATCTAACGACAGCACCATCTGGCCGTATGGTGTGGATGTTAGATTCTGTCCGTACTTACCTGTATAGTAAATTTCCGCTCCACCTGCTCCTTCTCTAGTTGCCATTCTCTCAACTGTAGAGGAAATCATATGAGCAGTCAACCATTTTTCTACTTCGGTAAGCAACGGCTCCGTCAAGTAATCCGTAAGCACTGCATTTACCAGATTATTCGCACTGGTGATAAATGCAGTAAGAACAGGATCTGTCAGTTCAGAATCAGGAAGGATCAATTTTACTTCCGCTGGAGTTACTCTAGCCATCAGCACTCCTCCTTCCGTTCATTCTTCCATAGCTTTGGGTCTAGATAATCTGCTACAGAAGATTTCCATTCAAGCCCTACCCATTCAATAACTTCATACAACTGTTGGTAATCGTTGCGAATGAATCTTTCTGGCCAGACTACTTTGCAATTAACTCCCGCAGTCAACATCCCTACAAAGGCTTCCTCATATTTTCGCACCCAATACACCCACGCATCTGATTCCGTATCCGCCCCTATTTCAGCACGATACGTAGGATTCTTAAATGCCTTCATATACGAGGTCTGCAAACATGACGAAACTATATCTCCTGTTCGTCTACGTACTAGGACCCATTTGGCGTTAGGATAGGCGTAGGACCACACTTTCCACATAAGAGCCGCTATGTTACTCTTATATAGCCATTTGCCTCCCATATAGCCATCCTTATGCAAGGCGTCAGAAATCATAGCGTCCCAATCAATCGGAATCATCATATAGTCAGGATTCGCTAAAGGCCATTGTCCTGATGGATCTACTCGTAAAACTTGAAGAAACGGTTTTACAACATCCTCGTAAATAATTCGATTCTCTCCCATGCCTCTTGTTTCATGTTTCGTAGGTTGAGGAGCTGTTCCTACAAACGCACCACACAACGCAAGCATCCCCGAAACAATACTTGTTCCGCTTCTTGGGCAACCTGTTACGATAATAGGGGATTCCACATAATGTTTCATTTTCCCCACCAACAAGGTTTTATCCATTCTGCATTAATTTCATGCGGACGCGGTTTACCATGCGCACTTACAATACGAGCATTTTTAGGCAATCTGTTCTGATTAGGGCGCACGTCCCACTTATAAGAAACTAACTGCCCAGGTATTTCTTCTTGCCAATACAACAGATGCTTCCAAAGGAGTTTGTAAATCTCCCGTTCATTTCCTTGATACTTTTCAGCATACTTGGAGATGTTCTTATAATTCTCCCATAACTGGTACGTTTCACCTGCTTCAAATCCTAGCAAGTCTCCTGCTGTAACCCTTCTTCGGTCAGGTTCCATCCGTGTAGTGAAAGCCCCATCGTATTCTGCAAAATTAGTAAGGTCTCCTACGATGATAGTATCCAGATCAAACGTAAGCACCCTTCCCTCTAATCCTGCATCTGGGCTATGCACATACAACTTAGGATTGCACCCTGTCCAAGAAACTGGTTGAAACTTACGGATATCAACATTAGGATCCAGCCCATCTTCAATATCATTGGAAAACAAGATGAACTTGTAATCCTTGTTCAAATTTCGACGGACGCCATTATACAGATTGTTGACATAAATCTTTGCCAAATCCACATCGTCCCATCCTGGGTACCGACTACTCGTACCTTTCCAGTAAAAACAGACGATATTCAATGGCTTTTGAATCTTAGGCGGAGTCAATACTGCTGTATAATTGCGCCAAGAGTCAAGTACATCCCGTTCTTCCAGTACCCATCCTTCAAACGCTTTGGATAATGTTTCACGCCACCACGGAGCATCTTTAACGATCAGATGGGCATTTCGACCATCAGGTAGAATATCTCCCGACGGCCTCATACAGATATTCAGATAGACGCCTTTTTTAGCATATCCTTTAATCTCTTCCAGCACGGCTGACAGATATTCAGGTTCAATGTGTTCAAGAACATCTGTGGAAACAACCATATCATACTGCTCTTCCGGCTTAACGGACCGATGCGGTATAGCTGGATCGTATGCACCATACTTTGCTCTCTGGGCAAGATATGGGTAATCATTACGTAAACAACGAATCAAAGATTCTTTCCCACATCCGTAATCCAGAAAAGACATAGTATGGAACTGATGCAAAACAAGCCCAATATCCTTAGCAAACCGATTAGCTGAATTACCGTACCCTCTCCGCTGGTTGTGTACCTCAGAATTAAGGCGAATATATTCCTCTGATATTGTCTTCATAGAAAATTCACCTCAACTCCGTAATAGTCTGCGGCACGTTGGAGCACCGATCCTTCGTTCAACCAATCATGGTCTGTTTCGCTTCTGGCAAGTGTCTTTCCTTGTTCTTTGAGGTACTGTTGCAACTCAGGAGGATGATATGCTCCTTTCAGCATTCCACCCCTTGCAACATCATCAAACCCAACTAAATAAACTGTAGTGGGTTTTAGGATCGCCATAGACGCAATCGCGGCAGCAGTACCTCTAGAGAATTTCTTATTCTCGCCAATCCAATCCCATACGGTTCTTCGTAACCACCGTATCGGACGACCCGCAACACCTGGAGCATCGACTGTGTCATCATTCATCGCCGTAGAAGGACGTGCACCCGACGCAACATACGCCCACCAACAAAGAGAAGGTCGTCGGTTAATCACCTTTGTATAATAATCAGACCCACCAGTAGCATATACACCGATCGTATATTTACTACCATAGTCCTCTTCATCCTGCCAATCACATTCAATCATGCGAATGACCGTATCACAAAGGTTAATGAAACTGCCTAGTTTCCTTCCGCGAGTGCTAGGACCATGTCCTATAACCGCGATATTGTTTTTATGGAGAACCATTCAATATCGCCTCCACTGTCATTTTAGGAAAATCGTCTATTGCGCTTTCAGGTGAGGCATTTAGTATTTCGATGCCCATCCGTTTAGCATCCGCGGCGATAATTGGAAATCCCCTAAGGTGTCGAGGAAACACGGATCGTTTTGCTGGATTCATTTGATACTCTTTATGCCAATGACTATTTCCATTAGGATCTAACTGCATATCAAATCCTAACAGAACAATCTTTTTAGCACCTAGATGAGAAGCTAGGCTGATTGCTGCCGCTCCGCTATTTGCATTCCAGCACACAGTGTACGGAACTTCGCTAATACCATGTGATTTTTTAGGATCCTGCGCTAGGTACTTAATACGTTCCCCATTATCTGCATGGTACGTATTTTTACTGAACATCGGTGCGCAAGATACCCTTACACCAGTAAATTGGGCTAATTCTTTTCTATGGTCCCGAAACCAACCATCGTCTCCGAAGAAACAAAAATCAACCCAATTTCCTAGCTGGAATGCCATATTTACTCCGATGATATGCTTAGAATGAATGCTTTCCATATACGGAGAATATGCAGAAAGCGGCAATCTTTTCGCTCTAACCGCTTCAATTACATTCTCTGGAATATGAAATTGTTGTGTGATAGAAGGACCTCCTCCTATTATCCAACATTCACCTTTATCCCATATCCTCGGAGTATTCCACGCCCGCATTGTATCAGGTAGAGAGTGCTAACAACAGTTTTTCGGCGTCCTCTTTACCGAGCGGAACATCATTGATACACTTACCATCAGGATCAACTACATCAAACATACCGTCTTCACGTTCACCAATAGCAAACTTAGAAGGAGCGGTAATCACTCGTTCCACAGCATTCTCGTCACCTTCAAGCAATTCAAACAGGTCACGAAATGCAGGCGGAATTTCACGAGGATACGCCTTGAATACTTCATTCGGCTTTACTTTCTTACCATTACTAAGCCTGAATGTAGCACCTTCCTTTTTCCTCCATGTACACATTCCCGGAGGGGTAACAACAATCTGAGGAGTAATCACCTCAGTTTTGGAAGTAGTAATTTCAGGTTCTTTCTTTTCAACAACCTTTTTCTTTACTACCTTTTTCTTTACTGCCTTACTTTCAACCATTTTTACATGCCTCCTTTATATAGGCGTGATTAGCCCGATATTAACCTTTAGGGTGCAGGAGCGAGATGAACGATGCCGCTCTTCTGGTTGTAGTCAGAACGAACCTGAGGAACCTGGATCGTCATAACTTTGTACTTATTGATGAAGCGTCCCTCAGTCTGCCATTCCACGTTCTGAATAGCCATGCCCTTCACAAGACGGACCACATCAGGAGTCATCTGCACAAGGAGCACGTTGTTGGCAGCAAGCACATCAATAACCTTGATTCCTTTGATACCTTCGATCTTCATGATCCTCTCCCGAATCGTAGTGCCAGGAGTAGTCTTATCATAATCCGAGTCAAGGACTGTTTCGTATGCAGTCGGAATGTAGAGCATCCAGGGACCATAGTGGTAAGCATCAATGCTTGCCTGCTTCATAGCAAGAACATCCTGAATGATCTTTGCACCTGTAATGACAGGATCACCAGAAGAGGTAGACGTATTATCATCCCAATTCACCGTGAGAGTAACAGGATTACGATGAGGATGATTGACAAGAGAATAGATTGTTCCACCACCGAACGAATAGGTTTCACCGGTGAACATCATTTTCTCTATCTTCTCCATAACCTTACGAGCGGCAACTTCCGCCTGGGTAGTATCGAGCGCGTTACCAAGGCTACGAGAAGCGGCAAGAACACGAGCATTGATCTCGTAGTCCACATGAATGATAGGAATGGGCAGGTACTTTGCGCCGAAATTCACGCGGTCTCCCTTGCTCCTAGTAACTCCATCCATCGTAAGTTCTGCCTCGAAAGCATCAGATACATCATGGTACTCAAGAACGGTGGTTCCCATAGCATTGTTGAGGTTGTAAACAAGTCCGTTTGCTTCAAGGTCAGCAATACCGCCAAGACGATACCGAGAAACATTGAGAACAGCCTCATCCAGATACTGCCACTCTTCTCTGCGAAGAGTTGCGCCAGAATTCACGCGGATAGACTGATAACTCTTAGGATCCTTGGGGTCAGCACCGTGTTTGCAGACGGTGATGTAGGATGCTCCATCCCTTCCAATATACGGACGAAGCATAGCAGGGTCAAGCCGGCCATTCACCTGAATGTTCTGGGCAACTTCTCCCTGAGCCGCTCCGTTAGCAAGAAAATCCATATAGACATTGGGTTCCATATTCAGCACTCCTCCTTATGTTTGTGATTACGCAATCCTGACGAGCAGGCGCTTGTGATAGCCAAGAGGGCCAGAAACTTCAGTTCCGCTAGAACCAGACAGGTCAAGTGCTTCGGCGGCATATCCAACAATCTGCTCAGGATAGACAGTCCAAGGCGCGGCGCTAGAACCAGTATCGGTAACATGCTTCTTCAGCCTGCCATGACCATCGCTGGTAAGAGGATCCCCAATAGCAACATTCTCTCCGTCAGCGAGAATAGCATTGACTATATCTCCGCGATAGGGAATCCAGCACTGGACAGGGTCATTCGCCGCATACGCATCATCAATCCCTTTGCCCTGAAGTTCGTCCTCAAGTGCGAAAATAGGAAATACGTCCTTATCCGCCTGATCATGCGCTTTAACCTTGCCTGTGCTCTCAATAATGAGAAGCATACCCGGAGTGATTGCCGCACTGGCAACTTTCTCCTCAATAACATCCGAATACTTCTTAACTTTGATGGTATTGTACGCCATATTCTTTTACCCTCCTTTTGATTAGGCTTTCAGCCCGATAGGAAGCAGAACTTCCTCAGTTTCCGTATTCGTATTGACGGATTTGGCTCCGGCAAGCGAATAATCCCTAGGCGCAGGAATCAGCTTAGAAATCTTGTTCAGTTCATCCATAGATTTTTTCTGAAGCTCTTCTTCCGAAAATACATTGAACGCCTTGATCTTGTCAATGACTGCCTGACGCTGTTCCCTGTGCAGTTTCAGTCCCGATTCCATCTGATCACGCATTTCTTCCGGCATCAGCTGGATATACTGTTCAGGAGTCTTAAACTGTTCAGCCAGTGCCTGAATGACTGTGGGAATATCCACTTTCGCCTCATTCGCCTGCGGAGTTTCCACTTTCTTAGTGCAAGCAGTAACCAGCTTATCAAGGCGCTCGGCATCGAGTCCCGTAAGCCACTCCTGGTCAGCTTCGGAAAACACTCCGCTCTGGACCAGAATATCCATTTTTGCTTTGTCCACTTTCACATCATCCTTTCTTCGGTACTTGGAATTAGTTTTAACCTCATCATACACAATTTTGCGCATCACTTCCGTAGTTGTGTCACCAAAAACAACTTTGCCATCTTCATTGACAGAATACGGACGTTTGTAATACTTTACGGATGTGATATAGGTTTCTGGGTTGATACGAGAATTGATCTCATATACGAAAAAATCCTCGTACACTTCCGACAGATAATGCAGTTTTAGATCCGTATCGTATCCATTGAGCATATCCTGTATCTGCGACATGATGGAACGGAAACCTTCGTTGTTCTGATACGATAGAACACCATATCCTTTACACACAAGATCCTTTATCGTTGCAGGAATATCCACCGACTCTCCTCCTTTCTTCATAGAATTGGCTCTGATACCTGCTCCATCGGACCAAGAGCACGCACCCCTACCTCCAGGAAGAAGAGCAAGATGATCTGGACGATGATTAGTAGCGATGGCAACATAATGCTCTCCATTCCAATCGCCTTCTTGCGGAACATCGTCAGAAAACACGCCGATACTCACCTCTAACGGTCGTTTATTCTGGAGATACGAGTATGCTTCAGGGCTGATAGCGGTAATACGTTCAATATCAATCCAGCACTCCGCTTTCAGCTTGTTCCCATCGACAAACGTGTTAAACACCTGTCCCACAGTCTGCCGTTCAAGAACTTCAGGACTATTGGCAGAAATATACTGCCCGTCTTGCTCAGGATGCTGAATAGAAACAGGTATCCCATTCCAAGAAGCAGGATACTTGCCTAATTCTTCTATTGAATGGAATAAAGGGCCAGCACTGCCACAATGCACACCTTCTACCATCATCACAACTGGAACAATCAAATGCTTTCTTCCCATGTACGTTTCCATACGAGGTTCATAATTATTTGCCTGCACCTGATACATACTGATTACTGCGGTTGTCATTGTTTAATCACCACCTCCTTTGCAATCTATATTATCAGGAGAATGAAGAATAGCTGGAGCAGGAGGGGCAGACTAGGGCAAATAAACCTGCCCATTATAAGTAAGTGTAGTTATTTCCCTAGTCTGCCCTAATAGCCTGCTCACTTTTCTAGTTCTTCATCCTCTCGAGGTGTTCCTTTTCGCGGAGGGCGTTCTCTCCGTGTTGGTGTATTTTCATTCGCAAGTTCCTTTAATTCAGGCGTCAATATCCTTTCACTTGTTTGCTGGAGCTTTTTGATATACTCCACTTCCTCATCTTCCAAACCAAGGAAGAATGTAAGGAACGCTTCAAACGGGATAAACTGCTCTGCTTCAGGATTGTACGTGTAATGTTTCAAGGCAAGCGAACGTATCTGCCCAATGTCCGCTTGATCCTTGACCGACGGTGCATATAGATCCTGCCATTTTATTTTGTATGTTTCCTTTTCAGGCTTAGGAAGCACCCCAAACTCGATACAACGGTCAATGGTTGCTCGAATGATCTTTGGTTCTGCGTACTCTTCCCGTCGCATTTGAATAAGGTCGAGCCAGTTATCTTTGTCTTGCGTAGAAGCAAGATCACCTCGCTCACTTCCTGTAAGAATACGTTTGGGAATACCAGTTATGGCTGAAATCATCTGAATCTGGATATCTACGTGCATAGACGGGTCCACAACCTGCGGCTCAAGGCTATCAAGTGTAACACCTTCGAGCATAAGAATCCTTCGCAGATTGTTTTCAAACTCATCCAGCTGGCGTTTTAGTCCCTCTTCTGTATCCTTCGTAAGCATATATTCTGGATCGAGTTTACCTGCATATCCTGGTCTCGCACCTCTCCAGAACATTTCAGCAGATCCGCCTACCAACTTCTCAAGGTCTTTCAAACGATTGAACACGACTTCCAGAACAGGTGCCCCTTCATACTCTGATTCAAGTAGGTCGAAAGCTACATGAACTATTCTGGACCGATGGATACTGACAGTTCGGCTTTTCTTGGAAGACACTTCTCCAATATCTACTTCATAGATAAGGGGCATCCCATACTCGGGAGAACTTGTATCGTCTTCCCACTCTTTGATCTGAATGACATTCTGTCCGAATGGTTTTAAATACAACAGTTCGCGTCCTACTCCTGTGCGTACAGGCAGGACCAAATCCTCTGTGCTGTTCACATCATTGAAACCGAGAAAAAGAAGGGCATAATTGCCTAGGCACGCTAATTTGTCTACCCTAAGAAAATTCTGCTTTATGTGTAGCTTTCTATATAATGTAGACCAAGCTGTTTCGAGTTGCGTATCATCGTCCCTATGTGTTTCTACTAGCTTGAAATCTCCTCGCCATGTAGATTTTACAGGACGGTCGATAATGGCTTTAGCCATATCCTGACGAGTATAGGCAGCAAGGAGGTCGTTGTATCGAATTGTTTGTGGGTACCCTAAGGCTTTTGCAATATCGCGTTGTCCTTCATACTGCATCCCCATTCTCGCACCGACATTCATTCTTGTAGCGAGTTCAGCCATGGCTTTTATCCGCTGTACTTGCCCTACAAACTCGTTGGTACTAATGTTTTCTATCTCATTCACCTCCTTACCTTATTCTGAATGTATTATATACCCACAATTCAGTTTTGTCTACTATCCTGACAAATAAAATACAATTTCCTCGAAAAACAGTCGTTAATAAGTAAAAACGGTGTTGTATAATAGTGTATAGCACATTCTATCAAGTGAGGAGGATTTTATTGCCTTTTTATAATGAAAACAAGCATAATGGAAATAATTTTATGCAACGGATTCAATCTTTACGTTGGTACAGATGGGGATGCGATCCAGAACGAAAAATAGTATTACCAATTGAAACAGACAAAAAAATGAATAAGGAGGTATCGGCATGAGCTACATCATACGTCAATCGGCAAACCGCAACGACCTGCTGATCGAGAGGGAGCATCGAAAGGGCGGAACGGTGGTGGCCTTGATCTTCATGGCGGACGACATGCGTGACACGGCGGAGAGGGTTGTGAGGATGCTGGAAGAGCGGGAGGCAAGGTGCTTGTTCTCTACGGAGAGAAGTATATCGACAGGGAGGTGAAAGAATGAACATCGAGGTTTTAACAAGCCAGCTGATTACGGTCGAAAACTCCATCCATTGCAGCACGGAGTGTCCGTTTATGCGAATGATTCAGGACGAACATACGCTCGAATTCTGGAAGGTGTGCGTCTTGAAGAGCCCGATAATTCCGCTGGAACGCGTGGAGGAAAGGCTGTACGAACGCACGGATGCCTGCAAGGAAGCGGAAATCAACAAGAAAAAAATCGACGAGTATGACGGCGTCGCTGAGATGGCTTGGAATAACGGGGAGTGCTTCAAATGATCGACTGGACGGAATTGATTCAAACCATCGCATCCGCCGTCATAGCGTGCGTCTTTATATGGCGTTTTTATGGGAGGTGACGGAATGATTGACCTACCGAAAGGCCCCCTGCGCGACATTCTGCGTGCGTTCGGAGCCGACTCAATGATCCTAAACGAAGAAGTCGCTTTCTCGATATGGAGACTCCCGCGTAGCAAGGGCGGTAACAAGCGGTCGATGCGGGAAGGGCTAGAAAAGATACGGAAAATCAAACATTGCCGGAGGTGACGGAATGACGTTCGAGGAGCTGCAAGCCTTATTAGCGGAGTGGTACGAGGCCGGGCGCGCCGTCAATCTCGGGAGCATGGCGGGCGTGGATGATTTTATGGACGTGCAATTTCGCTTGCGCGAGTACGCCCGGACGCTGTACGAGTCGGGAAAAGCGGAGGTGACGGAATGAGACGAAAAATCGAAGCAATGCTCTGGAACGACCTGCACCCGAACGACCCGCCGAGACCGGGACTGATAATCCTTGATATGCCGTCGAAGGCTGGAGACGGGAAGCAATATATCTCGTGTGCCTGTGGCGGTGAAGATGCTGATAAGCTGGACGAGACGGCGAGGCGGATTATCGCTCTCTGGAATACTGCGGAGGAGAGAGGTTGGACAACAGAGGACATTGAGGTTGGCATTATCACGCCTGACGTTGAAACGCGAAGGATTGTCGGTAGGTTAAGCGACCAGTACGAAAACCTCTCGAAACAATACAGCCAAAGAGGAGAAACCATCGTTCGTCTCAGAGCGGAGAGGACGAAGATGCTGCGCGCTCTTGAAGCCGTTACTGGCGACAGTGAGGAATCTGACTATATGATGCAATCTCAAATACAGAAGCTGTGCCGTGACGCCATCAAGAAAGCGAGGGGTGAATCATGAACTACACAACGGGACCGTGGTTTCTTAATCTGGAGAACGACACTTATATTACAGTCCACACAGAGCATCGAGACATCTGTGACATGACAACAGACTTTGGAGACGTGGCTGAAGCGGAGGCGAACGGGAGGCTCGTAGCTGCCGCGCCGGAGATGCTCGCCATCCTCGAAGAGCTAGAGGAGAGTGCAGCCTACTGGAGCGAGTACGACGTTCCGGTCGGGATCGTGGAAAGAATCCGGGAAGCTATTAAGAAAGCGAGGGGAGAGGAATGACACCGCTCGAAGCCTTGCGCGGCTTGAAAAAGGCAATGTCCGAATACGGTACCGCCTCGGTCCAGTTCGAGGATGCGCTTATCGACGCTATGGAGGTTCTTGAGGCTCTGGAAATCTTCGAAGACACTAGGTCGACGTGTGGGAAGCGAGGGGTGAGGAATGATTGAAACGGTCTATTTCTACAAGCGAAACGATTTCGGAGGGGTCGATGCATTCGAAACAACGATCCGTGAGGCCGAGGAGAGCCTTGATAACGCGATTGAAGCTTTCTTGACGGAGCTCGAAGCGAGGGGAGAGAAATGAGACTTGACTTTTTATGGATAGCCTTCGGGGTTGTTCTGTATTTTGTTGTCCGCGCATTCATTAAGACTCTTTTGGGGTGGATATGGGAATGAGCCATACGCCGGGACCGTGGAAAATCATACGGATCGACAGAGAAATGACGGGTTCGATCTACACGAAAAGGACGAGGATTTGCACGGGCATTCTCGACGACATGAAACTGCAAAAGGAAGCGGAGGCCAACGCCCACCTAATCGCGGCCGCGCCGGAACTTCTGGAAGCGCTTGAAACGATGGAACGTCTCGCGGGAACGCCGATGATGGAGGATGATCCGGCGAGAGTCGCCGCGCAGAAAGCCCTTCGGAAAGCGAGGGGAGAGGAATGACAGCAAGCGTCACAGAGCAACTCCGGCGCAAGCTTGGCGGTAAGTGGACGTTGGACAGAAAATTCTCGTGTTGGCGATGCGAAGACGGGCGCCTAGTCTACCGCGTATTCGAGGGCTGCTACTATCTGCGGGACGTGTACGGGATAGAGGAGCCGCTACTGGGAATCAAAACTCCACGCAAGCCGTTGTTTACGAAGTGCGAAATAGAGCAGTATATGCGCGATGCGGGGCTGCGGAAATGATCTGCGAGAGCAAATGCACCCCGCTCTCCGCACGGTGTGGGTGGGATTGCTTCGTTTTGTCCACGGAGCAACGAAAAAACGGGCCAGATTCAAACGAGACCGACGAAGACGGGTATTCAATCCATTTTGAAAAAGAAACGCAACAGCGGGCAAAATAAGGGGATAGGTGATTAAAATGGTAGAGTTTAACATACACGCCATCCTCCGCGCACAGCAGCGTCGACCGCCAAACAAACCCGTCGAAATCGACTATGTTTTCGACTTTCTGCTCCTGATGGCGATATGGGCGTGGGGTATCGGACATACGTACGGGGAGGTGATCATGGAATGGCTGAAAAAGTAGAATGCTCATGGGAACGCGAAATGCCGACGAAGTGCCGCGAGTGCCCGGAGATAAGGTTTATTTCCGGCATACTGCTTGAGGTGGTTCGACTCCGGCAGGAAAACTACAGACTGCAAAAGACGCTTGACGATGCGCAGTCTATCGG
>Ga0334898_1002295_pt1 | contig 17954 bp, 17 predicted proteins | sample GraSluR3_MG_10_FD_207228 | JGI IMG/M metagenome (GOLD analysis project Ga0334898, IMG submission 207228) | Sludge microbial communities from methane-producing bioreactor in Wageningen University, Netherlands - Granular Sludge_3_08-R3 | ecosystem: Engineered > Bioreactor > Anaerobic >... | reverse complement strand
TCAATAGGCATTTTCATCATCGATATATAGTTGCCCTGAGCGACCGCCGCCCCTCCCCGGGCGATTGATCCTATCAAATTTCCGGGCAGCATTTTCTTTACTGCTCCGAAAAGCCCAAGTTCTGCAACCGCATTATTATATTTGTGTCCGTAGGGTAAACACGGATATATGCGAAACCCGGTGTACCGGTTTTTATTCTCCCTGATATGGTTGCAGACTTCTTCAATACGATCATGGGTTGTACACATAAATGTACGCAAACCTGCTTCATACACAAAATCGAGAACTTCAATTATCTTTCCTGTGTCCCGGAACCTCTCTGATTGTGCCCGGGACTTTTCTTCTGATAGATGATTGACACCAAAAAACTGATTATCCCCGAACAGAATCCTGTCCATTTTTATCCCGTCCTCCCATCTGCATCAGCCTTGATAAGAGAAATTACCTTATCGGTGTCATGCGCTGCTGCGAAGGAATTAGTATTGTTGCGTGTTCCGTTTTTTATGGCCCTAAGAAAATAATCAACCTGTAATGAATATTCCTCTCCCCGCAGGTAAAACCCTACCCCTGGCGATAGATCCGTCAGCCATCGGGTATTCCAGCCGCTGCAATAGCTGTCTTTTTCCAGCGATTGCTTAAAAAAGACGTGTAATTCCTGTGCATCAACTCTTATCTTCCCGAATTTACCGAAGACTGTGACCTGTGCAGTAAATTTCCTGTAGGTGTCTTCACTCCAATTTGCCCGGATCTGACCGGTGGCGCCATTTTCAAATTGAATTGAAGAAAAGACGGCATCATCGACTTCTTTTGAATATATATTTTGCAGGACGGAACCTGATACATACTTTATCGGACCGTTCAGGAACTGCATCAGATTTATTATATGCGCCGCATAGTCATAGAGACAACCGCCGCCCTTTGTCGGCTCAGTTCGCCATGTTTTTTTTGCTTCACGAAGGACAACTGGTCCATATACTTCACCCAAAACATGATATACATCGCCTGACTTCCTGGAGCCAATCAGCCGCTTCGCTTCACGGAATGTTCCCAGGAACCTGCTATGATACCCTACTTGATTAACAATTCCTTTTTCCGTAGCAAGTTTTACCAACTCCTGTCCTTCCTGCGGATTTAAACAAAACGGTTTCTCCACAAAAACATGTAAACCATTTTCAATGGCGAGGCGTGTCATTGGATAATGATATCTCGTTGGGGTAGTAATAAAAATGGCATCAAGACTCTCTTTTTCGACCATGTCCTCGTAGTGTTTGAAGCACTTGACATGTGCATGTCTTTCCAATGCTTTGCGCACAAAAGCTGCCGGCTCGCAAATAGATACTACTTTTGCCGATGGATGTGAATTGGCGATTGCGAAGTGAGATACACCCATTCTACCCAGACCGGCGATGCCTACTCTAATCATGCAATACAACCCTCTTTCCGATTATTCGATTATTTTTTAACCGCAGTTATTATCAGGTTTAGTTTTAAATCTCAAATATCTAGTTTTTTTTGTATTTTAGAACAGACTCTTCAATACCTTTCTTAACAATAATATCTCTACCGCTTTCTGGCTGCCAGGCTAACTCTTTTCTTATATTAGTGTTATTAAAAGAACCAACAAAGGACTTTCCTTTTACACTTGTGTAACTTGGAAAACCGATCTCTTTTTTCCTACTCAACTTCTTAATTGACCACTTTATGAGCTCTTCTATATATACAATCATTGCAGATCGATACTTTCGTTTAATCTTTATTTTCATCAACATTTCGAGCTCATCTATATACTCATTTGCTGTCAAACATCCTTCACCTACTATATTAAAAGACTTACCAATTACATCTTTCTTTTCCAGTACATTAATCATCGCACTTACACAATCATCCAATAATACCAGTGGTAGAGTATTATTTCCACTCCCTATTATTGTACACATAGATGCTCCATAAGCGAAACTGGCAATTCCCATATGAAAAGGATCTCCACCCCTCCCAATAACAATTCCAGGCCGGATTATCACTGAAGATAATCCTTTTTTCTTCTGTATTTCTTTAATTATCCTTTCATTCTTTGCTTTTATTTTTGCATAATTATTCGTACGAATACGACCCTTGTGGGGTTTGTGATCATCTTTAATTTTTATCAGCTTATTCCATGGAGAATATACATCAATACTTGATACATATATCAAGGTTATGTTATGACTAGCACAGGCCTCTGAAAGATACTTTGTTGGCAAATAGTCTGTGGTCAGATAATTATTCCACGAAGGACCACTCCCTCGAGAAAGATGATAAACGTAATCAATACCATTGATTGCTCGATCAACACAACTGTTATCCATGAGATCGCCATAAATAATATCAACACCAATCTTAATAAAATCTTTCAATATTGCTTTCTTTGATCTGGCTATCACTCGGACGGCATATCCTTCACTGTATAGTTTCTTCACTAACTCGGAACCAATAAATCCGGTAGCACCTGTTACTAGAATCTTTATATCGTGTCGCACTTCTATTTTATCAATTCCTTTATTCTCAGTTCTATTTTCAATGCAAATATTACTATTTTTATTTATCATCATTGCTGCAATCTCTTGGCAAAGCTGAATGACTTTTAGAGAAAAGTCTGAAGATGATCCATAATCAATCTTCTCATAAATGCTCGAATAAAACGCTTTTATTGATTCAGTGATACTTTCGGCAAAGAGGCCAATTTTTTGGTTACCCTTTATTCTCGAAGCTATTTTCTTCCCGAAATATTTAACTGCTTGCATGAACTCTTGAAGACTGATTCTTATAGAATTAAGCAGGATATCAAGATCCACCTGTTCATGTTTATGCTCTTGTATAGTGTAAGAATTATTAATAAAATCAACATGTGCAACGGCATTTTCTCCACGTATATCAATATAATGCTGTTCGTAATTATCATCAAAGTCAAATATTATCCGTATTTTTATGTTACCTGCCTCACACTTTATTTCCCAGAGCTTATAGAATACTTTGTTGTTACCAAGTATAGATGGATTGCTATTGTCAACATCAACACAAGTTATATCAGTACCAACTAAATCTAGTACATGTGCTATTGAATGAGGAAAAACCTCAAAAATAATATTCTGTGGCTCTGCAAACATCCAGCTCTTACATTCAATATCATCAAGTTGAGCAAGTTTTTTTCTCCAAACAATTTCGATCTGATTAATCTTATAAAGCTTAACGAGTTCCAACTCTTTTTTAAGTTTTCGATATGGCTCTGCAAAAAGAAAATTATGATTTGTACCAATAACAACATTTTTGATAGTTTCTACACATGATAACAATTCTTTTGCTTCCGCTACTGATGTACACATAGGTTTTTCAATAAACAAATTCAACCCGTGCTCAATAACCTTTTTCCCGATCTTGCAATGACTATCAGGCTGAGTTAAGACGTGTACTATATCCAAATCTTCCTTTTCCAGCATTTTATCGATGCTTTCATACGCTTTGTTTATATTCTTGTTTTTTGCAAATTGCTCCGCGATTCTAAAATTTTTATCACAGACAGCTGCCACAGTTACACCATTGATTCTCCTTAGGGCATTATAATGATATTCAGCAATGAAGCCCAAACCAACCAAGCCAACACGAGTAACTTTTTTTGTATCTTCCATCTTGTTTATTTATGCTCAATAATACAAAAACTATTTTTTCTCAGTCTTGCTGAAAAATATTTTAATACACCAACAAATTGCGGAAACTTCGATACAACACAAGACAAAGCCCATAGAAACCTGTCTGCGAGGGAGTATCCCTTATTTCTCATACTACATACAATCTTTAAAAACAGCAGAGGATATAAGATTACAAGGGCCAGGAATATTCTATGTTGCGAAAAGACTGAAACAGCAATAAAAAAAGGAATAATAAATCCATAAAAAAAAAGACTTTTAATTTCACGTTGAAAATACTTCTCATTATTTTTTCTATGTAACATATAAACATCAATATAGCCATGACCTGTACGCATTGCTCTTTTCCACCACTGCCTGATCTTGGAAATGTTTGCATCATGTAATGCACACAATTTTTTTATTCTATAGATTTTAAAGCCGCTATCCCTGATTCTTATACTTAATTCATCATCTTCAGCAGCAATAACTATAGGGTTATACCCGCCAGCTATTTTAAAAACTTCTGTACGAATCATCACTAATCCACCAAAACTTTTGACCTCTCCGCTTGGCTGTATTCTCCATTCAATATCACAAATCCTGTTGAAAGCACTATACCCAGGATCCCTCTCTTTTATCCTTCCGCTTATTGCTCCAACATCATGACTACTATTCATTACATTTAATGCAGAATCAAACCAATCATCAAATATCTGGCAATCACCATCAATAAATTGTATCAGTTCAACTTCTTTAAACAATTCCATTAACCTATATGCGCCGGCATTTCGCGCCCTGGCTGCGGTAAAAGGAACTGACAAGTCCAATTCAAGAACATCGACTTTATTATTCAATGCGAGTTCGACACTGCCGTCAGATGAATCAGAATCAACATATACAACCGAAGTTATTTCTTTTGGAAGACTTCTAAAACATTTTCTTAATCTTTCTCCCTCATTTCTACCAATAATTACAACACCAACATTATTAATACTGTTATATTTCATTAACTACCTTCATTCATCAGATTCTCTATTTTTTCCAAATATCCAGATGTTGTCCGCTCGGTACCAGTCTTTTTTTTCCATTTATAAGCCGGCGAAACAAGGACAGAAATCTTCCAAGATACCAGAATATATTCGCGCGAATAAAACCATTATACCCGTAATATTTTATATAGTATCTGCTCCTGGCGCGATAGAAGTACTCCGGCAGCCGTTTTTTTTCTGTTTCCAGTTTTTTAAGTTTGGAACTTTGTCCAACCAGATGGACAACCTCTGCTTCTGGTACATATATAATATCAAAGCCGGCATCCTTTGCCCTGCGGCAATAGTCAACATCCTCGTAGTACATAAAATACTCTTCATCCATTAATCCTGATGTCTCAACAACATTCTTCCTTATTAGTACACAGGCAAAACTAATCCATGCAGGCGTATCTTCTCCGCAATGTTCTTCAAATACCACACTATACTTTTTTAGGAAACGTGAAACAGGACCAACACCTGCAGCTGATATCAGTTCATAGAGCGGCGACATTTTCTTGAAACATGATATCTGGACTTCACCATTTTCTGAGACAAGACGCGGACCGAAAAGACCGGCACCTGGGTATTTATCTGCCGCTGATAGTAGTTCCGATATGGTTCCTTTCTGAATGATTGTATCTGAATTGGTAAGAAGATAATATTCTGCGTCAACAGTTTGTATTCCAATGTTGTTACCGGCAGAAAACCCTTTGTTCTCATGTGCTTCTTTTATTTTAGCCAATTCCGACAGTCCCGCTCTGACAATTCCCTCTTTCAAGATCGATAATTCTTCTGATCCGGAATTATTATCGACGATTACGATAGTATCCATACTTTTATCAAGTTCTCTCTGTAGAGAACTGATACATTCAAGAGAATGCCTCGCACTCTTGTAATTCACAATTACAGCGCATAAACGATAAACTTTTTCCATTCAGAATCTTCACCTTCACCTGATTATACTTTCTATCATGTTTTTATTCTTTGCTTCTTCGCAAACCGAAACCAGAGCTCCTGCTATTACAATATATATTGAGTTGATCATTGCGTTCATTAATGAATCCAGCAGAAAAATTATCATAGTAATTGACAGGACCAGAATGTATATCTGGTAATTCTCAATTTTTTTTGTGATTCTGTTTTTATCGAGACGGAGTCTTGCAATACTGCACCACGGTCCTATACCAAGAGAAATGAATACACTTGACAATCCCAGTAATCCGTAGGTGCTGATAAGAATTATCCAGAGTGAATCAATTACTGTAACAAGGCGTTGTCCCGTCAAAGGATCCACCGGCCATCCTCGTCCATACCCCCCCCATCCGAACAAGGGACGCTGCAAAGCCCGTGTTCCGAAATTCAATTCCTGCCGCAAACGAATCATAAGGGACAACACCCGATTTTCATCAAAGAAAACAGCAGCGACATCTCTGATATCCTCAACTGCAACAAGACTGGCCAGACGCACAACCATGTAGAAAGGTATCACCAGCAGCAGTACCTTCAGCATCCTCCTGATGGAAAACTTTTTTCCCAGAGAATACAGAACTATACCGACGGTCAGAAACACCCAGCCGTTGGCCGATCTGCACAGTACAGCTGTGATAATCATTATGACAACCCAGAAACCGAAGGGTACTCCAAACATTTTGGAGATTATCTTTTCCCTCCACAGCCAGTATGCAATGATGGTAGTAACCGCCATCCATAATGCGACCATCAAACCATGCTGCATAAATACAATTGGTCTATACCATCCATAGCGCCAGTGCTGAATCCAGTCATGAGGAAAGAAACCATAGACTATATTCGATAACTGTGGACTCATGCGTATCTCGAAAAGGACCAGAAAAAGATATAGTATTCCACCGAAAAGCACAGCTTTGACCAGATCCCGCAATTCATTCTCTTTTTGGAAAAATCTTCTACCGACCCAGAAAAAAACACCCCAGTGGAGAAAATTCTGCACGCTTCCTGAAACACCATCATAGAGTCCAAGCCCGTTTGCCAAGGATGTTGCCACGGGAGAGACAAAGCACCACAAGAGCATTGGCAGATCTTTCCAGCCGAAATGCAAAGGTCGGCTCCGGCTGTGTCCGGAAAGTATCGAACCGATCAACAAGCCCAGTGCAATTGCACTGTTCTTATTAAAATTATTAAATCCGGGGAGATCATACCGCGCCATGGGAAGCAGGAGAAATCCCGCTACAACGATTATCAGGATTGCCCTGCGAGGTGGCGCCACGAAAAACAGGAATATCGCGAATGGTACCCAGCCAAACAGTACAATAGGGGCCAGCGGCGTAACTGAATATCCATCTACAGTGTATAGAAAATTCATCCGTTCAGGTTTAACCTTTGAAACACCTCGACCCCTGGTAAACCAAGACCCATGTATGTTCTCAGGACTATACACAGCATGACTGCAGCAAGAAGTATCAAGGTTGCCGCCAGGTCCTGCCGGTAAAGCGTGAGCCTTTCCCTGATCAGGCCAACAGCAGTAATGATATATAAAGGAAGGTCATTAAGCGCCACAGCTATTACAGCACCTATTGTTCCCCAGACTGCGTAAGAAAGCGGAACTATTATAATCATATAGATAAATTTTGAGAGATTTGCAAAGGCAAGATAATGAGGCTTTCCAAGAATCAGCAAGGTCCTGTCTATTGTGGCGGTAAGGACCAATGGCCACATACCGAGTGCAAGCAGAGGCAGTACCCATGCTGCGTGTTCATATCGCGGATCATACAAAAACTGGATAAGAACATCTCCGAAACCTGTAAGCAGACCAATAAATACCGCCAGGGGGTACAGAAATATACGCCTATGTCTTCGAACCTCCCGTTTGAAATCACACCTTGGAAGATCTTTAAAATGGGACAAAAAAGGGAAAATGACATTACTGCTTAACCTGTTTACAACCTGCTTGGATACTTCCGCAAAGATTACGGCAATATTGTAGATACCGAAAAACGACAGGGTAAACAGCTTACCCAGAATAAGCCGGTCGGACTGTGAGGCAAGAAACATCATTGCAGTAGAAAAAAATATCCATTTGCCGAAGGTAATCAGCTCCTTCAACGATTCTTTTTCGATTGAAAAACGATGCTTGAAATCCTTATACAGAAAATGGCTCCAGACTGTTTTTATCGCCTGGGTAGTGACACCTCCGATAGCCAGAGCCCAGACACTTCGCGTTACATAGGCAATGGATATAATCAGGATGAGCCCTGCTGTCTGGGAAACAAGTTCAATTAATGTCAGTTTCCCCTGGTGCAGCTTTTTATTCAGAATGTACAAGGAGGTAGATTTAAAACCTTCGATTATGAAAAAGGAACCTACAAATGGAATCAATCTGAAGAGTATCGGTTCTCCGTAAAAGACCGAAACGGGATAGGCAACTATCAGAGAAAACAACCACAGGACAGGTCCCCGAATAACCTGTACGGTCCATGCTGTATTGAGAAATACAGGGTCCTTATACCTGCTGCTTCGAATGACACCAGGTTCCAGACCAATATCCGAAAAAAGCCCCACTCCTGTAATAAATACCTGTACAAGTGCTATTATTCCAAAATACTCTGGAACAAGCAGCCTGGTCAGAATGAGGTTTCCCCCAAGGCGTATCATCTGCGAAAGACCAAAACCAAAAATCACGAAGATAGAAGCTCTGAAAGCCTTTCTGGAATTTGTTACTGTAATTTCCATAGTAACATCTGCTTTTCCAGACATAGTTTTATCATCCGACATAAATAGTATGATCCTGTGTTATAAGCCGGACAGGAATTTAAGCAGCTCATATGCTATATACCGCCTGCCTTCTTCATTCAGATGCCCGCCGTCATGAGTATACCGGGGATCCATGGCATAATGGTCCTTTCCTGCCGCTCTGAAGCGGACTTTCGTATTATCTGCACGTGTCGCCTGTAGTTCTGCAATATCAAAGAGCCTGCCTGTTCTGCTTTTTTCCAAACGCAACAACTCATTGAAATGATTACGGGGAATATTATCATCACGACCGATGACCGGCTTATTCAGCACCGTCTTTATTCCATTCGTGACCCACCCCATAAAATCTGTTCGTTTACTTGTCAAAGGCATTGTAAGGTATACGAAGGTTATATTTGGAAATTTCGCCTCCATATCCGACATCGACGCGATGTAATTACGAAGAATCTGTTCAATATCATCGCTATTCTGGTTCTCCGAATCAACAAAGCAGAATTTCATAAATGCAATATCCAGTTTATTTCCAAGATCATCATTCAGCATACTGGTAAAATCCAGGATCTTTTCCTGCGGATGATAGTTTCTTCCTATGTATGAATGATATATAGAGGCGTCCGAAGGACCGGATTCTTCGAGGGACTGGATTCTCAGTGAGCGGCCGGCGGATGACAATATATCCTGAATCCCATCCAGTATGTTGGATCCCACTGACTGATGTCCGAAATATATTACTTTTCCGTCTAGGCTATTGATAATCGTTTCCAGATCATTCATATCTTTTCTCTGCGTGTAACTGTAATCCATATCTCCTCCGCCGCATGAAGCTATTACAAAGATTAAAAAGAAAAGTACTGCTTTTCCGCGGGCTTGATATTGCTGCTGCATGTTAATCCTCTTGTTCTGCACTATTTATGATTTCAGGCTCTTGTTTTTACCGGCATTTTACACGAATATTATGGCTGTGAAATACGGATTGCTTGTACTACTGATTCTTTGCTTTTTTTCATGTTCTCTTTTGATTGACAGCGATTTCACCCTTCCCCAGGAAATACGGATTTATTCCAATCATATAATACTTGAATGGCAGAATCCTGCTTTTTCCGAGAAGTCCAACCAGATACATTCCCAAAGAATATATATACGAGAACACGGCTTGCGTATATGGCGACATATTGATGAAATCCCCTATTCACCAACGCCTTCCTATACTCTGAATCGCGGCGATTATACTCCCGGTAAATATGATTTTGGTGTTTCAATAGTGACAAACGATGGTGTTGAATCGGCAATTCATTCCTCCCTTGATTATACTGCTTCCCCACCAACAGGTTGGTATATATACTGGGTAATGGATTAGAACATAAAGGAGACATAATGAAAAAACAAACCTTCCTTATAGCTGCTTTTCTCGTGCTGACAAGCACTGTTTATGCGGAAGAACAGCAAAGAAAAGAAGTTCCTCCAATTGGAATAATTTTCAACATCGGAAATGTCCTTGAAGGCGTAGAAAGCTACCAAGGAGGAATCGGTGTCAAATACTGGGATGGAGACAGAAGCTGGAGATTCCTTCTGGATCTCCTCTATAACCATGAAGCCAGTCTCTTCAGCAGCTCACTGGGTGTAGCCCGGGAATACCATATTTATCCGAGCAGGCTTTCTCCGTATTATGGATGGAGTGTGCATACCGGATGCATATATAAGGAGGATGAAGCATATGACCGGACAGAAATTGTGCTTCCCTTCAACGCCAGTGCGATCTTTGGTATTGAATGGTTTCTTAATGATTACATATCTCTGTTCGCAGAATATGCCCTTGGCATGGAATACTCATTTACGAGTGTAAAAAGTTCAGTTCTTGGAAACGAACAGAATTCAAGCTTCATCATCAATACAGGTCTCGGCAATCAGCAGAAGATCGGGCTGACAATTTACTTCAACGAAAGGAAAAACTTCAAGAATATATCTGATAGTTAAAGTAGAATTATCCAAACCAAAAAGGATCTTGAGTGCTTCGCCGCTGCTGAGGAATTTCCTTCGACCTTCCGATGCCGCCGAAACAGGCTATCCAGGTACTTATGTCAGACAACACCTTATTTACGTTTTCTATTTAGTTTACAATTCGAGCACCAACCCTGTTCTGATAGTATAGGTGAAGTTCAAATCCTCATCGACAAAAGGTTCCGCGCCCAAGAAATATGTTCGCCCCCTGATTGTCTTTCGTAGCAGAGAAACACTCACCCCGCCGGAAAAACTTGTCTCACGTTCCGGAATCACAGAGCGATCCTCCTCGGAAGAAGGACTCAGGTCGATTATGGTGTAACGATAACTTCGATACGCCCCTGAAACACCAATCCTCAGGTCCCAAAAATCACCAAGCCCGATGTCCCGCAGCACATGAAGCCGCAGGTCATATCCGTGGCCCTCCTTTCCCAGATCCAGGCTCTCATAATACGAGCTGTCGACAAAGGAGTAGCCGTAGGCACCTGACAACTCTATCGAGAAGGGGGCAAAGTTTTCCTGTTTGGCCAACATGAGTCCGTAGATAATACCTATACTGGTTTCTGTCGCTGAGCGGGATTCAATCTCCGAAAGCACGATATTGAATTCCGTACCCACATCGAGTATGCCGCCTATTGAGTATCCGATCCTGCCACCGGCCTTACGCAGACTTCCGTCATCGTTCAGCGATGTCTGTACATCAAACAAAGCTGCATTAATTCCGCTCCTGGTAAAACTGCTTTGAGCGCATACCGAAGCGCTGATTCCCAGAAGCAGCAGAGAAAGGAAACACATTTTTTGGTGAGCTGTTTTTTTGAACATTGCACCATTTCCCTTTTTACAGCACGTTTTCAACAAGCTGCGGAGTCATATGCAGGTATGCTGTAGTCCTTCGCTTCTGTTCGATATCTGCGTAAACTCGATCCAGCTGTTCAAGATTTATACCGGCGGCGAAAGCAACCTGGTCCCGGGGAATGCCCTTGTTTTTTCCGTACAGACACAGGTCCATCTTTTCGTAGGAGAGGGAAAAATAAAACTCCTCCTGAGACTGAGGCAGGGAATAGGTATCGGTGGTCGGCGGTCTGCTGCGAATTTCCTCCGGTACGCCGAGGTACTCCGCAAGCTGATACACCTGGCTCTTGTATAGGTGAGCTATGGGTTTTATGTCCGCCGCTCCGTCGCCAAGTTTTACAAAAAAACCCTGGTCGTATTCCAGGCGGTTCGGGGTACCGGTAACCGCGTAATTCAGGCGGTCGGCATGGTAGTACTCAAACATCTTGCGTACCCGCTGCTTGAAGTTTGTTGCCGCAACAATCTCCAGGTAGGATTTGTGGTCAAGGCGCTTTTTTATCTCCCTGCACTCCGGGGAGACTGCTACCAGAGAAAACAGCCGCAACTGGCCACTTTCCAGAACTCCGGGAAGTACTATCTTTGCCCGCCACCCCGCAGCGTATTCCGGAATAAGTCTGCGAAAGGCTGTCTCCTGTCGGGAGTAGCAGCCCAGGGATTTCAGAACTTCCGTAATATCCTGATGAACCGCCTCAATGCCGAAGTGCTCCGCAACGCCCCTGCTTAATTCCAGGGTGTCCTCCGAGGAATGTTGCTCCGGCATCTGCAGACCAAGGACCTTCTCAGGTCCCAGGGCCCGGACACACAGGGCTGCGACGGTACTGCTGTCTATACCTCCGGAAAGGGCCACCACCGCTCCCTGCCGCTTCATTTTAAAGGCGATGGTTTCCCGTATCCACCTGCAGATGCGTTCAGTCTCCGACGCCGCGTCGATTTTCAGACTCTTCCGGTTAAATACAGTCTCAGCGGTTCGCACTGTCCTCTCCATTCAGCTTTCTCAGTACAAAGGCGTCTACCGCGTTTACCGAATCCAGGTTTTCCGGGATCAGTTCGTCATCTTCTATATTTATTGTGTAGGTTTCCTCCAGATAACTGATCAATTCAAGAATTCCGGTGGAGTCTATAATCCCCTTTTCCAGAAAAGAGTCAGCGTCATCAAACTTCAGACTCCCCTGGCCGAACAGAAAATTGGAGACAATGAATCCTTTAAGGGCGGTCTTGACCTCATTAGATTTAACCACGGTATCTGACATTTATAATCTCCCTCTTTTTGCTAAACTCATTCATATACCTTTTGATCATTGAAAAGACGGCGTGCGACACTGGCGCCGACCATTGATATTATCGCCGGCAGGGTCAGGAAAATGATTTTCAGGTCCAGTCCAAGGGTCATTTTCCGGGAATAGGCAATATCCAGAGCAATCATTTCCCGGAAGGTCAGCTTGTTCTTGCCGCTCACCTGCCACAGTCCGGTCAGGCCGGGGACAATATTGAAGCGGTGGGCGTGCCAGCGAAGGTAGCTTTCTGCTTCGTAGGGAATACAGGGTCTGGGACCTACAAGGCTCATCTGGCCTCGTAAAATGTTTATAAGCTGGGGCAGTTCGTCTATACAGGCCTTTCGCAGTACCCGACCACCGGGAATAATCCTCGGGTCCTGTTCATCCAGTTTTTCCATGGGTACGTCGCTGCGGGTTATAAAGTTTGTGGCGTGCTGGGAGTGAATGCCCTGATCGTTGTTGACATGCATGGTCCGGAACTTCAGAAAGGTAAAGTTCTGTCCCTTATACCCTACCCGCACGGACTTGTAGAAAACAGGACCCGGAGAAACCGCTTTAATATAGAGCGCCACCAGCACAAGAAGCGGCGCAAGAACAACAAGACCAAACAGGGACCCGAAGATATCGAGCAGACGCTTCCATGCCGGCATGTTTCTGCTCAATCTTCTGATTAAACGTGTGTCGATTCGCAGCTTGTTGTTATGATAGATTCCGGCTTTATCAGCATTGTTCCCGTTTTCATCGCGGTGTTTTTCATCGGGATACCGGAATATCTCCAGTGCATAGTATGGATAGGTACCGTTCTGGTATCGGGAAGCAAGAATATCCCTGACTTTTTTAGCGAACAGATTTGCCCCTTCAATCTCTGTCGCGGTAAGCAGCACACAGAGGCTTGTATCGTCGTACCAGCCAAGATGATCGATAAGGCGGGTACAGTTTTTCAACACCTCAATAAGACTTTTTATCTTATCCGCACCCCCTTTTTCTTCAGGGGTCAACAGCATTCCGGAGAAACAGCCGCCCTCCCGGTCTACCCTGCTGCGTTCATACTGCAGTATCCGGTTCATTGCATCTTGTGAATAGATTCCGTATTTTCCCAGGTCTTTGGTTAACGACGGACTCCACAAGGTTCCTACTTTTACTTTTCTCATACTAATGCCCCCCTTTCAGGCATCTTCTTTTACATTCTCTGCCGGGGGAATGTCGCTGTCTCCCATGCTCGGCAGAATGGAATAACGCTTGTCGAAGCTGATTCCAACTCCCCCCTGCTCAGTCCGGATAACCTCTCCTCTTACCTTTACACAAACTTTTTCGTGAAGTTTGAAAAACTCCTGAAGTTTGTTTATGGAGAGGTAAAGTTCGATCTCCACCCGGCGTCCCAGTTCAAGGGGCTGCTTCATCTTCAAAAAAGTACCTTGAGATGAGACGTCCCGGGTGTAGGCGTGAAACCCCTTTAACCCGCGGTGACTGTCTGCAACCTTCACCGTTGCAGGAACGACAAGATCGTATCTCGTCATACCACGTTTTTCTTCCATTACTTTCTACCGTTTTCATAATTGTACGGCTCTGGTAAACGGGATGTAAATAATGCGGACTCATGATTTTTTAAAGAAAAAGCGGGTACTCTTTTTACATATCAGGTATTAGTATTTTTATAGAGAGGTAACCATTGCGCACTAGTCACGTTTTATAAATTTCTCGCTGCCCAGAGGGCAGCCTGAAGTCGGTTGGAGACCTGGATCTTTTTATAGATATTGTACATGTGGGTCTTAACGGTGTTCACGCTTATGCATAATCTGTCGCTTATCTCCTCATTACAGACCCCGGCACTCATCAGGGAAAGGATCTGCTGTTCCCGCTGGGTCAGCTGAACACTCTGACCTGCATCTTTCTTGTGGCCCTCGACATGGTTCATTATATACCGCAGCAGTATCTGGCGACTGATCCAAACCTCTCCTTCAAAGATTGCGTTTACCCCTTTAAGAAAGAGCTCCATGCTGTCGTCGGTGTAAAAAAAACCGCGAACCCTCTTGGTAAGGGCCTTTACTTCGGATTCGGAATAGTCCGAGAGATTGTAAAATGCTATCAGATGGTCATTTAGCAGCGGATTATCAATTATAGTTCTTGTCATTGCCTCGATATCCGCGTCCTTGCAGTCAACAAGAAACAGAAAACTGACATCCTTGGAGGATAGGATATCCGGTCGTAACTCTGAACCGTCAGGAAACTTATTCAGGGAATGACTGTAGATCGTACAGTCGACATCAAGTTCTTTATTGATCGAATAAACCAGCATCTGGTTACTGAGATTGTCAGCGCTTATCAGGACAATTATTCGGCCGCCCGGACTATCCATTCTGAAACACCTTATTAAAAGACTACATTGTTAAAAGCATCATTGTTGTATAGTAATGATAATATACACAATGTAAATAGTAAAGAGGACTAATAGCTTTGAACTACTATTTAGTAATTCGTCTTGCAAATCTGCCTAGTCCTTCTGTGTAAAAAATTGAATTGCCTTCTTTTCCATGATTCCCATAGTTGAACAGGTTCTGCTTTTTGCTTACCATTCTTCTTATGGTCAGGATACTTATCTCTGCCGTGGATTCACACCTTCCCGAAAGCCGGTTGGGTATAGATATACTCTCACGTCTGCCCCAGGAAACAGTTGGCCACATTCGGGAACAAAGAAACAGGAAGGATATATCCCGGTCCCTGGCGGCCTATTCTCTGCTTTTTCAATTTCTGGATTCCCTGGGCATTGATCCCGGAGATGTCCTTCTTAAGAACGGACCTCATGGAAAACCTGAACTTCAAAAACCCGAAGGCGTATTCTTCAATTGTTCTCATTCAGGGGAGTGGGCCATTTGCGGTGTGAGCAGATATCCTGTAGGAGTGGACATGGAAGAAATCAGCTTTCCTATTGATGATTCTGTATATGTGTATCTACATCCAAAAGAGCGTGAGTATCTCGAGAGTTACCCGAAGGAGCTGCGAAATGAGAAGTTCATAGGGCTCTGGACCTATAAAGAGGCCTATCTCAAAGCCCTGGGCTGCGGGCTTTTACGGGATCCCGCTTCTTTCGCGATTGTCTCATCCTGTCAGGGAAAAATGCGTGTGGAAGATCCCTCCTGTCCTCATGGTACTACTCCCCTGATAATGCAGAAGCATGACCTCCCCGGCTTCTCTGTGGCGGCCTGCCTTCTTTTTCCGGATGCAGGACTGAGAGAATGATCCGTATCAGCGGACTGGATATGAGCTTTCCCGTTCCAAGACGTTACAGGGAGTATCTGTTGACCCCCTTTCGGGGTCCCCGGATGTCTATAGCCTTAAAAGGTGTAAACCTGGAAATTCGCCCCGGAGAACGGGTCGGATTTCTCGGTCCCAACGGAGCAGGAAAAACAACTCTCCTCAAACTTGTTGCCGGCCTGCTTCTGCCCGGATCCGGTTCTGTGGTAATAGACGGCGCAGATACGATACGAGAGAACAACAGGGCGAGGAAGAGCAGTTCCCTGGTCATGAACGAGGAACGCAGCTTCTACTGGCGGCTGACGGGCCGGCAGAACCTGGAGTTCTTCGGCGCCCTGGAGAATCTTTCCGGGCAGAGACTGAAAACAAGGATACAGGAACTTCTCGATCTGGTTGGTCTTGGCGGATCGGCAGACAAGAGGGTGGGAACCTATTCCAGCGGCATGAAGCAGCGCCTTGCTATCGCCCGGGGGCTCCTCTCCGACCCTGAAATTCTTATCCTCGACGAACCTTCCAGAGCACTTGACCCTGAAGCGGCGGAGGAACTGATCAGTCTGGTCCTTACCACCCTGCACCGGGACCTGTCGAAAACTCTGCTGATAGCAACGCACCGTCTGGATGAGGCAAGGATTTTATGCGACCGTCTTTGCGTCCTCAGCCGCGGATCACTTACCGCTGATACAGACCTGGAGGCGGTACTGCAGAATTGGGGAAATCTTCTTGATTTCTACCAGGAGAAGGTCCGTTTATGAACTGCCCTGCAGCTCTCCATAAAGCCTGGGCTTTTTTAAAACGGGATTTTCTTATCGCCAGCAGTTACCAGCTAAACTTTGTCCTGACCTCCCTGAACTCCCTTTTTATCCTGACTCTCCTCTACTTTATAGGTGGCATGATCGATTCCGGTTCCCTTGGACTTGAACAGTACGGCGGAGACTACTTTGCCTTTGTACTTATAGGTTATAGTTTCTATCAGTATTTTCAGCTGGCCCTGACCAGCTTTTCCTCCGCCATACAGAGGGAACAGCTTACCGGCTGTCTGGAGTCCATGCTGGGAACTCAGACTGCGCCGGAAACGAGCATCCTGCTGTCTTCTCTCTACAGCCTGCTCTCCTCGCTGGTGCATCTTGGGCTAATCTTCCTTGTGGGAAGTCTGGTTTTCAGGGTAAATCTCGGTGAGGCTAATATTCCGCTGGTACTGGTAACCTTTCTTCTTACAGTCCTTGTATTTGTCAGTTTTGGAATCCTTTCGGCCTCCTTCGTGCTGGTCCTGAAAAAAGGAGACCCCCTTACCTGGCTGATAACCACGCTGAACTTTATCCTCGGCGGGGCATTCTTCCCGCTGGAACAGATGCCGGAGTGGATGATGGATATCGCCCGTTTTGTACCTGTAACCTACGCACTGGACGTCCTGCGGCAGGGTTTGATAAACGGCGCAGGCTTCGCCGGGGTGTGGAGGTCTCTCACGAGTCTTGCCGGGATCGGCCTACTGCTTTTTCCCGCGAGCCTTCTGATCTTCAACAGGGCGGTACGAAAGGCCCGCAGAGAGGGAACTCTTATCCTCTATTGAGGTCCCCGTCCCGGATTTCTGTATCGCTTCCATCCAGAATACTCCGTATCTCCCTTCCCAGTTCGGCTCCGTATTCGGTAATTCTGCTTATGTGATTCCCCGGCACCTTTTTTATTATCAGTTCCCGCGGTCCCCTGTTTCTGTTTTTTCCACTGGAGCACAACCATCCGAGATTGCTCAGATAACGCGAGTCCTCCTCGTTGATCAGAAGATGGGCCGTGCCGTTAAAGCGCGGGAACAGATAACGGTAAACCAGACGGCTGTAGTGCTGCTCCACCCTTCTGAACCTGCTCACGGTTTTTTCCTGATCCGTTCGGGGGAAGACCGACCTGTATCTGAAGCGGAGGAACGAGCAAATCCGACCCGGGGTTTCCAGCGGATTCCCCAGAGTACTATGGACTGCATGCTCCAGCTTGTGCCTGATTCTTCCTGCTCTATTGAATAGCTGATATCGAAGTCTCCGCAGACGGCTGGGATATTCGGTGTCCAGCATCAGCAGGCAGACCTCTTCATGGTCCTGCACAAGTCTGCGAGCCATCTCGTAAGCGACAACTCCACCTATGCACTCGCCGACAAGCCAGTATGGTCCTGT
>Ga0334898_1002290_pt1 | contig 17988 bp, 16 predicted proteins | sample GraSluR3_MG_10_FD_207228 | JGI IMG/M metagenome (GOLD analysis project Ga0334898, IMG submission 207228) | Sludge microbial communities from methane-producing bioreactor in Wageningen University, Netherlands - Granular Sludge_3_08-R3 | ecosystem: Engineered > Bioreactor > Anaerobic >... | reverse complement strand
AAAACGGTATTGTATGGATGAGAGAGCAGGGGTGCGGTAAGATAACCGTCGGTGTTGCCGAGGGGCATGAGGATGTGATAGGCTTTTACCGTAGCTTAGGCTTTTTCCCGCGGATGACTTATCTGCAATTAAAAGACTGAGACATGCGAATGACATAGAATATCTTGGAAGCAAGGTCTCAACAAGAATTTGAATAATCTTGTCGATAGAATACTTTACATTCATCTGCTCATCCTGCTATATTATTTTAATATTCTACACTTTGGTTTGTCCGGTTTTTGGGGAGCAGGACATAAGCCGTTAAACGAAAAAAATGTGGCGTGAAATTTTTTGAAATTGTTCAGGGTATTTAAGTGAATCTGGTTATGATGAAATCTGTTACCTATTTTTAAAAGGCGGGATCAACCTTTTTCAAAGCCAAAAATTTTAGCTACTTCAGTTTGAGGTAAAGTTAAGGTTATACTGCCTAATATTTTTTCAGGAAATTTCTAATGCAACGAAAACGGGGCATTGCTATTTTCTTCACACATTTTATGCTATGTTTGTTGTCTTATCCCTTGAATTCACAGACTAAATTTATTGAAAATATGGAAATTACAAGCTGTAATGTTAACATAACCTGCCTTATGTCAATTCTTGAGTCTATATCAAACCAAATCTCGGCAAATTTATTGAATTAAAACAAAAAAATGCTTGACATTAAACAAAAATAGTTTAAAATACGTTTAAAAATAATATGCGCGATATAAAATTTTTGGAAATTCATTTGTAGTATGACAGAAACTGACATGGTTATAGTTTATAATTTAATAGTTAAGAAAACAGGTATTGGAGGTTGGAATGCGTTTTCAAGCGAAAATTGAGGTATTGGATTCTCCTCCGCATTTAATTCCGACAAATTACCGAAGGAATTTTGCTTCTTTAATTAAAGAGGCGATTAATTCGGGTAAATCTGCGGATGAGTTTTATCAGAGAAATTATGGAGATAAAAAAGCAAATATCGGCAAACCTTTTACTTATTCCGTTTATATGCATAGTCCACGTCTAAAGAAAGACAAAAACAAACATTTTCTGGAGTTTGATGAAAACACAATAGGATTTAATTTTTCCACAAATGATTATGAATTTCTTATGCAGGTGTATAATGGGATGCTAAAGCTGTCAAAAGATTTTTCTCCTTTTCAGTTTGGCATAAACATAAAAGATATTCACTTGGCACTGGAGCATAAATTTGTAGATGATATTGCTATTTTTAAAACTTATTCACCTGTTGTTGTTCGGAAATTGGAAGAACATAAAGGTACGGGGTATGTAACTCCGGAAGACACGGATTTTGATGCTATGTTTCGTTTTACTATTGAATCGCAATGTAGGAGTTTTATTTCCCCCGAATACAGGCTATCATCGGACTTTAATTATAGATTTGAACAATGGAAAGTTGCCCGAGTTTACCATTATAACGAGGTTATTCCGGCTATAAACGCTAAATTAAAGATGGAAGCTCCTACCGAAGTGCTTCAATTGATTTATGATATAGGACTTGGCGCCCGCAGAAGTCAGGGATTTGGTATGCTGGAGGTGGTTAAATGAGCGACAAACATAGGGTATATATGCGGGACTGGTATTTCAACGCCGGCATTACAGGATTTTTAAGGGTTATAAGCAATGATGAGGTGGATATTGAAAAAATAAAGACTGAAAAAAAAGACCATTTGCTTATCGGGGATAATTATATTGAGTTTGATAATTCGGTTTTGGATGGGTTTATTGAAAGAGTTACCCGTTTGGTGTTTTTGCATCTTTTTTCTTATCACTATGAAGTTTATAAGAGAAGAGTAAAGTCCGTTATAGATATTATTGAAAAAGAAAATACCGAACAAAAGGATAAAAACGAAAAAAAAGTTATGGGAGTTTCTAATTTAAAAGCAAATTTTCTAAACGGAAAGGTTATTAATGCTTTTTTTAATGAAATAGGATTCAATGTTGAGGGTATAAAAGAAACGGAAATTTTAAAAAATACCCTTAAAGAGATAGAAAAAAAACTTTCTAAATTTAATTCGGTGGAAGTTTTTTATAAGGAATATAAAGATGGAAATTTTGTTCCTTATTTTTTGAGTGTTTTTTTGGAAAAAAGAATTGTTGCTTTAAATAAGTTTAATAAATATATTGATTCGATTTGCCGGATTGATTATAAAAAAAAGAATGCCAATAATGATATTTGTCTTTCTTGTCAAGAGCGTTCCTCAAAGGGAGGTTTTACACTTGATAATAGTATTTCCAATATAATTGGGTTTAATACGGATAATTCCAACTGGGTTTGGGGTTATAAATCCGGTAATGTTTATCTATGCGGAGTATGCGCTTTGATTTACAGTTGTGCCGTTTTAGCATTTATTCCTTTTTCCAAAGGGCAGGAACAGTATTGGTATTATATTAACAGCAATTCCAATATAGATGATTTATACCGAGAGTCTCAACTTTTTTTAAGAAAGTTTACGGATAATATTGTTGAAAACAAGCCGTTTTCTCATCTAATCCGTCAAACTATTATAGATATTAATAATGAACGCGCGAGAAAAATCAATGACAATATTAATTTTATAGAAATTGCCGAGGGAGGGATAGGCGGGCAAAGTTCAAAATCTTATCATATTTTTAATTATATTATTTCTCCGGAATTGGCTCGTTTTATCGTATCCCTTGGAGATAAAGGACTTCCAAAAGGGGGTTATGCTATCGGAGATGATAGTTTTGATATTACAGAAGAGTTGATTCAAAAAACAATAGTTCAACAGATAGGATATGATGACTTATGGCGTTATTTCAATGTGAATATTAGGGGAAATATGAAAGCCTATTTTAGCTTGTATTTGGTAAGGGCATATATTTTTAAATATATAAACTATTTTAAAGAAGGAGGAAATATGAAAACGGAAATGGAGAATATTTCTAAAAAGGCATACTGGAATGGCGAAGCGCTTAGAATAAAAATAGGAAAAGAAAACGAAAAAAAAATTAACGGAATCGCATATCGGTTACTTAATGCCTTAAAAATAGCCGACAGGGAAAAATTCTTGGATATTTACATTCGTCTTATGATGTCTTACGACATGGAACTATCATTTGGGAGTAATAAAGAGATGACCGATAATGACGGTTTTTTGCAATTCGGCTATTCGTTTTTAAACGGACTTTTGTCAAAGGATATGAAAGGAAAGGAGGATAATAAAAATGGCTAAATTTTTAAGTTTAACGGTGGTTTTTGACGGACAAAATCTGAATTACGGTGAGGGTGTGGGAAATATTGGTGCTTTGAAAAGATTGTCTATGAAAGGGAAAAGCTTTAGTTATATCAGTCGTCAGGCTTTACGCTATGATATGGTGCGTATTATGAATGAAATGTTTAATGTTCCATTTACACCTATCGGCCAGGATGGCAAAGTCGTTCAATTTGAAAAAGATGCTATTATAAAAGATTTTCCGGAAATTGATTTGTTTGGCTATATGAAAACAGGTAAAAATTGCGGAAACGGAAAGCAAAGTATTAGAAAGGCACCTTCCCGTTTAAGCGATGCAATAAGTCTTGAACCTTATAATAATGATTTGGAATTTGGGAATAATATGGGGTTATCTCATCGTAAGAAGGATACAGATAATATGCTGTTCCAGTTTGAAACTCATAAATCTCTTTATTCATATACAATGACTATTGACTTGGATAAAATCGGTGTTGATGATAATGACGGCTTAAATTTAGATGCTGGGGAAAGAGCCCAAAGAGTTAATTACCTGTTGGATGCCGTGAAGATATTATATCGCGATATAAGAGGCAAACGGGAAAATTTGTCGCCTCAGTTTGTAATAGGTGGAATATATAAAGCCGGCAACCCGTTTTTCTATAACAAAATCGAGGTATCCTATTCCAAAGATAAATGTCTGCTCAATACCGATAAAATAAACGAAGCTTTGGAAATAACGATATCGGATAAAAAGATTGAAGATGATACTGCAATAGGTGTTTCTACCGGAACATTTTCCAATACCGCAGACTTAAAAATATCTCCCGTTACCATTGAAAATTTTTTTAGCGGGGTTAAAAAGAAAGTATCCTCTCATTACGGGAGTTAATATATGAAAGCTCTGAGAGTTAGGTTGTATCAAAATATGGTTAACTACCGTCGCGAATTGAGTTATGGGTATGTCCAGACTTATCCGCTTCCTACTCCTTCAATGGTGCGCGGGATGTGTCATTCGTTATTGGATTTGGATAGGTATTGCCAGCTAAAAATTTCCATACAGGGCAGGAGTAAGGGTGTTGTAACCAATATGCAGAGAGTATTCAAGTTTTTAAGATCAAGGGATGTAAAAAGTTCTCCATATTCGGTTTCTGTTAATGGAAATAAACCTGTTGGTGTGCAACACGGATTGATGTATATTGATTTGCATATTGATATGGAATTGATGCTCCATATTGTTTTTGATGATGAAAACCTTACCGTGGCTTTGGAAAAAGCTATCTGGGAAAATATCGTGGTTTTGGGGCGTAATGAGGATTTTGCAAGAGTGGATGAAGTCAGGATGGTTGAAGTACGGGAGAAAAAGAAAGTTAAATCCGATTTTCCCGCCTATGTTATGAAAAGTTCCTGTGAAAAAGATATGTTTGGGACGGCATACAGGTTGCCTTTTGCGTATGACAGGGTTGAAAATTTTAGCGATAAGAGGATATTTTCATACACGGATGTTTTTTACTTGGATAACCCTATATTTAAGTCTGAGCCTGTTCTTGTTGATAATGAAAACAAGCCGGCATTTTTATTAGAACCTGAAAGAGAGGTTATAAAGTGATATATGCAAAATCTTCAAAGTTCGGTTATGAAGAAACTTTGGATGAGCACACGAAGCAAGTTTTACTTAGATGGGATGAGTTGAAAAGAACTAAATATCTGAATAATGATTGGGTTGATAAGTTTGATACAGCCGTTATTAAATGCTTGGAATACCATGATCTCGGAAAGGCAAATCCCGAATTTCAAGACCGTATAGGAAATACTATAATAAAAGGCAAGTTTAAAAGAATTCCTCACGGTTGGTTGTCGGTAGCTTTTATAAGCGATGAGGATATGGAATATTTTAACTCCATAGTAAACGGTGATATTGATTTATCGTCGGTTATTGATTATGCCGTTATGTTTCATCATAACCGGAAAGATGTATCGCAGGAAGATTATGAAGAGATGCTTTCCATTATGGGAAAACACAAAAAAGAATTGGAAATTCAGGCTGATTTTGATATGGATTTTCTTCCCGATTATAAGGATATAAGGAGACGTTTGGATAATAGTAACAGCTTTGAAAAATATCTGCCGTATAGAGTTTTTTTTAAAGGGGCATTGCATAAATGCGACTATTCCGCATCCGCTCATATAGAAGCGGAAATACCGTATAATGGAAATTACACTAAAGATTTTAACGAATGGCTGGAATGGCAGGAATGGCATAAAAAATACGGTTTAAGGGAATATCAGAAAGAAGCTTTGGCAAACAGTTCTAAAAGTATCGTGTTGATTGCATCGACAGGTATGGGGAAAACGGAATGTTCTATGAATTGGATAAACGGGGGCAAAGCCTTTTATCTTTTAGGGATTAAAACGGCGGTGAATGCAATGTATGAACGTTTCTGCGGTATATTCGGCAAAAATATATCATTACTTCACGGCGAATCGAATTTTGTTTTGATAGATGAATTATCCGAAGAAAGTGAAGAGAATGATAATTATGTATATTTAAGGAAATTAGACCGAACACGTCAGATGTCATATCCTATGACTATTGCAACAGCAGACCAATTGGTTCCGAGTGTTTTTAAATATAGTGGATTTGAGTTAATTTATTTTATTGCTTCGTATTCCAAGATTATAGTTGATGAAATACAAAGTTTTAGCCCGGAATCTATAGCCGTTATTGTTAGCTTTTTAGCAGACATTCATAAATTAGGTGGGCGCTTTTTATTGATGACGGCGACGCTTCCTCCCTTTATCAAAAAGGAATTTGAGAACTTGGATGGGGTTGTTTTTCCCGACCCCGCACTATTGGAAATAAATAGACATAGCTTTTGTTTTACCGGGACGGATATTATTGACGAAACGGATAATATTTGCAAATTTTATGAGGAAGGGAATAAGGTTTTGGTAATATGCAATACGGTAAAAAAGGCGCAGGAAGTTTATGAAAAACTTTCTGATTTAGAGGCTGAACTTTTGCATTCAAGATTTACTTATCAAGACAGGAACGAGAAGGAACGGGCTATTTTTGAAGCTTCCAATAGCAAAAAATCTTGTATATGGATTGCAACGCAAATAGTAGAAGCATCGTTAAATATAGATTTTGATATATTATTTACGGAAAGCGCTACGATTGACAGTCTTTTCCAACGTTTCGGGCGATGTTATAGAAAAAGGGAATACAAATCGGATGTCCCGAATATTTTTATTGCAAATCGGGGAATGTATGATCATTTAATTTATGATTGTGATATTCATAATAGAACGGAGGAAATACTACAAAACTATGCCGGTAGGGCAATTACAGAAATAGATAAACAGGATATTATCGAAAAAGTTTTTGATATGGAATTTATTAAAAACACAGAGTACTATGAAAAGTATCTCAAATACAAAGAACTATTAAAATTAGGATTTAGAGCTAGCAACCAAAGTGAAGCTCAATATTTATTTCGTAAAATAGCTCCTCAGGTTAATATCATACCGGAACCGTTATACGAAGAGAATAAAGAGACGATAGATAATCTATTAAATTTAATTGATAATAAGGCATTTAGTTTTATAGAAAGAGTCAATGCAAAAAAGGATTTAAAGAATTATATCGTTAGTATTCAATCCAATCCTAAAGGTCAAGATTTAAGAAGTATTACAACTGAATTTGCAGTCAGAAATACGATACTGAATAATGAGGGCATTTGGATACTAAATAACTGTGAATATACGAGCAAAAAAGGGTTGGTTTTAACGGAAAAACTTGAAGAAAAGGGATTTTTTATTTAGATAAAATTAAGGGTAGTTATTAATGGATTCCAATATGCGGATTACCGGCACGCAGATTAATTATTATTATGTGTGTAAACGTAAGCTTTGGTTGTTTTCCCGTAAAATAACAATGGAGCGTGAGAGTGAATTGGTATCAATGGGCCGAACAATTCATGAGCATAGTTATATAAGAAAACGCAAAGAAATATCTCTTGAAGGGATAAAGATAGATTTTTTTGAAAAAAATCGAGGAGTAATACACGAGGTTAAACGTTCTAAAGCAATTGAGGATGCACATATTTGGCAGTTGAAATATTATATTTATCGTTTAAAAAAGATGGGAATAGAGGTATCCGGTAAGATTGATTATCCTGAAATTCGCAGAAGTGAGGATGTTTTATTGGCAGACAAGGATGGTGATCATTTGGAAAAGATTGTAAATGAAATAAAAAATATAATTGGGCAGAATAAAATTCCTCCTTTGAGAGAAAATATTTCAATTTGTAAAAAATGCAGCTATTATGAAATTTGTTTTATATGATAGGGACGGATAAGTTTGCGAAACTATTATATTTTTAAATCGGGTAGATTGCGCAGAAAAGATAATACCGTATTTTTTGAATACTTTGAAGATGGGAAAGAGAATCGCGTAGTTATTCCTGTTGAGGATGTTGATAGTATATATGTTTTTGGAGAAATGGAATTGAATACTCATCTAATTCATTTTTTTTCCAAACATCATATAGTTTTTCATTTTTATAATTATTATGGTTGGTATGATGGAAGCTTTTATCCAAAGGAGCATTTGATTAGTGGGGATTTGATTGTAAAACAGGTTATGCATTACGTGGATATTGATAAACGTTTGGTTTTAGCAAAGGAATTTGTTTTGGGAGCAATTCATGGCATGATAAATAATTTGAAGAGATATATAGATAAAACGGAAAAAACTATTGGTTTATTGGAAAAATTCAAAGATCTAATTTCCGAACAATCCGGAATATCGGAATTAATGGGAATAGAAGGTAATTGCAGAGAGGCTTATTATGGTGAATTTACAAACATTATTAAGGCGGAAGTTGAATTTGAAAAACGAGTAAAGCATCCGCCCGATAATATGCTAAATGCCTTAATTTCTTTTGTTAATGGGGTAATTTATGCCGAAGTTCTGAAAGAGATTTATAGGACACAGCTAAATCCGGCGATCAGTTATTTGCACGAACCTTTAGAAAGGAGGTTTTCTTTGTCGTTGGATATAGCTGAGATTTTTAAACCAATATATGGAGACAGGATAATTTTTGATTTATTAAATAACGGAAAACTAAAGAAAAAGCATTTTGATAAAGATTTAAATTATGCTTATCTGAAAGAAGAAGGACGAAAAATAGTCATACAGGCTTTTGATGAAAAGCTCAAAACAACGGTGTACCATAAGCAATTAAAAAGGAGAGTGTCTTACTTGCGTATAATAAGATTGGAGCTTTATAAATTAATCAAGCATCTTTTAGGAGAAAAGATTTACAGAAGCTTTAAAATATGGCATTAGTATGTATATTATATTAGTATACGATATTTGCACACTTGAAAAAAAAGGACAACGCAGATTAAATAAGATAATGAAGTTATGCAGATGCTATCTACATCATTCACAAAAATCTGTATTTGAAGGTAATATTACTGAGGCGAAATACAGAGAACTAAAAACACGGATAAAAGAAATTATAGATAATAAAGAGGATAGCTTATTTTTTTATATAGTCGAGAGGGTTCAACAAATTAAACGTGAGAACTTGGGAAAAGAAACAGATCCTACGGCAAATATCTTGTGATACCATACCGGAGGTTCGAGAAAAAAAGGTGATTTTAAGTAGTATAAATGAAGGATATATAGTAAAATAAAAGTGGGTTTTAGTTTCCAATAGTGGGATATAAACTTTTTCGAAATTCACGTCCCGCACTATTGCCGATTGGTTTTAGTTTCCAATAGTGGGATATAAACCGATAAGAATCACCGAGGGGTTTTCGCGAACGTATTGTTTTAGTTTCCAATAGTGGGATATAAACACAGGAGAATTAGACACAGGCTTATTCGGCAGAGAGGTTTTAGTTTCCAATAGTGGGATATAAACCGCTCAAACGGAAGCCGTTCCATCGCTTTTTCTAAGGTTTTAGTTTCCAATAGTGGGATATAAACATGAGGAAAAAAGAATTTTCGTGAGGAGATTTTGGAGTTTTAGTTTCCAATAGTGGGATATAAACGCAAAACAAGATATTTTTTCTTATTTTGCTTAGCAAGTTTTAGTTTCCAATAGTGGGATATAAACTGCGGTTATGGATTTTGGATGCGGGATTATGGCGCGGTTTTAGTTTCCAATAGTGGGATATAAACTTTCTCAAAATTCACGTCCCGCACTATTGCCGATTGGTTTTAGTTTCCAATAGTGGGATATAAACATATAAATTACGAAGGCTATAACTCGATTGATATAGGTTTTAGTTTCCAATAGTGGGATATAAACTTTGTTGGGCGTCCGAAAAGGGACATCTTGACGTGGGTTTTAGTTTCCAATAGTGGGATATAAACCGGAAAAACTGATGCCTGAATATCAATTAGACTGGCGTTTTAGTTTCCAATAGTGGGATATAAACGCCTTTTGCTGATTTACAAAAAGTTCAGGAAATCGTGTTTTAGTTTCCAATAGTGGGATATAAACTTGGCATATCTAAACGCTTTTTTTTCTAATCTATAAGTTTTAGTTTCCAATAGTGGGATATAAACTTTTTCTATGAGGACGCGACCGCAATTTTGGCGGATGTTTTAGTTTCCAATAGTGGGATATAAACGGTATTTGTAAAATTTTAAAACAAATATGGAAGGAGGTTTTAGTTTCCAATAGTGGGATATAAACATTATTATTTCAAGCATTTTCATCTCCTCCTCCTGTGTTTTAGTTTCCAATAGTGGGATATAAACTATTGCGAAATATATTGAGAAAAAAAACGAAAAACGGTTTTAGTTTCCAATAGTGGGATATAAACCTTTTTTCCCACGCCCTCTCCAAAAGAGAGTGGGAAGTTTTAGTTTCCAATAGTGGGATATAAACCAAACCCCACCCGCGCGGGCTTTATATCCCCGCCTGGTTTTAGTTTCCAATAGTGGGATATAAACTTAGATTTTCGGGAAGACGAGAACTTTTTTATTATTGTTTTAGTTTCCAATAGTGGGATATAAACCCTTCTTTTTCAGGCACGAGACAAAACCCACAGTTTGTTTTAGTTTCCAATAGTGGGATATAAACATTATTCAAATTTTCGCTTAATTGTCAAGAACTCACGTTTTAGTTTCCAATAGTGGGATATAAACTCTTGCAATAGCGCAAATTAAGGGCGATTCGAGAGGTTTTAGTTTCCAATAGTGGGATATAAACACAGACCGCCGAAACGTGGAAGCTAAAAAAACAGAAGTTTTAGTTTCCAATAGTGGGATATAAACCTAAGAAAATTCCTAACACGCTTTTTGGGCGTCCTAGTTTTAGTTTCCAATAGTGGGATATAAACAGCGCAATAGTGCCGTCTTTTACACGTCCCCGTAAAGTTTTAGTTTCCAATAGTGGGATATAAACGCATTATGCCCTCCAAATCTTTCGCGTTCGCGATAAGTTTTAGTTTCCAATAGTGGGATATAAACTCAAAAACAAAGACTGGGAATTAACTATTAAAATTCGTTTTAGTTTCCAATAGTGGGATATAAACGCGATGTGCCGAAACTTGGAACGGGTTCAGACCCTAGTTTTAGTTTCCAATAGTGGGATATAAACCATTTCGTTCTGTTATATTTTTGTATTTCAAAAAGCGTTTTAGTTTCCAATAGTGGGATATAAACATAGATGACGGGGATGTCTATTACGTCCCAGCGAATAGTTTTAGTTTCCAATAGTGGGATATAAACCTGCCCCCACAATGCCTAATATCGCCATTAATCCGGTTTTAGTTTCCAATAGTGGGATATAAACAGTAGCGCAAGCAACACGTGCCTTACGCGCTACCGGGTTTTAGTTTCCAATAGTGGGATATAAACTCTGCAAGCGAACGGGCGCGGGGTATCTCAAGCCCAGTTTTAGTTTCCAATAGTGGGATATAAACAAAATGAATTGCACTCTAATTTTTAATGAAATTATCGTTTTAGTTTCCAATAGTGGGATATAAACTGAAAAATAACGCTACAATAATATACATCGTAGCCAGTTTTAGTTTCCAATAGTGGGATATAAACATTTTATCGCGCGCGGGCTGTAAGACATTATTAACCGTTTTAGTTTCCAATAGTGGGATATAAACCTTTTTTTATCGGGTCTGTCTCTTTGTTCGCTTTCCGTTTTAGTTTCCAATAGTGGGATATAAACTGAAAATTTTCGTAAGATATTTTCTTTTTTCTTATCGTTTTAGTTTCCAATAGTGGGATATAAACTCGGGTAGCCGTTCCCAGTGAGGAAAAAGACGGGGGGTTTTAGTTTCCAATAGTGGGATATAAACCGCTTAAATGAAATGACGTATATAACGAAAACAATAGTTTTAGTTTCCAATAGTGGGATATAAACTCTAAAATTTCTTGCGTTCTCAAGTCCTCGATATAGTTTTAGTTTCCAATAGTGGGATATAAACTAATCAGTCATTTTTTTTCTCCAAAGTTCCGTTTTTGTTTTAGTTTCCAATAGTGGGATATAAACGTTTTATATCGCCTTCTTTTTCAGGCACGAGGCAAAGTTTTAGTTTCCAATAGTGGGATATAAACATTATTTCGCCTATCATTTGATTTCACCTCCCCCGGTTTTAGTTTCCAATAGTGGGATATAAACCCTCTCTTGTTTGATTTCACCCCGAAAAGCAACGCGGGTTTTAGTTTCCAATAGTGGGATATAAACCAACTAATTCATAGACAACAAAAGCCCCGCCGAATAGTTTTAGTTTCCAATAGTGGGATATAAACAATGTATTTGCAACTGTCATTGCGATTTTAGTCTCGTTTTAGTTTCCAATAGTGGGATATAAACTCGGGACGTATTACCCGAAGCCACTCCGACCAAAATGTTTTAGTTTCCAATAGTGGGATATAAACCCCTTCTTATGTGAAAATGAATAACGCCACTGCGCAGTTTTAGTTTCCAATAGTGGGATATAAACGTAAATTGACGAAAGAAAACGCGAAAGAGGCTGTCGGTTTTAGTTTCCAATAGTGGGATATAAACGAATATCAATTAGACTGGCTCAGGATGGAAAAACCCGTTTTAGTTTCCAATAGTGGGATATAAACCGTAGGGTTATCTCGATTTGTCATCTCGATACTCCCGTTTTAGTTTCCAATAGTGGGATATAAACAATGCTAAACAATATGGCAAAAATGAAGGCTGAAATGTTTTAGTTTCCAATAGTGGGATATAAACCTTGAAGCACTAACAATTCTTGACCACGTAGTCCCAGTTTTAGTTTCCAATAGTGGGATATATACCTCAATTTCTTGCCTACAAGCGAAGCGTCAAAATCAGTTTTAGTTTCCAATAGTGGGATATAAACTAAAATCCTGAATAGTGTATTTCTCCCGACTGCCTTGTTTTAGTTTCCAATAGTGGGATATAAACCGCCGAGCCGAACCGCCTCATCTTTCAGCTTTTCGAGTTTTAGTTTCCAATAGTGGGATATAAACCTTGAAAAATCTATGCTTGACGAGCTTTGGGAAAAAGTTTTAGTTTCCAATAGTGGGATATAAACTCGGAAGGCACACCAAATCTCGCTCTTCCGCTTCCGGTTTTAGTTTCCAATAGTGGGATATAAACCTTCATTCGTTCCATCGCGTCCTTTTCGGTGCGCTCGTTTTAGTTTCCAATAGTGGGATATAAACTTTCAATTGAGACGGAAAAGCATACTATTACTCGCCGTTTTAGTTTCCAATAGTGGGATATAAACCAAGGTGTGGAATACGCAGTTGCAAAAATGATTGACGTTTTAGTTTCCAATAGTGGGATATAAACTTTCTGGTTTACGTGCCACATCAGCCCCCGCCCTTTGTTTTAGTTTCCAATAGTGGGATATAAACAGTCAAAAAATCTGTCATCGGCTGATTGAATATCAAGTTTTAGTTTCCAATAGTGGGATATAAACACAATACGCCTTTTGCGCTGACCGTTGCGTCTTTCGGTTTTAGTTTCCAATAGTGGGATATAAACTAGTCGGTGAAGTGAGTTTTAGTTTGTTTTCAGCGGGTTTTAGTTTCCAATAGTGGGATATAAACAAGAATACAAAATTTTTGTAAAATAATAAGATAGGGAGGAATATAATGGAGAAAATGAAAGACCCAGTGGATATGAACAACATCGAGCAGTATCTGACGAGTATATACGAGGAGAGGGCGGAGAGGCATTGGAGAGTGTATTGCCCGATGTATTACCGGAGACTAAAACAGGAAGGGATTCTTCTCCAAACAATCAAAGAGAAAGCCCACGAAGCCGAAGAAAGGATACTCAACTTGATGGAGACGGGACTATACAGGTCGGAAGCAGAGGAGATAGCTCTCCCCGAACTCATAACGTTTCCGCCGGACGAGGAATACTTCAGGAGAGTGGAGAGCGAGACACTCTAAGAGCCGGTGGCACTCTTAGAAATGAACACACAGACGATAAAAATAATTATCACATTCAATTAAGCGATAATCTCGGTGATGGCGGTAAAGTTACGAAATTTAATGAAAACTATACCGCCATTTCTTTATTAAAACAAATTGAAACCGAAAAACGGTTTGCCACACCTAAAAAACAAGCTCAACTTGTTCGCTATGTAGGTTGGGGCGGGCTTGCCGAAGTTTTCGCCATCGAACCTAAAGGTGAATGGAAAGAACGACAAGAAAAACTCAAAAACCTTCTTTCTTCAGAAGAATATAAATCAGCCGAACGCTCAACTCTTAACGCTCATTACACACTTTTTGACTGAGTTCCAGATAAACAAGGATTGAAACTATGAGAAAATAAAGATAGATGTAATAGAAAAAGAAATACAATAACAAGAATTTTTACATACAAACTTTTTTCGGAATCGTAACGTTAGTAAAAAAAAAGGAGTCAATAAATAGTCAATAAATAGTATGCATCGAAAAATAAGGTGTAATTTATTATGGGGATTATATTTATAAAACATAAATTCGTCCCGATTTACGATAGACTCGTCCCCACTTACGATAGTTTGGTTTCCTGTTCATATTTTTTAAACTAATATGGTGGCGGATTTGTTTTATAAAACATTTCAGCCCGTTTTATCCATTCCTCGCTAAATGATGTAACGTCTATTTTCCAAACAGCGGTAACAAGCATCCAAACTTCGCTATTAATTTCTTCAAATTCGTTATTACTTATTACCCCATCGGCAAGACTCTTTGCCCTATAATCGATGAATCCCCACTCATTTATAAACCCCTCTGTTCCGGACGGAATATTAAAAAGAAGAATTGTTGCCATCTGGATTCTTTCATATTCTTTAGTGTTTTGAATGCGTATAAAATGACCTTTATTGTCGATTTGAAAAAAAGAGTTTTGAAATTCGATAGGTAATTGTTTAACACGGTTAAGCAGGTAGTCAACCAAAGCCCAAAACCAGCCTCTTATATTTCGTTTGATAATTTCCCCGTTTCTATATCATTTTTGCACTCTATCGGAGTAACCTCCTCAATCGGAATATCACTATGGCAAGCTCCTATAAATTTTTGAAAATCATCCATAGTTCCCTTTTTTTTTAGTGTTTCCGTTATAGGAAAGAAATCCTGAGATATAACACTAATTTCCTCAACCATTAGTTCTTCCATAAAGACCCTCCGAACGATTTCGGGTAAACCGCAAAAAACCCACATAACACACTACTATGATAAAAAGGGTTCCCTTATCTGTCAAGAAAATTAATATTGAAAAAAATTATTCTTTCTCATCTGCCTTAAATAATTCAACTATACGGTCTAAATCTTTCTCCATAAGAATATAAATCAGCCGAACGCTCAACTCTTAACGCTCATTACATACTTTTTGACTGAGTTCCGGAGAAACAAGGATTGAAACAAGATTTGGCAGACATTGTCTGCGGAATTGAAAAAAATTTAGTTTGTCTTTCGTAATGATAGGATTTTTAACATAGCTCACCTTATGACATTTTTGAAATAGAGGCAAAAGCGGCAAAGCATATTCCCTTTTGGGGTTTTCCGAGATGGGATATCGGGTTTATGGGGGCTATCACGATTTTTATCCATCCGACCGACGGGTTTTATTGCGTATATGCATCTTCCTTCTAAACCCATTGATACCGTAACCCGCCCTTTGCGTTTCCGTTTTCATATAGGCGAGGATTGGACTATCCCGCTTAACGACAAAATCGGGGTTATAATATCAAGCGATTTTGCCTTGTTTTATGAGGACGCCTTCCATCCCGCGATAAATATAGGAGCGGGAATAAATCTTTGGAAAGTCAGCAATAATGCTTCACTACGAATACCAACGTGGACTGGTGCAGGATTTCCTCACTATGCAACAAGGATTTGGGCTTGAGTTTTCGCTGTTCTGATTATGCAATAAATTAGAATTAAACCATTAAATTTGGATTAAATTCCACCCGCTCTTTCAAAGTATTTAGAGAACTTTTAAAAGAAATTTTCTTATCATGCTGAAGCCTGCCGACAACAATAGCAGGGTGAATTTTCAATTCCTTCGCAAATCTCTTTATATCATTTTCCATATAAGGACGAAAAACCATTGTTTTTAAGAAATTTCTATATGCGCTCACGGGAATAAGAATATTTTCAGCAAATTTATTTGCCTCAATTTCTTGGTTTGATTGAATGCTTTGGCTTTGAGAATCCTCAATAAAAACTTCTTTTTTACTATGATAAAGAATATGCGCTGCTTCATGGAAAAAAGTAAACCAAAAATGGTCGTTGGTTTTATATCGTAGGCTCATTATAATTATAGCTTTTTTCGCATTAATCCAATAACTTGCTCCGTATATATGTGTTTTTGCAAATTCCGGCAAAAATACAAGAGCCACACCCGATTCAGCACAAAGGGTTTGCATTTTCTTTACGAAAGTATCCGAACTTTCGCAAGTTAAACCACGTATAAATTTTAAATTTTTTCTTAAGACTTTTTCGGAAAAAGGATTAACCAAAATCTCTTTAGCCATAATTTCACCAGCTCTCAACCAGGAAATCACATGATAACAATCTTCTTTAAAAGCATCTGATTTTCTGAAAATTGCTGTTTTCTTATAATACCTTTCCCATTGCTCCGGACTTGGAATTGCAAAAAAGGCAAGCAAATGTTTTAAAATGCTTTCCGCATTTTTCTCTTTGGGTAAAAATCCGTTGTTTATCAAATCCTTTACGGGAAAATTTTTTACCCACTCCTTATTTTGCAATAATATTTCATTTTCTTTTTTTCTTGCCTGAAACAAAGAAAAATTAGCGTTTAAATTATTCCATATATTCGCAGAAATTCCCAGAGTTATTTCCAATTTAAGTGCCAAATCGGAAGTTATAAGCGATTCCGTATTTACTATTTGACTTAAATGTTTTTCACTAATCCCAAGCCTACCTGAAAGTTCGCAATTCTTTAAATCACGAGATTTAATAACCTCCTCTAAATATTCACCCGGATGCGTAACATAATCGGGTTTATATGAATAAGTTTCACTAATCGCCATGATAATCCTCCACTCCTAAAATAATAATTCCCATAATTTTTGTCAAATCTAAACTACCGTCTGCTAAATATTCAAACGGTTCAACGGGTTTGAAAATCAATCTAAACGGATGGCATAAATCAACTGCATATTGTCCCTGTCTCTTTCCTTTTAACGGATGACATCTATCAGGTTTTTGTTTAGGAACCTCTTCAAGATTTACAGCTGATAACAAAACGCCTAATCTTACTTTAATTTTTTTCGCTTGTTCTTTACCATACATTTTCTGCAGTTTAGTATCAGAATTAAATACTTCCTGTAATTTTCGAGTTTTGAAGCTAATTTGCATATATAATACTAAAATACTTTACCTTTTATGTAAAGTTTTTCGTAAAAATATAGAAATTTTTTGAATAGGCTTTTTGCTGTTCTGATTATTTAGCTGAAACTTTTATCGCATCCGCAACCGTCTTCTGCTCTTCGGGGGTAATAAACGGATGCATCGGCAGACTCATAATTTCCTCGGCGACCTTTTCACAGACGGGAAAGTCTCCCTTTTTATGTCCGAGTTCCGAGTAAGCCTACTGCAAATGCATCGGGATAGCATAATGAACGGCGGTAGGAATACCCTTCTTGCTCAGTTAAGACTAAACATCGCTACGGTTATTAACTCGTATTGAATACTGGGCAAAAATATGCCTGTCCGTATAATCCATAATTTTCGGCGTAATAACCGGGGCATCCTTTATTAGTTTACCCTTTTCTATCTCGTTAATCAACCGTTCTACCACTTGGGAATCGTGAACTTTCGCACTTGTTACCGTATGACTTCTTATTAACTTTGATTTTGTATTCACCTTGGCATGGTTCTTATATCCAAAATATTCATCAACACCCTTCAAGTGGAGTTTGCTTCTCTTTTATCATTTGATTTTCCTCTAAAATAGGACGAAATATCTCCCAATCAATAATATCATTTAACTTATCCATAGGCGTTTTTTTCTCTCTTAATTTCTCCATCTGTTCCTGATACTCAAATATCCCTCGGTCTTTTTTTTAATCTTTGTCATAGCAATTCCCCTCTTTTTACTTGACTACGATTTTATCATATTTTATACTTTGGGACAAGTTTTTAGAACTGTTTTTAATAAGAAAAGAATATTCGTGTCGTCCAAAGCCAAGAGTTCCTATGTAACTCCAAAAATGAAACTTCCCTTTATTCTGTTTTCTCATAGGAGAC
>Ga0334898_1002288_pt1 | contig 17992 bp, 18 predicted proteins | sample GraSluR3_MG_10_FD_207228 | JGI IMG/M metagenome (GOLD analysis project Ga0334898, IMG submission 207228) | Sludge microbial communities from methane-producing bioreactor in Wageningen University, Netherlands - Granular Sludge_3_08-R3 | ecosystem: Engineered > Bioreactor > Anaerobic >... | reverse complement strand
TGTATATTCCGGCCCAAAGCGGACACCCATTCCGGAGCAATCCGGACAGTGATTCCGGCGTAATCCGGACAGCTATTCCGGGCGAAAGCGGACACTTTTTCCGGTCTTCCGGAATGGCCTAATGAAGGAAATCCTCGATCAAAAACGAGGTACTGCCTATGATGATGGCAACATCACTACTGGAGTACTTCATGGCAAGAGCGAGGATACAATTGAAACAGTTACGAAAATTACTTTCTCTCACGTATGAGCATAAGCTCAGTCTTCGAGAGACGGCACAGCTTTCCGGAATCTCTAAAACGACCATCAGTGAATATCTTGTACGGTTCCGGCGGTCCGGAATCTCTTATGATGAGAGCCTGAACCTCAGCGATACGGAGCTGGTCGAACTCCTGGAAGAAAAAAAACAGGAGGAAAGTGAACAGTACACAACTCTGGTGTCTCTCTTTCCTGAGTACAGCCGTCGCCTCAAAAAGCGCGGAATGACAAAACAGCTTCTGTGGAAAGAATACAAGAAGCGTTACCCCGACGGATATGCGTACAGCCAATTCTGTCACCACTTCGGTATCTTCCTGGACTCCGGAGACCTCACCATGCGCCAGGCTCATGAGCCGGGAGACATGATGTTCATCGACTACTCCGGAGCCAAACTGAATTACCTGCATAACGGTGAGCTGAAGGCCGCCGAGGTGTATGTTGCCATTCTGGGAGCCAGTCAGCTGACCTATGTGGAAGCCTGTGAAAGTCAGAAGCAGGAGGATTTCATCAGGGCGACCGAAGGGGCTTTACGATATTTTGGCGGTGTTCCGCGGGCTTTGGTGCCGGATAATTTGAAAGCAGCGGTTCTGAAGGCCAGTAAATATGAACCGGAGCTCAACCCCCTGTTTGACGATTTCGCAGAATACTTCCGCACCACCATCATACCCGCCAGAGCCTATCGGCCTAAAGATAAGGCCCTGGTGGAAAATGCCGTTAAGCTGAGCTACCAGCGGATCTTTGCTCCGGTTCAAGATCGAATATTTCACTCATTGGCTGAGCTCAATCAGGCCATACGTGAACTGCTCGAAGAGCACAATACCCGGAAATTATCCAAACTGCAAATATCCCGGCGGGAACTTTTCAATGAAATCGAAAAAGAAGAGCTGAAAACCCTTCCGTCGAGCCCCTATCCTTTGAAATATTTTGAAACCCACAAGGTGGCCGTGGACTACCATATTATCCTCTCTGAGGATAAGCACTACTACTCGGTTCCCTATCAGTTAAAAGGAAAGCAGGTAAAAGTCATCTTTGACGACCGTATCGTGGCAATTTACGCGGATAATCTGCGGATTGCCCAGCATCGACGGAATAAAAAACGCGGCCAGTACACAACACTCTCAGCACATATGCCGCCGAAACACCAGTTTGTTCATTCCTGGTCCGCCGAACGGTTTCAGACCTGGGCCCGCTCGATAGGAGAAGAAGCCTTCCTGGTGGTTTCTCATCTTTTACGCAGCAAGCCCCATGAACAACAGGCCTACAAATCCTGCCTGGGGGTTCTCTCCCTGGCGAAAAAGCATGGAAGCGAAGATTTGAACCTGGCCTGCCGCAGGGCTCTTAATTACAACCGGATCAGCTTCAAAGAAGTAGAACTGTATCTGAAGGATCTGATAGACCGCAGGAACGATTCCATGGGGAATGAGCAGATTCTCCCCTTTGCCACCCATAAAAACCTCAGGGACAAAGCCCTTTACAAATAACAGGAGCAATCAGTGAACAACAACCACGCTACAATCAACAAATTAAGCCAGATGCGTCTTCACGGAATGGTTACGGCCTACAGGACGCTCATGGAGACCGGAAAGAATATGAATTTGACCACTGACGAGGTAGTCAGCTACCTGGTAGACGCAGAATGGGATGAGAAACACAATCGGCGACTGAACCGTTTACTCCGTGCCGCACGATTCCGTTACCAGGCCAGCCTTGAAGAAATCGACTACACCCTGGATAGGACTGTTGATAAAAACCAGATTCTACGGCTCTCAGACTGCTCCTGGATCGACAAGGGACAGGACATTCTCATAAGCGGTCCCACAGGGGTTGGGAAAAGCTATATCGGTTCTGCTCTGGGGCATCAGGCCTGTCACTTGGGGGTTCCCGTTTTCTATGCTCCGGCGAGCAGGTTGTTCAATGAATTTGAGCAAGCCAAACAGGATGGGACGTATCTCAAGGCGCTTGGAAAGATCATGAAGCACAAACTCATTATCATAGATGATTTTGGGCTGGAATCCTTGAGCTTGGTGCCTCGAATGGCATTCCTGGAAATCCTGGAGGAGCGGCACCGGCGAAAATCGACTATTGTAATTTCCCAGCAGCCTGTTTCCAACTGGCATGATATCATCGGCGACCCCACCATCGCTGATGCCATTCTCGACAGGCTTGTGTTTAATTCTCATAGAATCGAGATTGAAGGCGAGACAGCCAGGAGAAAATTATATGCTGTAGATTGACTCAAACCGGACAGCGATTCATACTAATCGGCGAGGATTTTTTCCTTCAGACTGCTGTCCGCTTTGCTCCGGAATCACTGTCCGTTTTCAACGGAATACACAACTACAGCTCCGTAGCTGGTTAATCCCCGTATGCCGTCTGCAACGTACTTCTCAAGCCGAATTTTTTCTACCTGGTTAAGCTGTAGCGCCATGGTGGCGGCAGCTTTCGTTCCGCCGATGACACAATGCGCGTCGCTTTCTTTTGGAACATTGGTCGACATCCGAATATCGAACCCGGCCGCCCGTCCTACATACCCGCCCTGGAAAGCTGCAAGATCAACTTTAAGATCAACTTCAGCGGTGACAAGGTCCTCGATGTACCATGGCGGCAGTACGACCGACCGCCCTTCCCTCGGTACATCCGCATCGTCCAGCAGCCGGCCCATCCTGGTAAGCGCCGGCAGAGCATTCGCTGAATTTATGCTGACAGGCGCATCATCACTGTCGAGCACAAAGAGCTCCGCCCCATCTGCGAGAGTTTGCGCCAGGTATTTATCAATCGCATTCTCAAGCCCGTGGACACCATCACGCAGCGCTGCTGCGAGCAGGTCCGGGGAGCTTTGGATTTTATCCAGGTCATCGATCCTACAAGCGAAAATGTCGCTCTGGTCAAGGTCCAGGTCAACTGGTGTATCGCTGAGCAAGCCATAAACGACTTCCTGGTTCCGCGTATACGGCGCGACCGTTGCACCGGTTACACCAATGAGCCGAACGGTTCCGCTCGTCGCGTCTCCCGTATAATCCTCGTTATACATCGCTCGGTACACCAAGCGTTTTTCCAACGCTGCAAGCACCGCTTTCGCGATAACGACACCTATTGCATATTCAATTGCCATTTTATGCCTCAGAGTTTATCAAGAACCGCTTTCGCAAAATCGTCTGCCGCTGCTGCGTCCGTTGGACGTGGGCGGCTGAATCCACCATGAGCACCGCCGCCGGTATTCCCGGGGGCCTTTATATAGGCCTTTGCTCCCTCCGTCTGGCTCCATGCCTCCAGATAGTCCTGGAGAGGAAGCGAATCAGGAGGATCACCTTCGAAAGACAGTCCTTCAAGATTTTCTTTGCCGACAATCGGAACACGTAGTAGGCCGTCAGCCCGTACCGAAACATCGACGCTGGAAAGCAGGGCACGCGCCCCGTCTTCCATCCCCTGCGCAACGCGCTGGGAGACAAAGAAATCCACGGCCTGCTTTACGAGGGTTGCTCGTGTTGCAGCCCGCTCCTGGTCGAGCAGTGCAGTCGCGTCGTTGAGCTCCTGCACGGTTTTGCTGTGGCCCTCGTTGAGAGTCTTCAGCTTCCCCAATAACTCGTCCTTTTTATCGATCAGGGGCTTCTTGTGCTCGTTGAGCCAGGCTTGCCCCTCTTCGGATTTTACCCATTCATTTAATTTTCCAATGTCCATTCTCAATTCCCCCCAGACCTCGTTTCTCAATAAATCTCAATGTTTCCTGTATACGGCTTTTCCAACCTTTCCCAACCCAGGGCGAAATTCTTAGCGTTTTCTAGCGCCTCACATAATACCACAGATACTACACAAACGTTTAGTTCTGGTCCGTTTTTAGCTGCTGACCCTAGTTTCATCACACATAACTCCCGAAATGATAAAGAAATATTATCAGCAGGTTGCTGAAAAGGTTTCTGTACCCCGCCAAGTCCCCGGATTTCACCGGCAAATGTTGGTAAATGTTGGTGATTTTGAGGGTTGGCGGTTTTTTCAAAAAGCGTTCAAAACCGTGTTTTTTCGCTGCAAAACAGCGTTTTTTCAGTGTTTTTTGCTCATTTTTTAACCGGTTCATGCGGGCTTCTCCAGGGGTTTTGAGCCATCCCCCAGGCCCTGGTGGAACCGCAACTTCAGGAAGTAGTGGTTCCCGATGGTCCCATTTCTGTCAGCCTCTGAAGCATTTTCATAAATCAGATACTCGTAATACGCAAAACCGCACTGCGGACAATCGTCTGTTGTTCCCTGGGCATATTCATATCGGAAGCCACAGGACGGACACTCCACCTCTCTCCCAGATGATAACGGCTGTACATCATCCTTCGGCTTTGGTCTCGGAAAATCGATTCCGCGTTCGTTCGCAACCTCGTAGATCTCAGCGAAACTGATTCGTCCATATCGATTACTGACCGCTTCAACAACGAAATCCTTTAACTTGCGCCGGGCATCTTCGCTCAAGAGCCTTGTTCGGATTCCGATTTCTTTTATGCTGATTTCATTGGTAAGAGGAAAGTATTCCTTCAGCCACTGCAGGAATGTTCTATTGTCCATCAGCTTCCTCCTCGATTTCCGTAAGTACAGAATCGATAAAATCGTCCCCCCCTAGGGGTGGTTTACTAGTATTGTTAAAAGGATAGTAATGTTTATGCGCCAAATTGGCGTCACCTTCACCGGTTTTTCTTGCAGTTTTGGCAGTAGGTAGCGCCAAATTGGCGCGTTCGGGAATAATATATTTATTGGATGTTTTTTCAATTTTTCCAGTGCTCTCACATCTGTTGAATCGCCGTTCAATTTGAATCACACCAGCCTCTTCGAGCTCCCTTATGGTCCTGTTCAAGGTTCTATTTGACTGTCCGGTTACGGCTCCTATCTTTGCCAAACCTGGAAAGCATGCTCCTGTTTTGCTGTTCCAGAAATAAAGCAGCCCGAGCAAAGTGAGCTTGGCGCTTGAGGAAATTTCTTGTTCCATCAGACCGTTTGGCACAATAAAATACCTACCCGACACATCAAACTTTCTCCACCCGTCCGCGTTCCAGGAGCCACTCTTCCAGTTCATCGACATCGAACACAACGCGCCTTCCCCATTTATAGAACGGTACATCCCGGGCGGAAGTGTGGCTCCAGAAGAATTGTCGGGAAAATCCATACTTTTGTATGGCCTCATCAATCGTGATCAAGTTCTTTCCCTGGATCGTCATGACTATTCCTTCCCGTTTTTATTTAGAAAATTTAAAAAGAAGGTTTTTCTTCTTTCCGTGTCCCAAGTTTCTTCTATTGCTGTATCGTGGTCGGGATAATCGAGCTCTTTTTGATAGTCGGCCATTATTTCAGGAAAATATTTCATGTTTAATTCGGCGAAATTCTCAATCTTTTTCTCGTCGAGCATCGCCTTTATGTCTTCAAATGACATGTGTTGAGCAGGAGCCGGCAGCTTCATATCCAAGCAAGCATTAACATGAGCAATCAATCTTGAACCTTTTTGCATCTCGTCCCAAGTTGCCTTTCGTATCAGATCCCTAACGATCTCTGATTCACTCAGTCCTTTTGCCTGCGACAAGAAGCGTAACCACCGCCTTTGACGGTCTGTCATTCTTACTCGTAACATCTCGTTTTTGTTTGCTTTCATTATGATCACCATCCTTGTTAGTAAAATACCATAAATGTTGCTACAGGTCAAGTATTTGTTGCTACATACACGAAAAACATAAAGGTTCGACTGTCAGCTATTTTCTGAAAATTGGTGGCTGGTTTGGTGGCTGGAATTGGAAAGGTCAAAAGAGAAAATGCTAGTTGCGCTTGCGTATTTCCTTGCCGTGTAGTATTATATAAAGTATAATAAAGGCTATTGGTGGCTACCAAAGGTAGGCAATTCAGCTTGAGGGGCTAGTGGCCGTTAGGCCGTGCTGGTTCAAGTCCAGTTCGCCGCAGTTACAAGTGCATACCCTGTAAGGTTTTACAGGGTATTTTTTTTGCTTCTCTGCTTTCATATGTAAGGGTGAATTTGTACAAAAGTACCGATACGATCTCCATTATTCTGGAACATGATCTGAAACAATGTCCGCAATCGTAAACACAGGAGTAAGCATCTCTTGTGTACCTGATGAACCTGTGGTATCGATGTTTGCCTTACCAGGACATTGTGCTACTATTGAACTGGAGAATAATTAATGAAAAGACAAAAGACAATAACAGGAAAACTGCAGATAAACGCAAAAGGATTTGGTTTTGTTCTTCTCGAAGACGAAGCGGATGTTTTTATAAGTTTCGATAATCTTGCCAATGCCATGGACGGCGATACTGTTGAAGCAGTTGTCTTTGGAAAAGGAAGAAAACCGTCCGGAAAAATAATAAAGATAATAAAGCGCTCCGGCCGCAATATCATCGGTATTTTTCGCACGAGCCCGGGAGGCGGAAAGGTATATCCGGAAGACGAGCGTCTTCCTTCGTCACTCTTTATTCCGCACAAAGAATTAGACAAGCCCGGGACTGGCAAAAGATTGAAGGATGGTCAGGTCGTGGTCGCGCTGCTGATCGAATGGAAAGATCCCAGTCAAAAACCGCGGGGTACGATAATCGATATCCTCGGAGATCAGAACGAAGCAGGCATTGACCTGAAGGTTGTAGCCCTCTCCCACGGGCTTCCTCTCGATTTTCCTGAGGAAGTACTCCTGGAAGCGCAACACCTGAGGGATCCGAATATTCGGAGGATCGCAAAAAAAAGGCTCGACTTACGAAAACTGGAGTGCCTTACCATCGATCCGGAGAGCGCTCAGGACTTTGATGACGCTGTTTCTATTCGACAGCTTTCATCCGGACTTTTCGAGCTGGGAGTCCATATTGCGGACGTAAGCTTTTTTGTTCCCGAAGGCGGCATAATAGACCAGGAAGCCTGGGAGCGCGGTACTTCGGTATATTTTGTACAGAAGGTACTGCCCATGCTCCCTGAACGCCTCTCCAACGAAATATGCAGCCTTGTGCCGCATAAACCGCGGCTTGCTTTCTCGGTCCTTATGCATATAAATTCCATGGGCGAGGTACAGGATTATCAGATCGCGGAGACTGTTATCGAGAGCAAACAGCGATTCACCTACCAGGAGGTCGAAGAGATCATCAAGGGCAATAAACACAAATACGCCTCGGCGATCCACCTGATGCAGATGCTCAGCCAGGTATTACAGAAACGCCGGGAGGAGCGCGGAAGTATAGACTTTGACATGACCGAAACCGTAATCAGCCTCGACGAAGAGGGTATCCCCCGTACAATAATTCCGAAGGTACGCCTTGAATCACACCGTCTCGTTGAGGAGTTCATGCTCCTGGCGAACAAGACAGTGGCCGGACATATTGTCGCCGCGGAAAAGCAGCTCAAAACAAAGATTCCCTTTGTGTACCGGGTCCATGAAAAACCCTCAGAAGAGGATGCTCAAGCCTTTTTATCAATGGTGTCTGATCTGGGTATTCCCTACAGAATGGGAGAGACCATTGAACCGGAGGATTACAGGAATATCTTCGAGATAATCCAGAACCTCGAGTTCAAAAACCTTGTGGAAAAAGTTGCCCTGCAGTCCATGACCAAGGCCGTTTACAGCACCCGCAACAAGGGTCATTTTGGATTGGCTTTCGAGGCCTACACCCATTTTACTTCTCCAATCCGGCGTTACCCGGACTTATTGGTTCACAGGTTGCTCAAGCGATATCTGGATATCCTGTCCCCTGGACCCAGCCCTGCCGGAGTGAGTGCTAAAAATGTAGAAAAAAACCTTGACGCAATCAGGTGTATGAAGAAATCAGGTGAAATTGCGGAATACCTCGAAAGAACCTGCAGGCAAAGCAGCGATCGCGAGAAAGTCGCGGTTTCTGCCGAACGCGAATATTCCAAGATCAAATCCCTCGAGTTTCTGTCCCGCAAGGTCGGCCACAGTTACAACGGTATTATCTCCGGGGTAACTTCCTTTGGACTCTTTGTTGAGCTTTCGCACTACCTCATCGAAGGACTCGTGCCGCTTTCAAAATTGAAAGACGACTTCTACGAATACGACAGCGATAATTATCAATATAAAGGGAAAGAATCCGGCAGGATTTATCGTCTCGGCGATCCCGTCAGAGTAAAGATAGAACGTGTTTCCGTGGCTGACCGCAAGGCGGACTTTGTGTTTGTATAGGCTCATTTACGCCACTTTCAAGCCCATACAGGCTTCGGTGCCATGCGCGCACAATAGCGACGACGTCCTTCAGGGCCAATGCGACTGAATCCTCCAGACATAGTACTATTCTCCTGGCGGATGACGATATGCGTACTCCAGACTATCCTGCACAGACCCTGTTTCTCCCTTCCCGTTTTGCCCGATAAAGAAGGGAATCCGCTCTCTGAATGATGCTTTCTTCCGTATCCCTGTCAGCTGCCTCTGTAACACCAAAGCTTGCCGTTACACTGATTCTGTTGTCATAGAAACTGGTTTCCTCAATACCGCGCCGCATACGATCTGCAATTCCCTTTGCTTCATCCAGCCGGGTGTTCGAAAGAAGGATCACAAATTCCTCACCCCCATATCGTATCACCGAGTCCATACTCCTGGTTTCATTCTGCAATATCCTTGAGAATTCAATGAGAATCATGTCACCAGCGTCATGGCCATACTTATCGTTTATATCTTTGAAAAAATCGATATCTGTGAAAATGCAGCAGAACGGAACACCTGCTCCTAACTTGTGGGTAAAGCTCTGATGTACAGCTCTTTTCATATATCTGCGGTTGAAACTCTGTGTAAGACTATCCCTGAATGTCTGATTCAACAAATCAGTATTATCCTCATGGAGAATTTTATAGAACTTTTCCCGGGAATAGGAAAAATAGAGGGCAAGAATGTTTACTGCGATAAAGGGTAGCACCGACGGAAGGGAGAGAACACGGGGAGAATAGAAATAGTAGAGTGTCAGAAAAATGCTAATTCCAGCTGCATAGACAGCCAGGGTAAGCTTCGAGTCCAGGCGCAGTACAAAACCCATAATAAAAAGACCCAAAATATAGCCAGTAAAGTTGTAATCATTAGAAGGTTCATTGACAACAATCCGTACTGAATCCAATACTGAAAGCAGCACCAGCAATATAAAAACTTCAGAAGCTGAGATAATGATCAAGGTATTTACAGCTTTATAATCCTGTTTTTTATACAGAGAAGAAACTGCTGCTCGCGTAGGAAGTATTGTTAAGCATCCAAGCAGATAAATGTAAAAATAATATCTCGCTATATAATAATGCGGAAGGTAAAAGAGAGCGTTCCTAAGGAGAAACCCGAAACTGCCCACACCGAGAATAAACAGAATACGCGTATATAAAAAAACATTGCTCTCCAGTCTGTGGAGAAAATAGGAAGTATCATCCGGAAAAACCTGTTTTGTCTGCAGCATATCAGATGCATCTATCCCCTTTTCGCATTTTATCACCTTTTGTGTACATTTTTTCAGAAATAATGCTATAATTTTCTGGATACTTCAATAATGATACTCTTATCATTATTTATCCTACAATCAGGGCCAATGAGAATGATACCCACCGGAAAGGCAACTATTCTCCTTGTTGACGACCTGGCACACTCAGCCGAAACAACGAAAACGGCCCTCCTCGACAGCGGATTCAGTGTACTTTCCTCCGGTACCTTAACACAGGCTGAAGATGCTCTGGAAACGACTAAGGTAATAGATATCATCCTGCTGAACCTGTACCTGGGAGATGGGAAGGCTGGGATCTCCGCTGCATCAAATCTTACCGAAGATTATAAACTACCTCTCATCTTTATGGTCCCTCCCGAAGCTGCAGAGCATATTCCCACGTCCAGGGAGATCAGAAGCTACGGATATGTCGCTACAGACAGCCCCGCCGAGCTTCTGATCGCCTCAATTCAGACTGCTCTTAGCTTGAACAATCAGATAGAAACGGAGAAAGAACACAACAGGGAATTTATAAATTACCGTACCATAATAAACGCCATGAATGAATCGGTGTGGGTAATAAGCTATGACGGAAAATTTCTTGAATTTAACGAAACCGCTGTGCGACAGTTGGGTTATTCCCGTAAAGAACTCAGGTCCATGGGACCCGTTGATATCGATGCTTCCATGAACGAAGAGACCATAAATGATCTTATCCATAACGCCCCGGAGGATAAAATCCAGGTATTTGAGACACGTCATAAATCAAAACAGGGGAATACAATCCCGGTGGAAATATGTTCCACCCTTGTTGCATACGGTGACCGCAACGCAATACTCAGCATTGCGCGGGACATTACGGAACGCAAGAAGGCGGAAGAGCAGATTGCTTCCCTGCTCAAGGAAAAAGAAATCCTGCTTAAAGAGACTCATCACCGCATTAAGAATAACATGGGCGTCATCCGCAGTCTCTTATCCATACAAAGCAGATTGAAAACCGAAAAATCCTGTACCGAGATTCTACGGAACGCGGCCAACCGGATACAGGGAATGATGGTACTCTACGATAAACTGTACCGTTCTGAGAGCTTTACCGAACTCAGTATCAGGGTATTTCTTCCTTCTCTTATCGAGGACCTGAAGACACACTATTCATCGGGCAAAGATATCAAAACCGATATCCATGTCGAAGACATTGTGATCGATACGAAGATACTCTCATCCATCGGAATAATGCTCAGTGAAATGTTTACCAATTCCATGAAATATGCCTTTACCGAAAGGGATTCAGGAAAAATCGCAGTAGAGGCGTTCCGGAGAAGGGGGGTGATTCGTGTTGTTTATGCCGACGATGGAGTCGGACTTCCCTCCCCTGCCGATCTTGAAGCAGTTTCCGGCTTCGGTCTTGAACTGATCAAACTGCTCACTAAACAGATTGACGGAACCGTATCCGTCGATTCCGTCAATGGTACCCGCTATACCCTCGAGTTTCCGGGGTAAGTCAGGCTATCTGCAGCCGACGTAACAGATTCCTGATGGTTTTCTTTTTCGCAGACCCCGCAATACCAGAAAAACTTGCCACCTGCTCCTGCTGCCCGGCAATCAACAGAATATCAAGGGGCTGGAAACGGTAGTCCACAGAGGTCAGTTCATACTCCCCATCGCCCTCGTGACGTACACCGACCACGTTTACACCGTATTTTCGACGTACATCGACCTCCCGTATCGTTCTTCCTATCATACTGTCGGGTACACGGATTTCTGCAATTACGAGTCCCTGCCCTGCCGGCAGCAGATTGAGAATGGTGGATGACAACAGGGAGGGGGTTATTTTCTGCGCCGCCTCTTTTTCCGGAAAGACAATTCTGTCAGCTCCGACGATTCTCAGAATTTCAGCATGCTCATCGTTTTCTGCTTTAACGACTATTTGCTGCACACCTATTTTCTTCAGATAATTAACGGTGAGAATTGAGGTTTCCATCTGCTTTCCCAGATCAACAATCGCACCGTCAATCGTTGCCGGAACTGTACGGTTAATGGCTTCCGGATTTAGTGCGTCGACACAGTAAGCGGCAGCTGCCACATGCTTGTAGCGTTCCACAGACTCCCGGTCCTTATCAATAACCAGGAATTCAATTCCCAGCTGGGTAAACTCCTCGGCCATCCGTTTTCCAAAGGTTCCGAGACCTATTATTGCAAACTGTTTCATCCGAGCAGTACCTCTCCTTCAGGATAAATGGTGTGATTCGACTTTTCGGGTTTTTTTCTGGTTCCGTTACCCATTTTGGAAATCATCAGCAGCAAGCCTATTCTTCCGGTGAGCATTGCTGCGATAATGACGAATTTTCCCGCTGCGGATAATAATGAGGTTATCCCGGTTGATAATCCGGCAGTTGTAAATGCGGAAACCGCCTCGAAGACCAGATCGCCAAAGGAGAAATCCGAGGAGGGATTGAACACTGTTTCTGCAAGGGATAAAAGCAGTATTAAAGATATCATCATTCCGGCAACACGAAGAAAGAACAGTACCGCACTGCTCTGAGCTGCCACAGGGATTCTTCTCCTGAAAAGAACTATCCGTCTGTCTGTTCCGTATCCTTTCAGAGCCGTCATGAACAGCATGATAAGGGCAGTTATCTTTATGCCCCCCGTTACAGAACCGGCAGCTCCGCCGATAAACATGAGAAGCATGGAGAGTATCCGCGCGACAGCAGTACTCTGGGCAGGATCGACGATGGAGAAACCAGCTGTTCGTGCATTTATGGTCCGCATCAGGGCGGTCCAGAAACCGGTAGAGGAGTTCCTGTCAATCAGCAGATAGAGGGATGTCCCGAGGGTGATAATTACAAGTGTGCCTATAAGAGAAATTGGGACATTCAAACTCCATTGCCGGTTTTTATCCCGTATTTTGTGGAGGATCTCAGCTAAAACCACATATCCAAGACCGCCAAGAAGTATCAAAACACCTAGAGTACCGGCTATTGGGGCTTGAGTCAGTATTTCAAGATTTCCTGTACCAAAGGTTGTAAAACCGGCATTCAACAGAGCAGAGACAGCATGGAAGAGGGAAGATAAAAATGGAAATTCCACAGCATGGTCTTTTAAAAGAAAATAGAGAACCATGGTTCCCAGGAATTCCAGGAAAAGAACTCCCAGGATAATGTTTCTAAGAAGATTCTTCGGTGTGAGTTCATTTACCTCGCTCCAGCGTTCCCTGACCATCAGATGGTGCGATTTGGATGATGCACACCCCGGCACAATGATCAGTCGGGATGCAAAATAGAGCAAACCGATTCCACCGGCCTGAATCAATGACAGTACAATCATCTGACCTTCAGGGCTGAACTCGGACAGGGAAACCGTTGCCAGACCTGTCAGTGTAACGGCAGAAACAGCAGTAAACAGGGCATCAAGAGGTGATAATGCTTTTCCGTCCAGAACAGGAAAAATGGTGAAGGCGGTAATCCCCACCAGGATAAAACCAGTGTAAAAAACCAGAACCCGCAAAACAGGATTTGTTATAGTGGCACTGACACCAGAATCAGTACCGTTATTCTTCCTCAAGCCATGTACTGCCGGCCGTATCTGTTGAACAGCTTCCATAGTCAGTTCCTCCTTCGTAAACGGTAACCAACGCCTGGTACGGTTACCAGTACTTCTTCCTGATGCGAGTCGTCGTCAAAAATATCCCTAATCTTGCTGATATATACCCTCAAACGGTTCCGGTCATTATGACTTTCCGGACCATCCAGTTCTGAAAGTAATCTGTCATAGGGAACAACCTCTCCTGAATGCCTTATAAGAGACCGTAGAACAGTATATTCCGCAGGCTGTAAGTGCTTAATGGTATCCCCGGCGGAAACAGTTCCTTGTATGGGATCAAGTACAAGCTCTCCCGCCCTAAAAACTGTCTGCGGATACACACGCATTGCCTGACACAGGGAGATTCCTATTCGTGAGATTAATTCCCGAATGCCGAAGGGTTTAACGATACAATCGTCGGCACCTGCTTCCAGAATCGACGCTATTGCATCCATCTTTTCCTTTCCGACCAGACATATGATGGGAGCAGACGATCCGCTTCTGAACATCCCGACAGCTTCAAGATCGTCACCTTCACTGTAGTCAAGATCGATGAGTATAAGATACGGATGAAGGGTACGTACTCGTGTTATGCCCTTCTCGGTATTTTCCACCTCCGAGACCCTGAATCCCCGGCTGGATAACTGCCTTCTCAGGAAACGTCGTAACTGGAGCTCCTTTTCAACAACAAGGATGCGGGCCATTCATTCCCTCCGTTAAACTCACAGTCTGAGTATACGGCAGAGATGAAGGGGAGTATATTTGGCGTGAATTAATCTTTATCCATAAAGCATTTGTTTTTTGTTAACAATACGGTGATTTTTATTAAAACAGTATTAATATGCGCTCGTCCTAACCTATCATCACCTTTTCCGACACATACTCGATGTTGTGCCGCAGATTCTCGGGAGACTGCGTAAGAGTCACAGAGATAAGACCTACCCGGCCCGCAAACATCACGAAAATAATGATGATTTTACCGGCAGAGGAAAGCGTCGATGTAACTCCGGTGGAAAGGCCGACCGTACCAAAAGCGGAAAAGATTTCGAAAAGAAGATCCATGAAGGACCAGCTTTCTCCGGCTATCAGTATTTCAGAAATCGACAGGGCAAAGCTTCCGCAGGCCACCAGCATAACCGCTCGCAGAATAAACAGATGGGCACTTCTTACTGTTTCTGCCGGAATCTGCCGCTTGCCGAAGTTTAAGCTACCTTCCTTAAAAGTTCCCCGGAAAATAACGGTAAGGACAATCAGCATGGTCGTTACCTTTACACCGCCTGCGATTGACCCCGGGGCACCACCGGTAAACATCAGGAAAAGATTAAAGACTTTTGAGGGTAAACTTAACTCTCCCTGAGGAATCGTGTTGAATCCGGCAGTCCTGGTTGTTACGGATTGGAAAAAAGCATTGATCCATTTCTGAGGTTCATTATAATTCCTCATAGTTCCGGGATTTTCAAGAAAGTAGAAAACAATTGCCCCGCCTGTTATGAGCAGCAGGGTCATTATAATGACCATCCGGGAGTGAAGGCTAAGGTGCCGGTTTCTTCCCCGCAGGCGTAAAATCAGGTCGTTAAAAACGACAAACCCGATTCCTCCAAGGACAATAAGCCCCATTACTGTGAGTAAAACAAGATTGTCGCCAGGGTAATTTTCAAGGCTGTTGGAGAATAGAGAAAACCCCGCATTGCAGAATGCCGAAACAGAGTGAAACAGGGCTGTTAAAAATACACCGTCACTGAATGTTTTTCCGGCAGCCTCGAGAGAACTGAAACGGGAATACAGCAGCAATGCACCTGCAGCTTCGGCTGCCAGGGTAAAAAGAATAATACTTCCAATGATATGCCGGTCCCGGTGTTCCACGGTATCCACATAGTATTTCTGAATAATCTGCTGGTGCGACAGGGAGAGCCTGAGGCTGGGAGTAACAAGAAAAATTGTGGCAAAACTCATTATCCCGAGTCCGCCGACCTGTATAAGAGCCATAATAACGAGCTTGCCGAAGAGGGAATACCGGGCTGTGTCGACGGTTATAAGACCGGTTACACATACAGCAGACGTCGATGTAAAAAGGGCATCCAGATAGGACAGACTTTCTTCACCGTTCCATGCACCGGGCTGTACCAGTAAAATGGAGCCGGTCAGGATAACTGCAATAAAGAAAGCCAGAAGGGTAAACTGTTGGGAGTTAAGCAGTCGGTGCATAGTATTCCTCCACAGGTGCAGGCTTATGTTTTAAGTCGATAGCCGACACCGGGTTCAGTCAACAGCAGCTGCGGTCGTGCCGGATTGATTTCGATCTTTTTCCGCAGCTGGGTTATGTATACACGTAGATAGTTATACTCTTCCTGCGTGTTGGGACCCCAAACCTCCCGCAGGATCTGCTGATGGGTCAGGACTTTGCCGGCATGCTGTATGAAAAGACGGAGGAGGGCGTACTCGGTGGGAGTAAGTTTTGTTTCTTCACCTTCAACCTTTACCTCCCGGCTTCCCAGATCAACTGTCAAGGAGCCGGTGGAAAATACCTGATCTGCGGGTTCCGGATTTCGATGCCGCAGGGCTACACGAATTCTTGCAATTAATTCACCCGTATTGAAGGGTTTTATCATGTAGTCATCAGCACCGGCATTCAGCAAAGCGACAATGTCATCTTCAGTGTTTCTAACGGACAGAATGATAACGGGAATGGAGGACCATTCTCTCAAGGACGACAACACATCTTTTCCGTCCATATCCGGGAGGCCAAGATCAAGGAGAACCAGATCGGGTTTTACATTCAGGATCTGTCGGAGGCCCTCTTCCCCGTCAGATGCGTCATATACCTTGAAATCATTACGCTCCAGACATATCCGTAAAAGACGTCTGATCTGAACTTCGTCATCGATAGCCACAACTCTGATCACAGCTTATCCTCGTTTCCGCTTTCTTCGTCAACACAGTCCGGAATAATAATACTCACGCACAATCCTTTTTCCCTGCCGTTGTGAGCATCAATGCTGCCCCCATGAGCCTCCACTATTCCGCGGCAAATGGACAGCCCCAGACCAACACCGCCGGTTGCTTCATTGCTGCCCCGGTAGAATTTATCAAACAGATGTGGCAATTCTGATTCAGAAACTCCCTTACCGGAATCACAGACAACAAGCTTGAATTTCCTTTCCTCTGTAGCTGTCTCGATGCTGATCGGCGATCCGGCCGGAGTGTAAGACGCCGCATTCTGTAAAAGATTGGTGATTACCTGAACAATAAGAACAAAATCGACCAATACCGCCGGCTGATCCTCGGGCACCTCTATCCTCACAGGATGATCATTCAGTTCTCCCCTCAGGTGATCCAGAGCTACACTTACAAGATCGTTGACATCACTCCAGGTCTTTTTCAGTCGGAGTACGCCCGACTCAAGTCTGCTCATGGACAGCAGGTTTCCAACAATACTGTTCAAACGATCCGAAGCTATCAGGGTTTCCCTGAGCAGCTCCGTCCTGGTAGTCAAATCATCCGCCGTGGAAGAATCCATCAAGGCTGTAATGGACCCTTTTATTGTTGTCAAGGGGGTCCTTAACTCATGAGAAACGGTATTCAGCAAAACCTTGGAAAGACGTTCGGATTCTGCGGTCATCATATTGCGCCGGTATTCCTGGGCAAGCATTTCCCTCTCCAGGGAGAGAGCGAGATTCCTGCCAAGGGTTAACAGCAGTTCCTCCTGGTCCGTTGTCCAGGTTCTCTGATCTTCCAGCCGGATTCCAAGCACCCCCATAGTGTTTCCCGGACCACGAAGGGGTACGTAATGGTACTGAACATCCGGAACATTGTTCGTGTACCGACCACAGGGTTTATTCTGTTCAAAACAGTAGCTTGCACAGTCATATTCCCTGTCGTCCAGATCCGTTCCACGGATTGTTATTGGATACCGGTCAAGTATTCCGGACTCCTGTCGCAAAAAAAGTACAGTCCAGGCATGGAAATAACGGGAAACATAGTCGAGACTGGTATCGACAATCCCCTTAATAGTCTGCTTCTCCGAAAGACTCTGGGAAAAGTTGTACAGAAGGGTCATTTTTTCTTCCCGCATAACCAGGACCCGCTCATTGGCCTTTAAACGGGAGGTCAGGTATCCCGTTGTCGATGCAGCTACAAAGTACATACCAAACATCAACACATCTTCCAGTTCCCCGATGGTAAAGGTCATCCGCGGAGGAATAAACAGATAGTTCCAGAGAAGCGCACTTGCCGCAGGCGCAATCCACACGACAGCCTTGCCAAGGAAAAAAGCGAGAGCTGTAATGGTAAGCAGATATATGGTAGAAACTGAACGATACCCAATCAGAGGAAGGGCAATCAGGTTTATGCCGGTAACAGCAAGCACAACAGTCAAGGATAGAAGATGCGGAAGGGTTGTAAAATTCAGGAAACGAAAGCGATGTATCCAGCCTCCCGGATAACTACTCGGTTTTTCCTGTACCACAAGGACATCAATGGTTCCGCTTTCATCAATGATACGCTGGGTTATGCTTCTCTTCTGCGGACGATAGATCCTGGAGTTGTGGATGCTCTTCCCGATTATTATCTGGGTAATATTCTTCATCCGGGCATAATGGATCACCTCTGCTGCTATATCCTCGGCAGGCAGGAGTACTACTTCAGCACCCAGTCTGCGAGCAAGTTCAAGGTTCTGATGCAGCCGTTCGCGCTCATCATCCCTGAGGGGTATCCCGGTCTCCACATACAA
>Ga0334898_1002286_pt1 | contig 18009 bp, 14 predicted proteins | sample GraSluR3_MG_10_FD_207228 | JGI IMG/M metagenome (GOLD analysis project Ga0334898, IMG submission 207228) | Sludge microbial communities from methane-producing bioreactor in Wageningen University, Netherlands - Granular Sludge_3_08-R3 | ecosystem: Engineered > Bioreactor > Anaerobic >... | reverse complement strand
GAAACCATAAAAAATCATGCTCAACGTGTTTTGTCCCTGCAAAAAAATGTAGGAATTATTGGCCTTGCTTTGTTGTGCATTGCTATAATCTTTTTGCCGTTTTACTTACTCAAACCCATCGACCACCTTGTTTGGAAACTGAAAGATGTTTACGAAAAAGGATTCAACAAAAAAGTAAAACTTAAAAAAGGCCATGAAATGAAACAACTGGAGGATATTATTGAAAAAATTATGGCTGAGGTAGAAATGACAAAAAAGGAGAATGATTAAATTACAATAGAAACTTCCATTGTTGAAAACGATTTACTTACAACGGAAATAATTCATTCCATTCCAGTGAATAGAACCTTCACCAAAACAAATACCGGAATAATTTCAAGCCTTCCGGTCCACATTTGAAACATGTAGATTACTTCAACAGCGGGTGACATATAAGGGCCGGTTATTCCCGATGACAAGCCAACTGTACCTTGCGCCGATGCAGATTCAAACAGAATAGAAGAAATGTTATATTCACCTTTTGTAATAAAATAAGTTAAAACTGTAGAACTCAATATTAACAGGAAAAATAAAAATGCCAGAGAAGCAGCCTTTGTAAACTCTTCGTTAATCTCGGCCGGTAACATTGATTTACCATTAAATTTTATACTTTTAACAGCATGTTCTGAAAGAAAAGTTTTACTGATTTGCCAGACAATTCCCCTTTTAATCATTGATGCTCTAATCATTTTTATTCCACCTACAGTTGCTCCCGAAGCACCACCTATAAACATAGCTGTTCCAACAATAAAAACGACTGACAACCAGTCCCATGCGCCTATATCTGAAGTTTGCCAACCGGTTGTTGACAAGGCGCTGATAAACTGAAATATTCCTTCGCGAATTGGGTTGGGAACGATTCCGGTGTTAATCAATAAAAACGAAAGGACAACACTGCCCAATATAAATGCGATAATCAGTGACCTGGTTTGAATATCTCTCCAAATCTCTTTAAACTTTCCTTTGAAAATCACCTTATAATAGAATGGAATTGAAAATGCTCCCAACATCATGGGCAGCAAATAAAGCATCTCCATTTGCGGCGAGCCGTAACCGGCAATGCTGTCGTCGAGCGTACTAAAACCACCAGTTGACTGACCGGTCATGGCATGGTTTACCACATCAAATACAACTTCTTTCAGCGGGTAATCAGGCAAAATTAAAGCGGTACCAATAAATAAATATACAGCAGAAAACAGTGTAACAAACAAATATACCTTCCAGATGGATCGGGCGGTTTCAATTATACGCGGTTTTAGCCGTTCTCCGGTTGACTCGGAGCCATAGAGTAATATAGCGCTTTTGCCCGAGGTTTGTTTGAAAATGGCCAGTGTCATTACAATAAAACCCGCGCCTCCAACCCATTGGGCAAGCGAACGGTAAAACAGAATTCCTTTTCCTACCGAAGGTTCATGCACAGCCATGGTTAAGCCCGTTGTGGTATAAGCGCTCATACTCTCAAAAAAGCAGTGTAAGGGATTCCTGAAATATATCAGGCTCGAAAAGGTATATTCCGCATCTCCGGGAATAAACCGGTTCATTATTTCAACCGGGGTTATATGGGCAATAATAAAAAATGGCAGGCTGCCCATTACAGTAATTCCAAGCCATCCGGAAGCTGCAATAACCAGATAGTGATTGTAATGCGGTTCTTCGGAGTGATAAAAACCCCGGTATAATGCCACTCCTGCAAAAAGTGTTATTAAAACCGATAATAAAAAACCGGTTGCAGAGTACCACTCTTTATACATTGCCGATACTGCAAACGGTAAAATTTCTATAGAACCTAAAATTATTAACAGGCTTCCAATTTGCTTCAGAATTATTTTAAAGGTTTCACTTCTCATTATCGTAGTTTTTTATAAAGCTGACTAATAACCATATAGATTTAAAGATCATAAAAAATAAAAACTTAAACCAGGACAATTATTCCGAATACAGGCCAATTTGTGAATTCCATTCTACTTTGATTTTGACCATACAAAGTAGTTTAGGATTTTATAAATGATTTATAAGATTAAAGGGAACTGATATAAAAATTTTATAATTTCAGTACTTTTGGGAAAAACATGAAACTTATGCCTGGTTTTTCGTGGAACATAGTTTTTTTTGCCGGAGTGGGAATTTTTCTGTTGTCGGTAATTGTATTTCTTGTTATCAGGTTGTTAAACGCTGAAGGAAAAAGGAAAGTAACTGCCGCGCATTTACTGGAACTTGAGAGTAAATTTGAGGCTACCCGACTGGAATCATTGGAAGCAAAACTGAACCCGCATCTGTTTAAAAATATACTGAATTCCATCCAGTCGCACGCATACCAGACCTATTTTGCACTTGACAAGCTGGCCGGTGTACTCGATTATATTTTATACGAAAGCCGCAAAAAATTTGTAACCCCGAAAGAAGAAATCGATTTTGCCCTGAATCTGATTGAAATTAATAAAATTAAAATAAGCCCCTTGTTCGAGCTGAAAGTAAAAACCAAAATCAATGAGTCGGAACCACTTTATGAGCAAAAATTAATGGCTCCGCTTATTTCCATCAACATGATTGAAAATGCCTTTAAACATGCCGATTTGCAAAGTCCCGATGCCTTTATTTCCATTGTATTCGAATTCAGGGATCACAATTTTTCCCTTACTGTGGCGAATAAAATTTCCCAAAAGCCGTCCATCAAAAAAGAGAAAAGCGGTATTGGCGCTGAAACGCTGGAGCAGCGTTTGGAAATTATATACAAGGGTTGTTACAAACTCGATAAGTTTGTGGAAGACAACGTGTTTATTTCGCATCTAAAAATTAATTTGCTTGAGCACAAAACTAAAATGCTTGCTGCTGGACGATGAGTTGCCGGGTTTAACCTACCTGAAAATGCTCTGCGAACAAATTCCTGAACTGGAAGTTGTAAAGGCATTCAATAACCCGGAGATTTTTCTTTCTGAAATACCCAAACTGGATTTTGATATTTGTATTCTCGATATTGAAATGCCCGGAATAAACGGGTTGCAGATTGCAAACCTGATTCAGAATAAACCGGTTATTTTTACTACAGCCTATAAGGAGTATGCGGCCGATGCATTCGACCTGAATGCGGTGGATTATGTGCGGAAACCGATCAAAAAGGAAAGGCTGGAACAGGCAGTTCAGAAAGCTTTAAATCAGGTTCGGAACAAAAAAAATACAAAAAATTTTATCCGGTTGAATACTGATAAAGGGAAAGCTGTCATACCTTTCGACCAGATACTTTATATCTATACATCACCGGTTGACAGCCGGGATAAGGTTATCTTACTTGGAGACGGAACTTCTTTGACCGCAAAAAATTACACTTTTAGTGTTTTGTTTAAAGAATTGCCGGAAATGGAATTTTGCCAGGTGAATAAGCGGGAAGCCATATCCATTAAAACTGTGGCATATTTTTCCAGCGATGAAATTACAACCCGGATAAAACATCCATCGGGCAAACCGATGAATATTACACTAAGCGAAAGCTACAAGGATGAGTTTATGAAAAAAGTAATGCGGTAGAAAATTACATTTTTTTTACCGGTTGTTTCAATTATTGGCCTGTTCAACACAAAAGCCCAAATTATTAAGTTATTCCAAATTAAACTTGTATTGGTAAATGCTAATACATAAGTTATGAATCATTTCAGTTTTCCAATAGAAGATAATGTTTTTCTGTTTTTTGCACTGCTTTTAATTGTATTGGTTGCTCCCATTTTGTCTAAACAGATAAAACTTCCGGGAATAGTTGGGGTAATTATAGCCGGGGTAATCGTTGGGCCGAATGGGTTAAACATTATCGGAATGTCGTCGGCCATAGAGTTGCTTGGCGAAATAGGCTTGTTATATATTATGCTTTTGGCGGGTCTGGAAATCAACCTGCTCGATTTTAAACGGAACAAAAATAAAAGCCTTGTTTTTGGACTTCTTACTTTTACCATTCCACAGGTAGGTGGAACCTTTCTCTTCCGGTTGCTGGGTTTCTCGTGGCCGGCTTCCATTCTTATAGCCAGTATGTTTGCATCGCACACGCTGGTAGGTTATCCAATTATAACCAAATTGGGAATTACCCGGAACCGTGCGGTTTTAACCACAGTAGGCGGGACGATTTTTACAGATACGCTGGCCCTATTGGTGCTGGCCGTTATTGCCCGTTCGGTTGGCGGAGTGCTCGATTTGAATTTTTGGGTCTCAATGGTTGTCCTTATCGCTGTTTATGTTGCGGCTGTTGTTTATTTGCTGCCGCTTCTTGGCCGCTGGTTTTTCAGGTATGTTGACGATGGAATTGTGCAGTTTCATTTTGTGCTCGGAATGGCTTTTTTAGGTGCTTTTCTGGCCAGCGTTATTGGAATAGAACCCATTGTGGGCGCATTTTTAACCGGACTGGTATTAAACCGGATGGTGCCTGCTTCCAGCCAGTTGATGAACCGGGTGCAGTTTGTGGGAAATTCATTGTTTATCCCGTTTTTCCTGCTTTATATAGGTATGATTGTGGATGTGGAGGTGTTGATTAAAAATCCTGCCTCGTGGGCTGTAATGGCTATTATGCTTATTGTTATGATGCTTACCAAACTGATTTCTTCCAATTTAACCCAACGTATTTTTAATTTTTCAAAGGCGGAAGGATGGGTAATTTTTGGGCTTTCAACCACTCAGGCTGCCGCTACACTTGCTGCTACCCTTGTAGGATATGAACTTGGAATTATAGGGGAGGAAATTTTAAATGGAGTGGTTTTAATGATTCTTGCCAGTTGTATTATTGGTCCATGGGTAGTGGAACACTTTGGGCGAAAAATTGCCTTTGAAGAGTCGAATGAAAAATTTGATACCGTTTCCGTTCCCCATGTAATGGTTCCACTGTCGAACCCGGCCAATGTGGAACATTTACTCTCTTTGGCTTTGGTGCTTAAAGACCACAACGGAACCAAAATTTCAGCGCTATCAGTTATTACCGAACCTGAAAAAAACAACGGTAAGGTTAAATCCGCTGAAAAGTTGCTGGAAAATGCAAAAAAATATACCATCTCCACCGGGGTTGAACTGAATGCCGTTAAAAAAACCGACGTGAACATTGCTCATGGTATTGCACGCGCCGCATTGGATGAAAAGGCCGATTTGCTTGTAATCGGCTGGAATGGCAAAGTATCGGCTCAGGACCGTATTTTTGGTACCGTGCTCGATCAGTTGCTGGAACTTACTTCCCAGCCGGTTCTTGTTTCTAAAATTGAGAAATCGATTATGAGCAACGCGCGGGTGGTATTTTACCTGCCTCCGTCATCGCTAAAAGAACCGGGCATTTTTGAAGTGCTTAAAACGGCGTTAGGGCTTGCCAAAGGCATGAGCGCACCGCTCCATCTGCTTGTTGAGAATGAACAGTTTCCAATATTAAAATCAACTTTCAGCAACCGGAAAGACGACGCAGAAATCTATTTCCATACTTTTTCGGGAATTGATGTGGAAGAAGAACGGCTGGACACTATTTTACGGAAGGATGATTTTTTGGTGGCAGTGGGTGCACGGCGTAAAACCATGAGCTGGCTTCCCTTTTCAGATAAATTACCTCAAACGATTGCAACCCGTTACAGCGATAGGAATTTTATTATTGCATACCCCGGAATACCGTATGAAAAACACGAATTTCAGAAATCATAAAATTCGGTTATATTTCAAATTTATCTGAATATCGCTACATTTAAACCTTATTTAATTTTAATGAACCGGGGAGAAACATAATTTTTTAGTGTGAAACGTTTCCAAAATACCTATTTATATACCGGAATTACAGGAATTTTTCTGATTATTTTGGTTCTGGTGATAATTTTTGGCACGGGATTAAACCACAACGTGGCCTCTGATACACATGGATCGGGGATTAATTTTGGGGATGGTTTTCTCCATTTGCCGGCTGATGGTATGGACCACTCGCTGGTTATATTGCTTGCCCAGATAGTTGCCATCATTATTGCGGCACGAATTTTTGGCTGGATTTTTAAAAAAGCAGGGCAACCAGGCGTTATTGGCGAAATTGTGGCGGGAATTGTTTTGGGGCCTTCGCTGTTCGGACTCTATTTCCCGGAGTCCTTCCAGGTTTTGTTTCCACCGCAATCGCTCGACAATCTTTATTTCGTAAGTCAGATTGGCCTTATTCTTTTTATGTTTGCCATAGGACTTGATTTGGATCTTGGCGTATTAAAAACCAAATCTTATGATGCCGTAACAATCAGTGCAACCGGAATATTTTTCTCTTTTATACTGGGTATTGCACTTGCCTGGTTTTTATATGGAAGATTTATACCTCCGGAAGTGTCGTTTTCTTCTTTCGGGTTGTTTTTTGGGATTGTGTTAAGCGTCACAGCGTTGCCGGTACTGGCACGTATTGCACAGGAACAGGGTATTCACAGGACAAAGACAGGAACAATAGCGGTAGCATCGGCAGCAGCAACTGATATTCTGATTTGGTCGGTTTTAGCGGTAATTCTGGCTTTTGTTCGTTCTGATTCCTTTTACGGTGCAGTTTATATAATTGTGTTTGCTGTTACTTTTATTTGGGTTATGATAAAACTGGTTCGACCCTTTTTAAAAAGAGTAGCAGAATTACACCCGGCCCGTGAAAATTTAAGTAAACCGGTTATTGCCCTGTTTTTTGCTATGCCTGCATTTTCATCATTGATAGCTGAAGTTATTGGTATCCATGCGCTTTTCGGTGCATTTTTGGCCGGTGTAATTATGCCCGAAGATAACAGGTTCAGAAATCTGATTATTGAAAAGATAGAGGACGTGTCCATTGTTTTCCTGCTTCCGTTGTTTTTTGTTTACAGTGGTTTACGTACTCAAATCGGTATAATGAATGAACCCGGTTTATGGGCAGCAACCGGTTTAATATTTTTGGTTGCTGTAACAGGAAAATTTTTCTTCAGCGCCCTGGCTGCAAAAGCAACAGGTCAAACCTGGAAAGAGAGCCTGACCATTGGTGCATTATTGAATACCCGGGGATTAATGGTTTTGATCATCTTGAATATTGGCTATGACGAAGGGGTGTTTACTCCGGAAATTTTTACCATGATGATAATTATGGCACTGGCAACCACTTTTATGACCAGCCCGTCGTTATCGTTAATCCGTTGGGCATTTAAACCGAAAACAGGAGAAGAAAGTGAAAAAATTAGACAACACGGGAAATTCAATATATTAATTTCATTTGCCAACCCCAATATGGGCCGCGCCCTGTTAAGGCTCGCAAATTGTTTAACCAAAAAAATGCACGAAAATACCTCAATAACTGTCATGCACCTTTTTTCACACACCGGGTATCATTCGTTTAATATGGAAAGTTATGAAACAGAATGTTTTGCTCCTGTAAGTACGGAATCAAAATTACTCAATCAAAAAATTTCCACCCTTTTTAAGATTTCAAACAATATTGATGCAGACATTACAGAAATAGCGAACAGGGGCAATTACGATTTGCTTCTGGTTGGAATCGGTCAATCCATATTTGAGGGCAGTTTACTCGGTAAGATGCTTGGGTTTACTACACGTATCATTAATCCTGATAAAATTTTGGAACAGGTGACCGGAAAAGAAAGTTTATTTGGGAACACAGTGTTCAATGAAAGGACCCGAGCCATCCTTTCCGGGTGTGATATTTCAGTAGGAATCTTAATTGACAAAAAATTTGTCAAAGCCGATTCCATTATCATTCCGGTATTGACCGGCGATGAAATTGCTGTTATCAGGTTTTCGCAAAAAATGATTAATAACGCTGCATCTCAGGTATTGATTGTTGATTTCGAAGGCATTGTGAAAGACCATATTAAATTGAAGGAACTCATAAGAAGTATTGAGCAGGTTGCACCAAACCATATCGCCTTAACCGATGCTGCCGATTTGGAAACCGACCTTTTCAGGAAGCACGATCTAATGTTAATAAGCCCTGCCGGATGGAAAAAAGCTGTAAATAAAAAATACGAATGGTTGCCTGAAATCCCTTCAACCTTAATATTTTCCGAAAAAGCAGATAATTAAATAACTGAGTTTGATTTTTGAAAAATGGAATTAACTTTTTTTCATAAAGCCGGAATAATAATCCTTGGAATTGTTTTTTTGCTTCTGGTCATCAAAGCAGTTTGGTTGGTGTTCAGGTTTGTCAAAGACCAGGCAGAGGAAGAAGATTCCTGATTTTTTTTGATAGTTGGAATACAAAAGTTCTCTACATTCGTGTTAAATTTTCTATATTCCGAAAAAATTACGTGTGAAAATCAATCTGAAAATTTTTACCCGGATAAAAAGGCTGCCAATCCTTATAAGTACCTTTGGACTGCTGGCAATGGTTTACGATTTGGGTTTTGCCACGCACCCCGGCGAGAACCGGTTTTTGCATAACGGTTACCTGGTTGTTTTGGTTGTTGGGGCAATTTCAGTTGCCGGCAGGTACTTATTTAAAAAAACGAGGCCCGGGCCGAATGTGTTGTGGCTGGATGTTTTTCTTTTTGGAATTTTTATACTTTTGGTATTGCTTTATTTGCAGTCGCCCGAATCGCTTTCCCAGCCTCCGGTTTACCGGTTAGTTGCATTGAAACTGGCGGTGGCTGCTGTTTTTCTGCGGGAGCTGGCAGCCCTGAAAATAAACTTTAAATGGACGGTAGTGAACCCGGCTCAACTTTTTATTTTGAGTTTTATGTTCATGGTTATTGCTGGCAGTTTTTTACTGCTTCTTCCCAATGCAACTGTTTCGTCCATTTCACTCACCGATGCGCTGTTTACCGCTACCAGCGCTGTGTGTGTTACCGGGCTAACCGTAGTTGACACCGGTAGTTTTTTTACACCTTTCGGCCAGGTAATTATCATTTTGCTGGTACAGGCGGGTGGTTTGGGAATTATGACCTTCGCCAGTTATTTCGGGTATTTCTTCAAGGGGTCGTCGTCGTTTAAAAAACAGCTCGTGCTAAGTGAACTAACCTGGTCGGGAAAACTGGGAGAAGTGTTTTCCACGCTGAAAAGAATTATTATCATTACTTTGTTGATTGAAACTGCAGGTGCTGTTTTTATATTTTCAAGCTTAAGTAATGAAGTTTTTCCGGAACAATCAGAACGGATATTTTTTTCTGTGTTTCACGCTGTTTCCGGTTTTTGCAATGCCGGTTTTTCCACGTTGCAAAACAGTTTGTACGATGCTGCATTTCGTTTCAATTATTCCCTGCATCTTATTCTTGCAGCGCTTTTTATTTTGGGAGGACTGGGTTTTCCCATTGTTTTCAACCTGCTAAAATTTTTGAAAAATAAGCTGGCAAACGGCGTTTTGAAGCTGATAGGACGAAAACACAGCCATTTACCCTGGATTTTGAATATAAACACCCGTATTGTTTTAATGACCACCCTCATTTTAATTGTTGTGGGTACCGTTCATTTTTTCATTTTTGAATACAACAATACCCTTGCAGAGCACAACCTTTGGGGAAAAATTGTATCTGCATTTTTTGGCGCGGTTACACCCCGTACTGCAGGGTTTAATACCATTGACACCGCTAATCTGGGCATTTCCACGGTTTTAATGGTGTTTTTCCTGATGTGGGTGGGCGCCTCGCCGGCATCTACCGGCGGTGGAATAAAAACCAGTACGTTAGCTTTGGCGGTCATAAATTTTATCGGTTTGGCAAGAGGGAAAAAGCGCATGGAAGTATTTGGACGTGAAATCTCCCAGACTTCTGTCAACAGAGCTTTTTCGGTTGTTTTTTTATCGATTCTCGTCATTGCTTTTTCAGTGTTTGGCGTTTTATTGTTCGACACCGAAAAAGATGCACTTGATGTTGCATTTGAATGCGTTTCCGCTTTCAGCACAGTAGGATTAAGCCGTGGAATTACAGCTGACTTGAGCAACTACAGCAAATTCATTTTAATTTTTACCATGTTTGTGGGAAGAATAGGCATGTTAACGGTGCTTATTGCATTGTTTAAAAAAGTAACCCGGTACAAATACCGGTATCCTGCCGAGGATGTTTTAATTCATTAAAAAGTATCATTATGAAGTTCGTTATCATTGGGCTTGGCAACTTTGGAAGCACGCTGGCAGAAAAACTGACCGGCATGGACCATGAAGTAATTGGAGTGGATAATCAAATGGAAAAAGTGGATGCAATAAAGGACAGGATCAGTTATGCTGTGTGTTTAAATAGTAGAGACCCTGAAGCGTTGAATACATTGCCCTTGCTGAATTCAGACGCCGTGATTGTTTGTATTGGCGAAGACGAAGGCGCCAGTTTAATTACCACTGCCCATTTAAAAAAAATACAGGTGCCCCGTTTGATAAGCCGTTCGGTTTCCTCCATACATGAAACCATTCTGGAGGCGATGGGAATTACTGAAATTGTAAGGCCCGAAGAAGAATCTGCCATCAGGTGGGCGCGCAAATTAACGTCAACCGGGTTTATCGACTCATTCGAATTAACAAGCGATTATTCTATTGTTGAAATGGAAGTGCCGGAAAAATTTATAGATAAAACCATCGGACAAATAGGGTTTAATAAAAATTTCCATGTTATTATACTTACAACAATGAAACAGGTGAAAGAACGAAATTTGCTGGGAAAAGCTAAAATAGTTAAAAAATTATATGGTACTGCAACTGCCGAAACGGTATTAAACAAAGGTGATGTAATGGTTATTTACGGGCATAAAAAAAATATAGCGAAAATTCTGGAATATTAAGCTGTGTGATTTTTACAAAACGATGATTCGGGAATCGGTTTATGTAGGTGAAATTTCAAAGACGACCCCGTTAAACAATAGAATACCTAATTCGTTTTTTTATCTTTGTGGCTGAATTAAACTGTGTTTATGATCCTTTTAAGTACGTTCGATATAACATTCCCGTTGGAAAATCCGGTGTTAAAATTTCTTGTGATCCTGCTCATCATTTTGTTTGCACCCATTTTGCTCGACCGGGTAAAAATTCCACATTTGCTGGGGTTAATCATTGCCGGCGCCATAATCGGTCCGTTTGGGTTTAACCTGATTACGCGTGACAGCAGCATCATCCTTTCCGGAACGGCGGGTTTGCTTTACATTATGTTCCTGGCCGGGCTGGAAATTGACATGGCCGATTTTAAAAAGAATGCAGGAAAAAGTACCTTACTTGGTTTACTAGGTTTTGTAATTCCAATGATACTTGGCACTGCGGCAGGCCTCTATCTTTTGGGGTATTCCATCATGACTTCTGTTTTAATGGCCAGTATGTTTTCGTCGCATACGCTTATAACCTACCCGATAGTGAGCAAGCTGGGTATTGCCAAAAATCAGGCGGTGAACATTACCGTTGGAAGTACTTTAATTACAAATGTGCTGGCACTGCTGGTGCTGGCTGTTGTTGTGGGCATGACATCCGGAGAAATTGATCAGAATTTTGCGCTTAAGCTTTCTGTGTCATTTGTGATTTTTTCTTCCGTAATCATGGTTGGATTCCCGCCCATTGCACGCTGGTTTTTTAAGCGTTACGACGACAATGTTTCCCAGTATATTTTTGTTCTGGTTATGGTTTTTTTGGGTGCAGTACTTTCTGAAATCGCAGGTATTGAAGGAATTATCGGGGCGTTTTTAGCCGGGCTGGCTCTAAACAGACTCATCCCGCGCACTTCCCCCTTAATGAACCGAATCGATTTTGTGGGAAATGCCATTTTTATCCCTTTCTTTTTGCTGAGTGTTGGAATGCTTATCGATTACCGGGCATTTTTTAACGATTTGGAAACCATTATTGTAGCAGTAACTATGTCAGTTATCGCAACTGTTGGAAAATACGTTCCGGCCTGGATTGTTCAAAAAAGTTTCAGGTATTCTGTCGATCAGCGCCGGCTCATTTTTGGCCTCAGCAATGCGCAGGCTGCTGCTACTCTGGCTGCCGTGCTGGTTGGGTACAATGTTATTTTAGGCGAAACGGCTGATGGTGAACCCATCCGGCTTTTAAGTGAAAGTATTCTGAACGGAACGATTATCATGATTCTGGTAACCTGTACCATTGCCTCGTTCGAAACCCAGAAAGGAGCAAACAATATTGCCCGGGCCGAAAATACAGAAATAGATGAGGAAGACAAAGTCCCCGATGAACGTATTCTCATTCCTGTTAGCAATCCTGATACGGTGGATGAACTGATTCATTTAAGTGCACTAATTAAGTCGAAAAAGAACAGAGCAGGACTTTTTGCCCTGAGCATTATAAATAATAGCAATGACGAAGATAACGCAAACGGGGCAAACAAGCAGGCAAGGAAAATTTTAGAGAAAGCTGCCATCACCGCTGCTTCAGCAGATATTCATCTTACCGAACTGCTCCGTTACGATCTGAATATTGTGAATGGAATTACAAGTGTTATTAAAGAACACGGAATTACGGACCTCATTCTTGGTCTCCATGTAAAAAAAGGAATTTCTGAATCATTTCTGGGAAACCTTACCGAAGGAATTCTTGCCCGGAGCAATAAAACCACCCTTGTGTATAAACCTGCTCAACCTCTGAATACACTTAAAAGGCATTTTATTGTAATGCCTGAAAATGCGGAGAAGGAACTGGGGTTTCCCTTCTGGATTTTTAAAATTTGGAATATTTCAAGAAACACAGGCGATAAACTCATTTTCCATGGAACCGAGTCAACATTAAAAATGTTAAAAGAACTTCATTCCAAGCATCCCGTTGAAGCAGAGTTTCATGTTTTTGAAGACTGGGACGAAATTCTGGCCCTTACCCGGGAAATAAAAATTGATGATAATCTGATAATTGTAATGAGCAGAAAAGGAAAACCCTCATATCATCCTAAAATGGCTAATGTTCCCAATTACCTGAATAAATACTTCAAAACAAACAGTTTTATTTTGATTTATCCTGTGCAGGTAGGTGTTGGACAAATGAAAAAGTTTGACTTAAACAATCCTTCAATGCTGGAACCCATTGAGAAACTGGATGAAATTGGTAAAACCATAGCAAAAATTTTCAGACGAAAATGAACAGCAGAATAACATAAGAGGAAAAATTCATTCATGTTTTTTTTGAACAGGTAATGGAGGTATAAGTCCGGCTACTTTAAATTTTTAAATTTGCCACAAAATTGTGTAACAGACAATGAAAACACCAAAACCCAGGAAATTGAAAAAACGAGTGTTTCGATCGTGGTTAACTTCCACGGTGAGCATTTCATTGGTTTTGTTAATGTTAGGCGCATTGCTTATTATTCTGGCCAATGCCGGAAGGTTGTCCGACTATGTAAGGGAACAGGTTGGGTTTACTCTGGTTTTGAACGACGGAATTAAAGAAACCGATGTTGCGCAACTGCAAAAAACGATTGAATCAACCGATTATGTGAAATCTGTACGCTACATCGACAAGGAAACCGCAGCCCGCGAATTGACAGCGGAACTGGGTGAAGATTTTGCGGAATTCCTCGGGTTTAACCCGCTGTTCGCCTCCATGGACGTAAAACTATTTGCATCCTACACCAATTCCGACAGCCTGCTGATTATCGAAAAAGAATTTTTAAAACATCCGCAGGTAAAAGAGGTATATTACCAGAAAGATTTACTGGCGGTTATTAATGACAACGTAAGAAAAATCAGCATCTTTTTGCTTGTTGTCAGTGCTTTAACAGGCTTTATTTTTGTTTCGCTCATTAACAACACCATTCGAATTTCCATTTACTCCGAAAGGTTTACCATTAACACCATGCAACTGGTTGGAGCTACGCGGGCGTTTGTTCGGAAACCATTTTTGCGACGGGGATTATCGCTGGGAATTCTGGGTAGTTTGTTAGCCAATATCCTGCTGTTTGGGGCCATTTTTTCGTTTAGAAAAGAGCTGGGAGGAATAATCGACCCAACCGACATTGCAGTTATTGGCCCGGTATTCCTGCTGGTAATTATTTTGGGAATGACTATTTCCTGGATTTCAACCAGGTTTGCCGTCAACAAATTTCTTAAGATGAAATTTGATGAATTATTTTATTAACTATCTTTGCCTGTTATGAAAAAGAAAAGAACAACAAAAGATAAAATAACAAGTGAGGCAGGGTTCGCTTTGGGTAAAGAAAACTACCGGTTGATGGCTATCGGGTTCGGTATTATTGTCCTCGGTTTTATTTTGATGATTGGAGGTGGAAGCGACGATCCCAATGTATTTAATCCCGAAATTTTTAGTTTCAGGAGAATTACCCTGGCGCCGCTGTTGTTGCTGTTTGGTTTTCTTTTCGAAATTTACGCCATTCTTAAAAAACCCAAAAAAGACGCTTAACAACTGTTTGCTATGAGTGAAATTCAGGCGCTAATCCTCGGGCTCTTGCAGGGCTTAACCGAATTTTTACCTGTTAGTTCAAGTGGTCATCTCGAAATCGGGCATGCCGTATTGGGTGTAAAAACAGGGAACAACCTGTTGTTTGCCGTTACCGTGCATGTTGCAACTGTTCTGAGTACACTGGTGGTGTTCCGAAAAGACATCATGCAGTTGCTTACCGATTTATTCGCGTTTCAGTGGAACGAATCGACACAATACATTTTTAAACTGCTTTTTTCTGCACTTCCGGTTTTGGTGTTGGGTTTGTTTTTTGCTGAACAAATCGAGCAGTTTTTTACCGGAAATCTTATTCTTGTGGGCAGCATGTTGCTTGTGACTTCAGCCTTGCTCACTTTTGCCCATTTTGTTCGAAAAAGGGAAAAAGAGATTACCTGGGGAAAAGCTTTTATCATTGGAATTGCACAGGCTCTGGCTGTTATGCCCGGTATTTCGCGCAGCGGCTCTACCATTGCTGCCGGTCTTTTGTTGGGTACAAAAAAAGATGAAGTAGCCAGGTTTTCGTTTCTTATGGTTCTCGTACCTATTTTGGGCGCTGCTTTTCTCGATATCACAGGGGGAGATTTTTCTCAGGAATCAACCATTGGCACAATGCCACTATTAACAGGTTTTTTGGCGGCCTTTGTTTCAGGGTTGCTTGCCTGTTCGTTAATGATTAAGGTGGTAAAACAGGGAAAACTCATTTATTTTGCGGTTTACTGTCTGATTGTCGGGTTAATTGCTATCTTTGCAGCCTGATTTTTGTTTTTGTTAAATCGCTGTAAGTTAATTATTTGTGAATGTGCAGCCTGAAAAAAACATACGATTTTTTAGGAGGCGAGGTTTTGTTGTTCGATAAAGACCTTGATTGGACGTCGTTTGATTTGGTTCAGCGGGTACGCAACGGGCTTTGCCGTGAACTGGGAATTAAAAAGCTGAAAGTGGGCCACGCCGGAACGCTCGACCCGCTGGCAACCGGTTTATTGATTCTTTGTACAGGAAAAGCAACCAAACTTATCGAATCGTTCCAGGAAAGGGAAAAAGAGTATGTGGCCACACTGAAACTGGGGGCGACAACTCCGTCGTTCGATTTGGAAACAAAAGAGAACAGCCAGGCCGCCATTGACCACGTGACGCCTGCATTGGTTGAAAAAACGCTGAGCAAATTTTTAGGCGAAACCGAACAAGTTCCGCCGGTTTTTTCTGCCGTGAAAGTGAAAGGCAAACGGGCGTTCGATTATGCAAGGAACGGGGAAGATTTAAAACTTCAGCCCAAAAAAATTGTTATACAAGAAATTAGTGCTGAATCAATCGATCTTCCTTATGTAACAATTCGGGTAGTTTGCAGCAAAGGAACTTATATTCGGGCACTGGCGCGCGATATTGGAGAGGAGTTGAAATGCGGGGCTTACCTCACAACATTGCGAAGAACCCGGATTGGAGAATTCAAAGTTGAAAATGCCATGAAAGTTGGGAGCTTTATGAAAAATATTGGTTCGGTTGTAACAAATTAAACAATCATGCGTAAAACGGGACTCCGATTTAACTTTTTCGGGAAATAGAGAGTAGTAAAAAATAAAAAATACGATAAAAAAATAAAATAACTGCCCATGAAGTTATCGAAATTTAAGTACGATTTGGATGAGAAAAAAATTGCGTTGCACCCGGCATACAACAGGGATGAATCGAAAATGATGGTTTTAAACCGGGCAACCCGAACTATCGAACATAAAGTCTTTAAAGACGTTGTGGACTATTTTGACGATGGCGACGTTTTTGTGTTTAACGATACCAAAGTTTTCCCGGCAAGATTATATGGCAACAAAGAAAAAACCGGTGCCGAGATTGAAGTATTTCTGCTGCGCGAACTGAACAGGGAAATGCGATTGTGGGATGTTCTGGTTGATCCGGCCCGGAAAATCCGCATCGGGAACAAACTGTATTTTGGAGAAGATGATGCCCTTGTAGCCGAGGTTATCGATAATACCACTTCGCGTGGCCGTACGTTGCGTTTTCTGTTCGATGGAACTTACGACGAATTCAAAAAAACATTGTACAATCTTGGCGAAACTCCCCTGCCAAAATTTATTAACCGGGCTGTGGTTCCTGAGGACAAAGACCGGTACCAGACTATTTTTGCCAGACACGAAGGCGCCGTTGCTGCACCTACAGCCGGCCTGCATTTTAGCCGTGAGCTGTTAAAACGCCTCGAAATTAAAGGTTCCGAGTTTGCATATGTTACGCTGCACGTGGGGTTGGGCAATTTCCGTAGTGTGGATGTGGAAGACCTCACCAAACACAAAATGGATTCAGAGCAAATTTGGATTCGGGATGAAGCGTGCGAAAAAGTCAACCATGCCAAAACAAACCGTAAAAATGTTTGTGCTGTGGGAACAACGGTGATGCGTACCCTCGAAAGTTCGGTTTCAACACAGGGTTTTGTGAAACCGTTCGAAGGATGGACCAACAAGTTTATTTTTCCGCCCTACGAATTTAGCGTGGCTAACCGAATGGTGACCAATTTCCATTTGCCCTATTCCACTTTGCTGATGATGGTGGCAGCATTTGGAGGTTACGATTTTGTAATGGAAGCATACCAGGTTGCGCTGAAAAACGATTACCGGTTTGGTACGTACGGCGATGCCATGCTGATTATCTGATGCCGGTTTTTTTCCGGGATTAAAAGGAAGCAAAAAAAAATGATTTTTTTTAGAGAAGGCAACTGTCAGAAAAAGTGGTATCTTTTTTGACAGTTGTTTTGCTTTTAAATCAAAATGCCATGAAACACTTATTTTTTATCACAGTTTTATTTTTTGCGTTGGCGGTATCAGCGCAAAAAAGCGAAGAGGTTCGTTTTATTGAAGTACGCGGCAGTGCCGAAATGGAAGTGCAGCCCGACGAAATGATGTTGTCCATTACCATTCAGGAGTATTTCGAAGAGGAATTTCAGAAAAACAAAGAACCTAAAGATTACAAAACCAAAGTGCCGCTGGCCAAAATTGAAGATGACCTGATTAAAAGTTTACGCAAAGCCGGCATAGAAAAGGAAGACATTAGAGTGCGCAGTATGGGTAACTACTGGCGAAAGCAGGGTAAAGAGTTTCTGTTCAGTAAAAATCTGGAAGTAAAAATTACCGATTTTGCGAAAGTAAATCAGCTTTCTTCGCTGGTGGATGCCAAAGGAATCCGCTCGCTGAATGTTGGACAGATGGACCACTCTGAAATCGAAAAATTCAGGAAAAAGGTAAAAACCGATGCGCTGAAAGATGCCCGCGAAAAAGCTGCTTACCTGGTTGAAAGTCTGGGTGAAGAACTGGGCGAAGTGCTCGCCATATCCGAGCTGAACGACGGTTATGCCCGTCCTTACATGGCCAAAAACATGATGATGGCTGCGGATGCAATGGCTTACGAAAGTGTTGAAGAGGTTCAGAATATCACCATTTCGTACCAGGTAACAGCGCGTTTCAAAATCAAATAGAGTATATCCTGACTTTTAAATTTCCCGCAGATAACACAGATTTTCGCTGATAAGGATTGTATAAAATCAGTGTTTATCTGGTGCGCCACGAGGCGTGTGTAAATATAAATAAATACCTAAAAAGATGAAAATTCTTTTCAATCCAATTTGCCGTTCAGGTTGAAGTAATCCTGACACAGGGAGCGGAAAC
>Ga0334898_1002285_pt1 | contig 18026 bp, 10 predicted proteins | sample GraSluR3_MG_10_FD_207228 | JGI IMG/M metagenome (GOLD analysis project Ga0334898, IMG submission 207228) | Sludge microbial communities from methane-producing bioreactor in Wageningen University, Netherlands - Granular Sludge_3_08-R3 | ecosystem: Engineered > Bioreactor > Anaerobic >... | reverse complement strand
TCGTCAAAGAATGCAAGGGGCAGTTTGCCCAGCCACGCTTGGCGCATCTTGTCTTTGCTCTCGCCTACGATATAGGCTTTGATGGCGTGACGCTGCAAGGAGTCGGTGAGCAGGCCGTAGTCTTCGCCTTTGTCGGAGCCACCCAAGATGATGCGAATCGGGCGTTCAAAGGCTTCCAAAGCGCTCTTGCTGGAGTCTGTGTTGGTAGCCTTGGAGTCGTTGTAGAAGGACACTCCATTGATGCTTCCTACAAACTCCAATCTATGAGGTAGTGAGCGAAATGACTTACTAGCATGAAGGGCTGTCGATGCATCAAAGCCCAGAGCAATTACGCTTAGAGCTGCTGCCATGACGTTTAGCTGGTTGTGCATGCCCATCAGCTTGAGGTCATACACTGAGATCTCTTTATCATGCACATGAAGGAACTTGCCCTTTCGGAATGCATCGGCATGATCGTTGTCTGAGGAAAAACTGAGCATCCGGGATCTGATCGCTCCCACTCTTTTGCTAATCTCACGAGAATCTTTGTAGATCACTGCGTAATCCTGCTCATTTTGATTGCTGAAGATCTTCATCTTGCTCTGACAGTAATCATCAAAATCCTTGTAGCGGTTAAGATGATCCGGAGTGAGATTGGTCAAGATGGCAATATGGGGGGCAAAATCACTGATGAGATCGAGTTGGAAACTGCTGATCTCCAGGACTACATAGTCTATTCCCGGCTTGTGGATCGGGAATGAGCAAAAGGCATCACCTATGTTGCCGGCAAGGATGCTCTTCTGCCCCAAGTTAGTAAGGATATGATGGATCAAGCTGGCAGTTGTGCTTTTGCCATTAGATCCGGTGATGGCGATGATCTTGCTATCCGGAGCCTTGATTTGATAGCCAAATTCAATCTCAGAGATCATCTTGATGCCATGAGCTTTGCCCTTCTCAATGATCGGGACATCCAGGGGGATGCCGGGGCTTACTATCCAGATCGGGCAGCTAAGAAGACGATCAGAATGACCACCAAATTCGCAGTCATAGATCCTACTCAGCTCATCAGCTTCGGCGATGGATTCCCTGCTTTGTTTTTCGCTTAAGAAGGCTCTGCCGCCCAGTTCACTGATCTTGGCGGCTGCAGATATCCCGCTGCGTGCCATGCCCAAAATTCCGTATTCGATGGATGGATCAAACATATAGTATTCCTTTTATCGAAGCTTGATGGTGCTAAGGCCGATAGCAACCAAGAGAATGGCAACGATGTAGAAGCGAGTTACGATCTTGGTCTCGTGTATGCCCCTTAGCTCATAATGATGATGGATCGGGGCACACAAGAAGACACGACGTCCCGCCCCATACTTGCGCTTTGTATATTTAAACCAGCTTCTTTGGATGATGACACTAAAGGTCTCATACACAAAGATAAAGCCGATGATAACCATGAAGATCTGCTCCTTGAGCAGCACCGATATCACCGCCAAGATGCCACCCAAAGCCAGTGAGCCGGTGTCGCCCATAAATATCTGTGCGGGATAGCTATTATACCATAAAAAGCCGATCAAGGCTCCCATCATGGCAGAGATGAAGACAGTTAACTCACCGGCTGTGGCGATGAATTCCAGATTCAAGTAGTCAGCAGCAATGAAATTCCCCTTCAGATAGCTCATTATGCCGAGCCCAAGGGCAGTGAACGCCAAAGTGCCGGATGCGAGCCCATCGAGTCCATCAGTGAGATTCACCGCGTTTGAGCTGCCGGTAATCATAAAGACAACAAATGGAATGAAAAGCAGTCCCAGTTCAAGGTACATATCCTTAAAAAAGGGTATCTGCAGAGCAGTAATATGGTCGGAAGGCGAAGCGCTATAATAGATGGATAGAGTAAGGATCAGCGCGATCGAGATCTGTCCCCACAGTTTGTAACGAGGGATCAAGCCCTTCTTGGACTTCACAAAGTTCTTTAAATAGTCATCCAAAAAGCCCAAGATGCCGAGCCACAAAGTGCTCAGATACATCATGAGAATAGCGTAGTTGGTCAGTATGTTCCACAAAAGTGACGCCACCAACATTGCCACTAGGATGATTAGCCCGCCCATTGTGGGAGTTCCCGCTTTAATGCGGTGCTTCTCCGGCATGTCTTCGTCAATGCTTTCCACGGCAGCTTTTCGCTTTAGCATGCGGATAAAGCCGGGGCCAAAGATGAGAGTGAACAACAAAGCTGTTATAAATGCTCCGATCGAGCGAAATGTGACATAGCGAAACACATTGAAGACAATGGAGTAATCAGCAAGTGGATATAGAAGATGATATAGCATCAGATTTCTCCTCTTAGAATGGGCAGGATCTTGTCCAGTTCAATCCCATGGGATGCCTTGACCAGGATCACGGAATCATCCGGGACTCCGGGAAACTTGTGCAGAAGCTCATCTACGCTGTCATAGTGATGCGAATCTTGGTTTTGATAGAGCTTGCAGAGCTTGCCAACGGTGTAGAGTGTGTGCTCTCCGCTTTCCAAAAGGATGGTGCCGATCATCGTGTGATACATCTCAGCACTCTCACCAAGCTCCAACATATCTCCCAGAAACGCCACATGCGGGCGCTCTTTCTCATAGTCTTTCCAGAATTCTATTGCTGCCTGCATAGAGACGGGATTTGCATTGTAGCAATCTACAATCAGGGTCTTATTCCCGGAGACTTGGATCTGCATTCTCATGTCTATCTCTAGCTTCTTTTGAAGGCAATCATTGAGATCTTGAGGACTTAACCCAAATTCCATACACAGAGCCAGGCAAAATGCCGAGTTTATCACGTAGTGTAGGGCTGGATGGGGAATCCTAAAATGGTGGTCATTGAGCTGAAACTCTTGTGAATCCGGCTTGCTTATCAAATTATCGATTTTGTAGTCGGCAGTCTCAGAGAATCCAACACTTTTACCACGCTTTCTGTATGACTCAAAGCGAGGATCATCAGCCGGAAAGATGCGGTATCCCAGAGCACGATGGAAGAGCTCGGTCTTTTCTCTGAAGACACCATCCTCATCACCAAAATACTCAAGATGGGAAGGTCCGATATTGAGTATCATCCCGGCGTCGGGACTTATAGTATCTGCCAAATGAGCGATCTCGCCAAAGTGATTTGTGCCAATCTCAAATACCGCGTATCTATCTTTTGGTTCTACGCGGAGGATCGTCTTGCAGAGCCCGATGATGTTGTTTTCATTCCGCTGGGTCTTGATGGTCGGGGCTTTGCAGGATAGAAGATGGGCAAGAATCTCTTTGGTGCTGGTTTTGCCGGTTGATCCCGTCAATGCTATCTTACACAGATCAAAGATCTGCAGATATTTGCCCAAAGTCAAAGCCATCAAGCGAGTGGGATCTTCCGCCCTAATCAGCCGCTCATGCCGGGGCTGATCCGGTCGTCCGATGGCGATGTTATTCGGATCGGCTAAGACGCCCTTTATATAGCGATTGCCATCAAAGTTCTCCCCGGAGATGGCAAAGAATGCTGATCCGGACTTGATAGTCCTGCTATCGGTGGAGATATATCGGTAGCATTGTGGATCTTGGTTGCCCTCGATATTCGGTCCTTCTTGATTTAGCAGCCTCAGGATCAAGGGATCTAGAGGCAGGATTGGCTCATCATCGGCCTTGGGCGAGTTCCAGGCTTTTATAGCAGATTCTGCTTCGAGGACGTCATCAAAGAAGTGGCGATTCCCCCTTATCTCCTGATAGTTCTCGTGGCCTTTCCCACAGATGACTACGATATCTTCCTCACGGGCGAGGCGGATGGCAGCCTTGATCGCTTCTTTGCGATCTCTGATGATCCACCAGGGCAGATGTATCTCTGTGTCTTTGACAATGTCATAGATGATGCTCTCAGGGGATTCAAAGCGAGGATTGTCATCTGTAATGATGACCACATCGCTATTTCTTAGCGCTGCTTGCAGCATCAGCGGACGTTTTCCCTTGTCGCGATCCCCTCCGGCCCCAAAGACGGTGATGACCCGCCGCCGGGCAAGCTTTGCCAGGCTCTTTAGCACGTTGCTGATGGCATCGGGGCTGTGAGCATAGTCCACATAGATCCCAATGCCCAGATCATTCTTCACCGGCTGAATTCTGCCGGGAGGCGCTTTGAGAGATGCACATAGCAGGGGCAGCTGCTGAGTTGTGGTACCGCCGTGTAAGATGACCGCAAGCGCCAAAGCCAAGTTGTCTATGTTAAAATCCCCGATTAGCGGGCTTTCTATGCTTATTGTTTGATCAGAATCTGAGATCACAAGATCAAATCTCGCTCCGTCCAAACATGTTTTGGGGCTTTGGATTCTCAGATCTGCAGGAATATGGTGTCCGATCGCAATTGGATGAGAGCCTTTTGCCAAGAGACGATCATAGATGATCCTGCCATGAGCATCATCGGTGTTTACAAAGCATTTCATAGCACTATCTGCGGCTCTCTCAAAGAGGCTGTATTTCACTTCAAAATAGTCATCCATACTACGGTGAAAATCCAGATGATCACGGCTGAGATTTGTAAAAACATTAAAGTCAAAATCTATCCCATATACTCTATGAAGAGCGAGGGCATGGGACGAGACTTCCATGACTACATGGCTTACGCCTGCCTCTATCATCTGCACCAAGATCTCATTGAGTTGCAGGATATCCGGGGTCGTGTGTTTTGTGGGATAATCCCGTCTGAGGATTTTATAGCCCAGAGTCCCGATCCAAGCTGCATTGAGACCTTGATTTATAAGCATCTGATAGATCATCAAGGAGCAGGTTGTTTTCCCGTTTGTACCCGTGATGCCATATAGCTTGAGCTTGGAGCCGGGATCATCATAAAAGATCTTTGCATACAGCGCTGCGGCTTTGCGGCTGTCTTTGACGCGAATATCCACGCCATTATATTCTCCGATGCATATACCGGCTCCGGATTTTCGAGCTTGGTCTAAAAAGGAATGTCCATCAAAATTCTCACCTTTGATGGCGATGAACGCGTCCCCGGTCGAAATCTCTCTATTATCAGTGACAGGGCGGGGAAGAGGCGCATCCGCATCAGATACGGCTATGCGGTGCTCAAGCAAGATATCATGCTCTTTAAAAATCGAGATTATAGCTCTCATAATGATGCCTCCAATACACATACGCTTTCACTGCTGATTCTGGATCCCGGCAACAAAGACTGCTTGCGCACAATGCCGGAGCCCAAGATACGAATCGGGACACCCTGCTCGGACGCCGTCTGCATCGCTTTGCGCAGGGTCATGCCCACCAGATTTGGCATACTACCTGCCGAGATCGGATTGGACGAAGTATCATCACTGCGTCCTATCTTGAGCGTAATGGGATGATTCTTGTCCACTGCTATCCCCGGCTTGGGATATTGATTTACCACCACGGACGCACTATCCGGTCCCTCAATCTTATATAGAAAACCGTATCGATTGAGGCTGCGCTCTGCCGTGTGGATGTCCATTCCCGTGAGATCCGGCATGGTCAGAGAAGTCTGTAGGAGCCTTTCATTATACGGAAGAATGTCGCATTCCGGCATAAACAGGATGTTCTCCACAATCTTTTGAAAGCTCGGAGCGGCACTCATGGAGCCAAAGCGATAGTAGTGACTGGGCTCATCATAGAAGACGACGATGACCATCTGTGGATCTTCGATGGGGAAGACTCCGGCAAAGACGGCATTGTATTTGTTGCTAGAATATCCACGTGTGCCTTCCACGTTTTTTTCAGCTGTCCCGGTCTTGCCGCCCAAGCTTATGTAATTCATTTTTATGTGCTGAGCCGTGCCATCGTCGATCACGTCTTGGATATATGATAGCATCGTGTCACATGCCGCCTTTGTGGAGACCTGGCGCAGCACGGATGGCTCAAAAGATTCAATGATATTGCCCTGCTCATCACGCAGACTGTCAACGATATAGGGGCGCATCATCCTGCCGCCATTTGCCATGGCACTATAAGCAGCCGCCAGCTGGATCGACGTCACGGAGATGGATTGCCCAAAAGATAGTGAATGCAGAGAATAGCCGTCCCAATTCTCAAGTTTTGCAAAGAGGCCGCTGGATTCTCCAAATAGATTCAGGGCACTCTTCTGCCCAAAGCCTAGGGATATATACTCCTCATAGAGCTTGGTTTTCCCAACTCGTTCAGCGATCTTTGCCACTCCGACATTGCTGGATTTTGCGATGATTCCCCTTGGTGTGAGAGGGCCGTAATCATGAGTATCGGAGATCACTCTGCGCCCGACCTGATATCTGCCGCAATCAAAAAGCTCATTTGGCTTTACCATCTTATGCTCCAAAGCCGGAAGCACACTAAATGGCTTGAGAGTGCTGCCGGGTTCAAACATAAAGCTCGCCGGAATGTTTGATCTCGCTCTCACCAGATTTGGATCATCATGCTTGTCTTTGGCAGAGACCCCGGCAAGAGCAAGTACCCGCCCGGTCTTTGGATCCATCACGACGGCTCCGCCATGAGCGGCTTTGTATTTTTCCACTCCCTCATAAAGCACGTTTTCCACTATCTCCTGAATGTTTGCATCGATCGTGAGATATAGGCTTTTCCCATGCTGAGGCTTTTTTTCATGAAGATCCGGATAGGGCATGGGACGATTGTTTGCGTCCAGCACCACTTCTCTCCAGCCATATTCTCCGGAAAGAACTCGATCGAATGTCGCTTCAATGCCATTGATCCCGGCCAGCTTGTAAAGGGATTTGCTATCAGTCATAGGATCATATCCGTCTGATTCTTCCCGAACTGAGCCCATCAATCTAGCGCCCAAGATCCCTTTAGAATAGATGCGACGCATGGATGAAAAATTGTGAACCAAGCCGGGAAGTCGCTCCGAAGCAAAATTTTGTACTATCCTATCCAGCTCCGCCTCACTGATCCGATTTGAGATCTGGATGGAGCTTTCTCGATTTCCCAAGTTTAGTCTGCGCAAGACCGCGTCTCTGCTAAGAGAACTATTTTCTGATATCAAATCTGCTATTTTGGCAAAAGCTTCGTCTTGGGGGATCTCATTTCGCCTTGCCCATGAATTTATCGTGCTTCGATCTAGATCTATCTGATAATAACTGACACTGCTGACCAAAAGATTGCCATTGGCATCGTAAATCCCTCCACGGCGGGGGATTAGTATCTCTTTGTTTGGGATATAACGCACCCTTCTTAAGTGAGCAAAATTGAATGGATCCAAAATCTGTATACAAAAGAGATACGCGCTCCATAATAGAGCGATCGATGCAAAGATAAGAACCAGAAAGATGTAGCGCGAACGCATTGGAGCTTAATCTGGGATTATTGTGATGTTCTTAGCTTCTGCTCTGGTGGCGACCAAGTCAATGATGCAATAGCTTTTATCCTGCTTTTGTGAAGGCTCGTGTACGTAGATGATGCGCCCCTGTTCTCGCTCCGGGATAAACTGGCTCATCTCAATGCGCACCAAGGAGGCGATATGGCGTCCACTTCTTAAGTCGTCATGCTCCACCAAAAGCTCTGTATTGATATTTTTCTCTGCATTAAATGTCTTTTCAAGCTCTGCGAGACGTCGGGTGTAACTCACGACCTTGTTGTTGTTTACAAAACTCAAAAACAGACATAGCAATGCAAAAAGCATCAAGCTGATTATCCTTCCTCTCATTTTTCCCCCTTTGTCTTTTCCGCCACGCGCAATTTCACGCTGCGAGAACGTATATTTTGTGCCAGCTCATCAGCGCTCGCAGCAAGTGGCCTTTTGCTGATGATCTTAACTTGTTTTTTATGATCACATGTGCAGTGAATCATCGCCGGTGGGCAGATGCACCCTTTAGCTGCAAAGCGAAACGCATTTTTCACGATCCTATCTTCCAAAGAATGATAACTCATCACCACGATGCGTCCTCCCGGATTTAGAAGATTGATTGCATCGGTGAGTACAGCGGAAAGCACTCCCAGCTCATCATTAACAGCTATTCTTAGTGCTTGAAAGATCCTGACTTTGGTCTTCAGCGATTCTTTGCTGCCGATGCCCACAACGCTTTCGATGATCGCGGCAAGATCTTTGGTGGAGACGATCTCTTTGACCTCTCTGGATCTTTCGATGGCACGGGCCACCCTGCCGGAAGCATTGTCTTCACCATATTCTTTGAATATACGCTTGAGCTCAGCCACGCTGCTATTATTGACCAAATCTTGGGCAGTCAGCTCTTGATCCCTGTCCATGCGCATATCGAGCGCGGCTTCTTTGTCAAAACTAAATCCTCTGGTAGCTTCATCCAGCTGGTGAGACGAAACCCCCAGATCAAATAAGATGCCATCGATTCCTTTAATCTTATGATACGCAAGCTCTGTGCGCAGATGCCTGAAATTTGCCTTGATGATTGTCACGGGATAGTCTTTCAAAAGCTCGGAAGCTTCCTTGATGGCATCTAAATCTTGATCAAAACCGATCAGCCGAATATTGGGCTTGGCTTTAAGAATCCCCAATGAGTGTCCACCTCCTCCGAGAGTGGCATCCACATAGATTCCATGATCCCTGAGCTTTAGCTCGCGGATGCAGGTTTCCGACATTACCGGCTGATGATACTGGCTCATAGCTGATAATCCTCACTGCTGAAGATCTGACGATGAGCATCGAGCTTGCTCTGGCGCACTTTTGCGTATACTTCAGGATTCCAAAGCGTGATATAGTGCCCTTCACCTTTGATGATGACGCTATCGGTGATGCCGACCTCTTCCATCAGCATCTCGTGCAGTCTTACTCTGCCGGGGCCCTCAAGAGTTTGCTCGGTCATGGCAAAATCAATCAATTGAGTGCGAAGCTGTTTAGCGCGATCCTCGCCTTGCTTAAGACGATCAAGTGTGCTTTTCCAAGAATCTAGAGGATATATGGCGATGGTGCCATTAGGGCCGAGAGTCACCACCACAGAGCGCATGGCCTCCTCCGAAAACTTCTTTTTGAAGCTCGCCGGAATGATCACGCGCTGCTTGTGCACCGAGTTTTCAAAAATACCTAAAAATTCTCCGGACATTGGGCCACCTTTTTTTACTGTTTTGCGCTAAGCTTGATCATCTTGCCCGATTAACTGAGTTCCGGGCATTCCTTTTTGAGTTTTTATGAGAATATCTGAGTAAATCTGACATCCAATGACACTCTTATGACACAGCTCTATTCTTGTCAAGAGCTAATTTGCTTTTTTTGCGTTATTTTTGTATACTTTATGCGACACCGCTCTGTGGTTCTTCTGCATCTTATTGAATATGAATATCTTAGAGATAGAATGGATAGTGATTAAAGCGGCACTGAATGACAAAAAAAGCAAAACAGATCAGGAATGGAGAACTGAAAAGATGATGATGCATTATCATTAGTCATGAATGTAGCTGCCGTTTTCAGCCGCCCATAGTAGAGTTGGCTTGTAGCTGCCCATCCGCGCAGGGAGCAGGGATATGCTTCTCAACCCTCTAAGCCTAATCTGTGCAAATTAGTGTCAATCTGTGGACAGCTTATGGATTCCGGATACATCTCGCTTCGCTCGATGTTCCGGAATGACTAGTGCGGGGCTGCAAGGTAGATTTAAAGATTCCGGATACACTCCGCTTCGCTTCGTGTTCCGGAATGACTATTGTGGGGCGAGGGGTGGGGAATTGGAATGACTAACCTGGGGCTGGTAGTGAAGATATGGAATGACTATTGTAGGGGCGACTTTTTAGCCGCCCAACCGGGCAGAAAGCAGAGATATGCTTCTCAACCCTCTAAACCTTCTAAACCTAATCTGTGCAAATTTGTGTGAATTTGTGGACGGGTTTTAGATTCCGGATACATCTCGCTTCGCTCGATGTTCCGGAATGACTAGTGCGGGGCTGCAAGGTAGTTTTAAAGATTCCGGATACACTCCGCTTCGCTTCGTGTTCCGGAATGACTATTGTGGGGCGAGGGGTGGGGAATTGGAATGACTAACCTGGGGCTGGTAGTGAAGATATGGAATGACTATTGTAGGGGCGACTTTTTAGCCGCCCAACCGGGCAGAAAGCAGAGATATGCTTCTCAACCCTCTAAACCTTCTAAACCTAATCTGTGCAAATTTGTGTGAATTTGTGGACGGGTTTTAGATTCCGGATACATCTCGCTTCGCTCGATGTTCCGGAATGACTGGTTTTGGGTTTGTAGTAAAAAGGCAGATACGGGCGCTTCGACACTTAACTGTAGATCGTACATTGTAGATTCGATTTGCGCAGCGACCCCGTAATTCTACATCCTCAATTCGATGAGCCTCGAAATAGCTGCCAACTACGACACCTTAATGGTACATCGTAAATCGTAGATTGTAGATGCGATTTGCCGCGCCAACTACGAACTAAGAACTAAGAACTAAGAACTAAGAACTACGAACTACGAACTAAGAACTAAGAACTACGAACTAAGAACTAAGAACTCTCTAAGTCCTTATTTTCTCACCGCTTGCACGCTCGACCGGTGAGCGACCGGTGAGCAAGGTGTGAGCGCGCCCTATTTATCAAGCACTTAGGAGACCATAATCTCTTCAAAATTCATAAAACTGTCCATGACGGGCTGCAGCATTCTGAGGCTTACTCAGAAAAAAATTGTGGCTGGAGGGCAAGCTTCAAAGACTCAGCACGATCTCCTTAACAATCGCAGAAGACGCACATTGTGCTTGACAAACAAGATGCCAAGAATTAGTCTTACTACATGAAGAGAAATATCGAATCTATAGGAATACATGAAGCTGAGGAGATCAAAGATATTCGCAATAAAATCTTCAGTCTTCCTCGCACGGAGATGGATGTCTGCATCCGTAAGCTCAGGCATTATACCGAGAATAGAAGCTTTAAGCACAATAAGCCAGCGTATGCCGATGCTATGTTTACAATCGGTGAATATCTGGGCAGATCAAATCAGCTCGATGAAGCAGCTGAGATTTTTGAAAAGATGATACGATATGGCAAGACCAATAAGTTGAACGCCGTATATATCACCGCATTGTCAAATCACGCTCTTTGTCGCGCGCAACAGCATAACTTTCTGGAAGCAATCGACATCTGGAAAGAGCTTCTTGGAAAGAGGATGGATATCGAAAAGCGTATTCATCTGCTAAACAATATCTCGGTAGCCTATGATCGTCACGGTGATCAGTCTGCTGCTTTTGAATATGTTTACAAAGCCATGGAGGCTTGCGAAGATCATAATCAAGAGCGGCTGCTTATCTCGCCATTGATAAACCTAGGTACTTTTTATGAACGGGATTCAAAGCCGGAGAAAGCATTGGAATGCTGGTTGAGGGTTCTTGATTTATGTGATAAGTACGATGAGCACCGCTTTGTGAGGACTACTTCCAGTAATATCGCTTTGGCATACAACAGCCTCGGAAACAAAGACAAAGCCTTGGAATATGCTCATATCAGCTTGGAAGAATCTCGGAAATATGGCGTTGAGACTGATCTGGCAAATCCCTACAACAATATTGGCTTCATCCTCGAGACAGCTTATGAATATGATGAAGCTTTGAGATACTATAAGAAGGCAAGAAGCCTCTATGAAAAATCCTCCGCGAGATCAGAGCATGCAAATTGCATCGTGAATTTTGCCTCTATCTATATGCAAAATAAGCAGTATGATAAGGCCTTTCGCAGTCTGGATGAAGCCCTGGCAGTCGTGGATCCTGATATCGGAGTTCCCGTCATTCAGAGGATCAATGGCAAGTATGCCATGCTCTATGCAGCTATCGGTGATTACCAAAAAGCCTATGAATATGAAAAGCAATGCAGGATCGAGACATCCGAAGAGATGGCAAGGCTAAAGTCATTGAGCATCCCACGCAGAGAAGCGGATTTTTACAAAAATAAGATTGCCAAGCAAGCCCAGAAGTATGTCAAACAAAACCGAGAGCTCAAAAAAAGCAACAAGATAATCATCCGAACTACCAAAGAGCTCGAAGCTGCCAATCAGAAGTTATCCGAAAGTGTGGAAACTTTGAATTGGATGGTCTCCGTGATCTCTCATGATGTACGTGCGCCCTTGGCAAATCACCGGCGAATGCTTGAGATGATGAAGTCAGAAGAGATTGATCCAGGTGAACATCAGGAGATCATTGCCCTCATGCATCGCAGTTGTGGCAATGTCTACAAGCTCATTGATGGGATCCTCGATGGGATCCGACTTCAACGCAAGAATATCAGTAGTGATGCGAAGCTGAACCGTATGCCATTGGTACCGATGCTCAGGTCAGTCGAAGCCATTTATAGTCATATTGCTACTCAGAAAGCAATTGAGCTGCGCATTGAAGCACAGGATGAGGATATCGAAGCCGTGATTGATGAAGATCTCTTTAAGATAGTGGTGCGTAATCTGCTTAATAATGCAATCAAATATACACATTCTCATGGCTGGATTCGCATTGAGCTTCAGAAGGAAAAAGAGAAGATCCGGATGAGCATTTGTGATAATGGCATGGGCATGGATAAGCGCACCATCGAGGATTTGGTTTCCGGCAAGGCATCTGAGAAGAATCGTGACAAGGCAAAAGATGGGATTGGCTTGGGGCTGTCCCTATGCAAAGATGCCCTAGCCAGAATGAACAGCCACATGGAGATTGTGAGCGAGATTGGCAAGGGGACTACTATATCAATGCTGTTTGACGCTTAGAGCTTGAGGATTTCCCTGATGCTCCGCTTGAGGAATGGCGTCCTGAGAATGATATCATCAGCAAGCTTCTTCTTTGTCTTGGGGGCATATAGCTGAAGCTCATCTTCAAAGATGCAGTACATAAGGATTCTTCGGTAGAGGATAAAGCTCTCGATCTTCTCAAGATCACTGATCAGGCTCGGATAGTGCTCTAGATATGTGTTTATAAAGGGCTTTAGGAAAAGCTCATCCAAGCTCTTTAGCCGGGATTTGTGGCTTGAGTGGTAGGCTATGCGTGAGTATTCGCTATAGATGGCATTGGCGATGTCTTGCACGAAGAAATGTCGGGTTGCACGATCAAAATCAATCAGATATAGGCCATCGTCGGACATGAGCATGTTTTGAGGATGGATGTCATTGTGGATCATGCCGAACTTTGATTCAGACGCTGAGTAAGAATCCAGCTCAGCCTTGAGCTCTTGCCACACAGCTTTAAGGGCGGGCTCACTAAGCTTGTCTAGGGCATTGCTCCATTCTTGGTGCCAATTAAGAAAGTCCTGAGTGGAAGCCTCAAGAGGAGATGGTGGCTTTGGGTAATCCTTGGCAATCCAATGGATTCCGGCAATGAGCTTTGCCCAATCTTGATAGTATTCTTTCAGATCATCGGGGGCAATATCAGTAAGGGTTGTGCCGGGGATCATGGGCCATGCATAGAGCATGCAATCGCATTCGTCAAGGTGGAAGCACTCAATGATCTTATCCTGTGGTGAGCGCAAAGGGGAAAGCACGCGGATCCCGGCTTTGTGAAGAAACTCCGCATATTCAAATCTTTGGAGCATAGCAGAGTAACTGTGGGCGGTGGGAGAGCAATCTATCTTGCATAGATACTGGGCATCAGATTTCTTGAAGTGGAAAATGGAGGCAGTGGAATGTAGGTGACTCTTTGCGAAGAAAGTCCCGGGCTGGTCAAAGCCATAAATATCAGCCGCGAAAGAGGCTGCTTTGCGATAGCGTTTCGGCATTTAAACCTCCAAATGAAATGGCGGAGAGTCAGGGATTCGAACCCTGGGTACCCGCAAGGGCACAACGGTTTTCGAGACCGCCCCGTTCAACCGCTCCGGCAACTCTCCACTATGTGTTCAACGTTTATTGCGAAAGAAATCTGTCAAGAGCAAAGAGCAATCTTCAGCTAGTATGCCACGGCTGAGCTTTGGGCTGTGATTGAAACTTTTGTCTTTTAGGGTATGGTATACGGATCCCGCGGCACCTGCTTTGGGATCCGAAGAAGCGTAGACTAGTCTTCCCAATCTGGAAAGGATGACCATGCCGCTGCACATCAGGCAGGGCTCAAGGGTGACGTATAGACAGTAGTCAAACAGATATTTAAGTCCCATGGCTTGAGCCTGATCCAAGATCAGCTTTTCCGCATGAGCCAAGGGATTTTGAAGTTGGCGAGTGCGGTTGTGATCACGACAAATGATCTCGCCGGCTTTGACAAGGCAAGCTCCGACCGGGACTTCATCCTCCGCCGCAGCAAGCTTTGCCTCATCTAGGGCTATTTGCATGAAATATTCGTCGGTCATGGATTTACAAAGATCTGGATTTTGGCATTCTCAACTTTGTCTTGCATCCATTTGTCAAACCAGTCGGGATCCAATTGTTTGACATACAGTTCGCGGAGCCTTCCCGGCTCAAGTCTGGCTCTGCTGTCTTTGTAATAAGCCCTCGGTATAATGATTATGTGATAGTCTCCGATGCGGTCGGGTTGCGGACTCTTTTTCTCCAGGTGTCTACTGATAGCCTTGATGAAAGCTGTATCCAAAGAAAGATCTTCATATTTGCTGAAGATTCCGCCACGGTTATAGCGGCGATGAGTATAGTCCACTGTTAGCTCGGGAATCTGTAGATCAGTATGGACACTGAGGAATTCTTTGGCTTTTTGTGCTGCCAGGTGGTGCTTGCGCTCCTCGATAATGGTCTGCGTTATGCTTTCTCGCACGTCTGAAAGCGGGCGAACTCTGTTAACCATGTTTTCGGTGAGGTAGAAGACTATCCAGCTACCGCTGAGGTTTGAGTATATCGGATCGAGGAAGTCACCTTTTCTGTGGGAATTAAGCTGAGAGTTGAGGCTTTCCACTACAGCCAGATCCGGATGCCAGATGTCACTTTGGGTGAGTCTTTCCAATTCTATCATATCAAGATCCAGCTCACGCGCTGTTTCGTTCATGCCAAATTCCCGCGCAAGATTGATTGCCCCTACAGCTCTGCTATATTGAGAATTGATGGTAGTAGGCGCCAAGATGGGCGGGATCTGAAGTGCGCGATAGCTGATCATGGATTTGCTGCGTTGGAGCTTCTGGTAGATGGTGAAGCCGTTTCCAACTTTGATTGGTTTGCTAAATGCATTATCAGGAATGTATTCCAAGATGTCCAAAAGCTGCTTGTCCAAGTTTTCCACTCTTACAAAGCCTGAACTGAAAATCTTCAAGCCGGGAATGTGGCTTTGCCTTTCGGTTACGATGGTCTCAAAGCGCTTGTTTTGGGTGACTTCATAGTAGATACTGTCTGTGACGGCTTGAGTGTAGATCCTGTCTGCATCATCAGGATTTACCGGAATGCTGATGTATTGGATCCCATAAATAGGTTCAAGGGCAAAACGCTCCATATTGCGCTGATAATAGGCTTGGATCTCGTTGTCACCAATGACGGGTCTCATGTCTTCCGGGTCAAAGACCAATAGGTCAAAATCTGCCCGACTGACCCCGATCTCATTGATGATCTTGGCGCGGCGGGACTTCTGCACGTTTTCATCAATCAGTTCTTCCTTGAGCTTCTGGATCGGAACATAGTAGTCAAAATAGTTCTTACGCACCGGGCTCATATTTACAGGGCTGTCATAGCGGATTGACTGGTAGTAAAGATCATGGTCAAAACTGCCATTAAGCTTCAATGCCGGTGTGTTTTCCAAGTATGGCGGGACATGGGCAAGAAGGCTGTCGATGACTTCTTGTTCTGTCACTTTGATGTCATACTTCTTGTAGTGCTCAGTGAGAATCACGTGTTTGGTGATGTTTTGCCAAGTCTCATTGAAAATGGCGTTTCTCTCTTCATTGCTTGGAGCGCGCTGCGCCCTCATTTGGAAGTTTGCTGTATGACCTTGGTAGGATCTCACAAACTCCGGGTATGCGATGCGCTGACCATTGATGATGCCGGCGCTCTCGCCTCTGGGACCGGAACAGGAAGCTAAGATGATTCCTGTCAGAATAAGTAAAAGAATGCGTTTCATGATTCTCCTAAAATCTCATTTTGTATATCAGAAAGGATTTGCCAAGCTCTTTTTGGGCTGGTATCTTCAAGGTCCAAGTCCTTAAGCTTACTGATGATATCCTCGTGTTCACTTGCTTTATTGATCATGACTTCAAAGATTTCGAGTTGTGGAGTGGTGCTACTTAGCTTCTTGCGTAAGCTGGCAGTGAGTCCCTGGGGGCTGATCTCATGCTCTTCCAAGTTGTTGAGAATATCTTGGGCTCTTTTGATCACTCTGTTTGGGATTCCTGCCAATCTGGCGACTTGGATGCCGTAGCTTTGATCTGCGCCTCCGCGCTCAATCTTGCGGATGAAGATCATCTGTTCATTGTATAATTTTACCGCGACATTGTAGTTCTTGATCTCGGGATAGATGTTTTCAAGCTCGGTGAGTTCGTGATAGTGGGTAGCAAAAAGGGTGAGAGCTTTGAGTTTGTGGTGGATCTGCTCTATGATGGCCCAAGCGAGGCTGAGGCCATCAAAGGTGGAAGTTCCTCTGCCGATCTCATCAAGCAGGATCAAAGAATTTGCAGTGGCAGAGTTGAGAATGTTTGCCGTCTCAATCATCTCAACGAGGAAGGTGCTTTGTCCTTGGGCGAGGTTATCGGAGGCACCTACCCTGGTGAAGACGCGGTCAAAGATCGGTAGTCGCATGCGTTCTGCCGGCACAAAGGAGCCCATCTGGGCAAGGATGACCAAGAGTCCCACTTGTCTGAGATATGTGGACTTACCTGCCATGTTTGGGCCTGTGATCAAAGCGATCATGGTCTGAGGATAATCAAGCAGTGTGTCATTTGGGATAAATTCTGCTTCACCCATAAGCTTTTCTATTACGGGATGGCGCCCTGACTCGATCTTCAGATCTCTATCAGAGCAAAACTCAGGTCGGATATAGCGGTTTTGCCAAGCCAGAAAGGCGAGTGAGCTGAATACATCGATCTCGGAGAGCACTTCTCCTAGAAGCTGCAGTCGTGGCAATTGGACAGCGATCGATTGCCTAAGCTCCTTATAAAGCTCATACTCCAGATTCTTGATCTTTTCCTCACTGGAAAGCACTTTGGCTTCAAACTCTTTGAGCCTGGGTGAGATATAGCGCTGGGAATTGACCAATGTCTGCTTGGCGATATAGTAGTCAGGAACCTTATCTTTGTGAGCGGCGGTGACTTCAAGGTAGTAGCCAAACACACGGTTGTATCCTACCTTGAGGCTGGATATGCCGGTCTTTTGCTTCTCATCTTCTTCCAAACGTGCTATCCAGCTTTTCCCATCGTGGATGATCTCGATCAGCTCGTCCAGATCAGGATCATATCCCTTTTGGAAGATGCCGCCATTGGTGATGGTAGAAGGCGGTTTCTCACAAATGGCAGATCCGATCAATTGGCTGATATCGTCGTATGTATCAAGCACAGAGATCCATCTCTCAAAGAGCGGCTCGGAAAAGGCTTCCAAGCGAGACTTAAGCTCTTTTGCGCTGATCAGATAGCTATCCAGTGCAAGAAGTTCGCGAGGGTTGATCCTTAAAGAACCCAGGCGTGAGACGATGCGGGAGATGTCGCCGATCTCTCTTAAGCTGATCCTGATATCCTTAAGATAGGCAGTGTTTGCGATGAAGGCGGCGATCAGATCTTGGCGTGCCAGAATCTCTTGAGGATCAAGCAGAGGATGCAGAAGCCACTGATTCAGCAGCCGGCTTCCCATCGGAGTCTGAGTCTGATCCAAGACACTCAGCAGGCTGCCATGTTTGTTCCCATAGCGGATGCTGCGGGTAAGCTCCAGGTTTCGTCTGCTGATCTCATCCAGTTGCATATAGTTTGCCAAGGAATAGTAACGCAGACCTGAGATATGAGAAAGCGGGACTTTGTAAAGCTCCATCACATATGCCAAAGCTGCTCCGGCAGCAGTTGCTCCGGCTGCTTTGTCATGAGCACCAAAAGGCTCTAGGCTATTGACGCCAAAGTGTTTCTTTAGCAGTGCCTTGGCTTCGGCGGGTTGAAACTGCCAACTATCGAAGATGGTGATGGTCGGAGCATACTCCAATCTTAGATCTTTGATATAAGCTTCATTTGTGGAGCTATCTACAAGGATCTCGGCGGGGCTGAGGCGCA